>JAEIGA010002321.1_pt1 | contig 30400 bp, 28 predicted proteins | sample 9270691 | NCBI WGS metagenome assembly JAEIGA01 (sample SAMN17057246, study PRJNA624740) | gut metagenome | biome: biome; isolation source: fecal sample | host: Bos grunniens | place: China: Xizang | collected 2019
GTACGGCCGTATTTCAAGTCACCGACCAGGTTGATGGTCAGGTTGTCCAAGGTGCCTTGGGTCTCGCGGATGGAGTAGAGGTCCAACAAGGTTTGGGTCGGGTGCTGGTTGGCACCGTCGCCCGCGTTGATCACCGGTACAGAGGCCACTTCTGAAGCGTAGCGGGCACTGCCTTCGAGGGGGTGACGCATCACAATCAAGTCGGCATAATTGGAAACCATTTTGATGGTGTCTTTCAGGGATTCTCCTTTGCGGACGCTGGTGTTGCCGGCGTCGGGGAAGCCAATCACCCGGGCACCCAAGCGGTTGGATGCGGTTTCAAAACTGAGACGGGTACGGGTCGAGGGCTCAAAGAAGATGCAAGCGATGACCTTGTCGCTCAAGAATGTCTGAGATTTGTTTTGTTCAAATTCCCGAGCCACCTCCAAGATGTGGAGTATTTCTTCTTTCGAGAAGTCGTGAATGGAAATTAAACTCTTCGCCATGGTGTTATGATATAGGATTTGTTGTTTCAAAAAGTTCGGTTCGGGCACCGGCTTTGACGATGCGTTCCAGGAAGGTTTCCTCATCGCGCAGACGTACGCGGATCAGCAGGGAGCACTCCAGGTTGAAATCCTGTTGGGAGGGTTCCAGTCCCATGTCTTTCAGTACTTTCATGACACTGTTCATGGCTTCGTAAGGAAAGACAATCCGGTAGTGGGTGCCTGCAATTTTCTCAATGATCTGGGCATTGTTCAAGGCGTCCGTGGTGGATTCTTTGTAGGCTCGGATCAAGCCGGGGATGCCGAGTTTGATGCCTCCAAAGTAGCGGACGACCACCACCAGGATGTCGCTCAATTCGCGGGAGAGGAGTTGGCCGAGAATGGGACGGCCGGCTGAGGAGGACGGTTCTCCGTCGTCGTTGGCACGCCAAGGCTCTCCGGTGTGTCCCAAGCGATAGGCGTAGCAATGGTGACGGGCATCGAAGTATTCCTTTTTGAGGGCGGCAACGTGTTCTTTGATTTGTGCCTCGGTTTCAACGGGGAAAGCGAACGCCAGAAATTTACTGCCGTTGTCTTTGTAGCTGCCTTGGGAAGGCAAAGAAATGCTTTTGTACGTATCCGAAGACGTTTTTTCGAGGGCACTCATATCAACGTGTAAAAGTAACCAAAATTTGTGGATTGTGCAAAAAGTCGTACCTTTGGTTGCTGTACAGAATATCCAAAAAACTCGAGAATATGCTACTGAAATACAAAGCAACCGTCCCCGGCAACAAGGCTTTCTTGCGGGAATACGAAATTAGAAGTGAGATGAAGTTGTACAAACTTCATGAGTTCCTGCGATTTGACCTGGGTTTCGCCCCGGATCAGATGGTGGTGTTTGAAGCCTTGGACCAAGACGGAGTTTTGTGCAGTGAATACGGCCTTTTCGATATGGGCGATGGCTCCATGGATTCGGTTTCGCTGGAGAAGACGTTGGAGCGCGGCGAAACCGTGCTGAACTATGTCTTTGACCTGAACTCTGGCCGTTATCTGCAGTTGACTTATTTGTCGGAAGCGGAGGAACTCCCGTGGGCATCCTATCCTCGTACGGTCCTGGAAAAGGGCGTTGCGCCGTCGCAGTTTGCAGCCGATGAAGAGGATTTTGGAGACTTTCCCGAGACAGAAAGTGTATTTGAGTCCGATGCGGCTGCCGCAGAGGAAGACTAGGTCCGATGCAAGAGAAGGAGCTGATTCTTATTTTTGGGCCTACGGCTGTCGGGAAAACCGATTATTCCATCGAAATGGCGAAGGAATACGGTTCTCCCGTGATTTCTTGTGATTCCCGTCAGATTTTCAAAGAGATGAAGATTGGAACGGCCCCTCCTTCCGAGGAGCAGTTGCGTCAGGTCAAGCATTATTTTATTTTTTCCCATTCCGTGAAGGATTACTACACGGCCGGCAAGTACGAGCTGGAGGCTTTGGCGTTGCTGGAGGAGTTGTTCAAGACCCACGATCACTTGGTGATGTGTGGGGGATCCGGTTTGTACATTGATGCCTTGTGCAACGGGTTGGATGACTTCCCGGAAGCCGATCAGACGTTGCGGGCGGAACTCATGCGCCGTTTGCAGGAAGAAGGCATTGAGTCGTTGCGGATGGAATTGAAAATGCTGGACCCGGAATCGTACGAAAGCATTGACTTGGCCAACCACCAGCGCATCGTCCGGGCCTTGGAGGTAACGTTGATGACCGGACGGAAATTTTCTTCGTTCAAGACCCAGGTTCGCAAACAGCGGCCTTTCCGGATCCGTAAAATCTATTTGGATCGGGAGCGGGAAGAACTGTACGACCGCATCAATCGGCGCGTGGACATCATGATGGCGGACGGTTTGTTGGCGGAGGCGGAATCGCTTTTGTGCTACCGCCACATGCCAGCACTCAATACTGTGGGATACAAGGAGTTATTTGCCTACTTTGATGGTAATGTTTCCCTGGAAGAAGCGGTCGAACTGATCAAAAGAAACTCCCGTCGTTATGCAAAACGACAACAAACTTGGTGGCGGAAAGAGGAGGAAAATCGCGTACTGCTAGTTCCCTAAATCAGACATAAATTTGATACGGACGATCCGGACTTCTTCTTCGGTGAAGTCGTGGCCCAATTCCTTCATCGCAACTTGGATGGAATCGGTGGTAGCTTCTTCGCGGAAGTAGGAGTAGATATCGTCGACTTTGTCTTCGTCGATGAATTGGCGGATGTGGTAATCAATGTTGAGTTTGGTACCCGAGTTGACGATGGCTTCAATTTCTTCGAGCAATTGCAGGAAGTCCATGTTGCGGGCATCGGCAATGTCTTCGAGCGGAATCTTCCGGTCAATGTTCTGGATGATGTACACCTTGTTGGCCGACTTGTTCACAATGGAACGGACCACGAAATCATCGGGACGCATCACATCGTTTTCTTCTACGTACTTGGCGATGAGGTCCACGAATTCTTTGCCGAATTTGCGGGCTTTGCCCTCACCAACACCTTGGCAGTTTTTGAGTTCGTCCAAGGTGATGGGATAACTGATGGACATGTCGTCCAACGAGGGATCGGAGAAGATGACAAACGGCGGTAAGTTCTTCCGTTTGGACATGGAGTGGCGCAGGTCCTTGAGCATGGCCAGCAGCACCGGGTCGCCCCCGCTTTGGTTGGCGTGTTTGGTGTTGCCGATGAGCAGGGTGTCATCGTCGTCGTCGTCACCGTCTGCGAATTCACGGTCTTCGGTGAGCATCAGCGGGGTCGGGTTTTCGTAATATGCCTTTCCTTCCGGGGTGACGGAGATGAGACCGTAGGTTTCTACGTTTTTGTCAAGCAAATGCAGGACGATGCCTTGGCGGATGACGGCCAGCCAGTGGCGGGCGCCTTTGTCTTTGCCGACACCGTAGAGTTCGTGGGTATGGTGGTTGTAGGATTTGATGAGCGAGTTGGTCACACCGGCCAGGATGTTGGCCAGGTGTTCCATTTTGAACTGCTCTTTCATGGATTCGATCAGGTCAATGACCGTCAACATGTCCTCTTGACCGTTGAATTGTACCTTGGGATGCAGGCAGTTGTCGCAGTGACCGCAATTGTCAAGGTCATATTCTTCCCCAAAGTAGTTCAGGAGAATCTTCCGACGGCAGCGATTGGTTTCTGCATAAGCCACGGTATCCAGGAGCAATTGCTTGCCGATTTCTTGTTCTGCCAGGGGTTTGCCCTGCATGAATTTCTCGAGCTTGAGGATGTCTTTGTAACTATAGAATGCGATGCATTGTCCTTCTTGTCCGTCACGACCGGCCCGTCCAGTTTCCTGGTAATAGCCCTCCAGGCTCTTCGGGATGTCGTAGTGGATGACAAAACGTACGTCCGGTTTGTCAATGCCCATACCAAAGGCAATGGTAGCCACAATCACGTCCACCTCTTCCATCAGGAACATGTCCTGGTTCTTGGCACGGGTGGCTGCGTCCATACCGGCGTGGTAGGGAAGGGCCTTGATGCCGTTGACGTTCAACAATTCGGCGATTTCTTCCACCTTCTTGCGGCTGAGGCAATAGATGATGCCGGATTTGTGGGGATTGGCCTTGATGTATTTGACAATCTCTTTCTTGATGTTGGTTTTGTCGCGGAGTTCGTAATAAAGGTTGCTGCGGTTGAACGAGGATTTGAAGACGCGGGCCTGGTTCATGGCCAGGTTCTTTTGGATGTCTGCTTGTACCTTCGGGGTGGCCGTAGCGGTCAAGGCAATGATGGGGGCGGTGCCGATTTCTTCGACGATTTCGTGGATGCGGCGGTATTCCGGGCGGAAATCGTGTCCCCATTCGGAGATGCAGTGGGCTTCATCGATGGCATAGAAGGAAATGTTCAGTTGTTTGAGCAACTCAACATTGGCTTCTTTGGTCAGGGACTCGGGAGCGACGTACAACAATTTGGTCACGCCGCTGAGCAAGTCGTTCCGAACCTCGGTCAGCTGGGATTTGTTCAGGGAGGAATTGAGGAAGTGGGCAATGCCTTCCTGGTTGGAAATGAATCCCCGGATGGCATCAACTTGGTTCTTCATCAAGGCAATCAGCGGAGAAATGACAATGGCCGTGCCCGGCATGACCAAAGCAGGCAGTTGGTAGCAGAGAGATTTGCCTCCTCCGGTGGGCATTAAGACGAAGGCGTCCTGTCCCGAAATGAGGTGTTTTATAATCTCTTCCTGGTCTCCTTTGAATGCGTTGAAACCGAAAAACTCCTTTAATTTAGCCCGTAATTCTTCTGAAGTAATCTGCATATTTATTACCTTTGTGGCAACTAAATTACCTATTAGTTTAATCTTGACAAAATTTTTTAAGTTTTTTTAAAAGGAACTTATCTGACTCTAAAACCTGACAAATTATGGAAAAAGAATTCAATCCCAACGACATAGGGGTAGCCAACGGCAATTATTTTGGGTTGCAAGTAGAAGCGAAGGATGCGGAAATTAATTTGTTGCCTGTGACTTGGGATGCCACCGTTTCGTACGGGGCCGGTACGGCAGCGGGTCCGCAAGCGATCCTGGATGCTTCGTTGCAAGTGGACTTGTTTGATCCCTATGTGCCGGAAGCATGGAAGGCCCGTGTGGGTACCTTGCCCTTCAACGAGGATCTGGCAACGATGAACGACGAGGCTCGGGAATGTGCGGAGACCATCATCGGGGCTTTGGAAGAAGGCGAAGAGGCGGATCCTGCTTTGTTGGAACGTGTGAATGCTTTGTCCGATCGGGTAAACCAATACGTGTACGAGGCGGTTGCCCAACAACACAAGGAAGGAAAAATTGTCGGTATCGTGGGGGGAGACCACAGTTCTCCGTTGGGCGGTATGAAAGCGGCTGCGGAGCACTTCGGTGAATTCGGTATTTTGCACATCGATGCCCATGCGGATTTGCGGGATGCCTACGAAGGATTTACCTATTCCCATGCGTCCATTATGTTCAATGCCCTGCGTCAGATCCCGCAGGTGAAACAACTGGTCCAAGTGGGTATTCGTGATTATTGTGAGCAAGAGGATGCGCTCATCCGTTCAAACGACCGGATCACGGCTTTCCCGGATGCGGCCGTACGTCGTCGTCTGTTTGAGGGTGAGACTTGGGGTAAAATTTGTGATGAGATTGTAGCGGCGTTGCCGGAGCAGGTGTACATCAGCTTTGATATCGATGGTTTGTTGCCGGCTTATTGCGGGGGAACGGGTACTCCGGTTCCCGGTGGATTGGAGTTTGCTGAAGCGGAATACCTTTTGGCCCGTATTTCTGCCTCCGGAAAGCGCATTGTGGGTTTTGACCTTTGTGAAGTGGCTCCGGCCGCAGAAGGAGAGTGGGACGCGAATGTGGGAGCACGGATTTTGTTCAAGTTGATTCAGCACACCCGTTGGGCAAACACAAAAAAATAACTAAATTTGCCAGATGGAAAAAACACGTAGAGGCTTTGTTAGTCACCGCTTTGCTGCTGACATGCGGCGTTCTTTTGAGCACTTTGTGCATAATTCCTCCACTGGGGGAATCCTGTTGATGATTTGTGCCGTGTTGGCATTGTTGTTTGCCAATGTTCCGGCTTTGCAACACATTACCGAAATCTGGCACACACCTATTGGCCTGAGCATCGGATCTTTCCAATTGGAAATGTCCTTGCTGCATTGGGTTAATGACGGTCTCATGGCCATTTTCTTCTTTGTCGTTGGGTTGGAAATCAAACGCGAAATGATGGTGGGCGAGTTGCGCTCCCTCCGTTTGGCTGTCTTGCCCATTTTTGCGGCTGTGGGGGGAATGGTGGTTCCGGCGTTGATCTATTCTTTGTTCAATGCGGGCGAACCCACCGCTTCCGGATGGGGAATTCCGATGGCTACCGATATCGCGTTCGCTTTGGGCGTGCTCTCGTTGCTGGGCGACCGTGTTCCGTTGGGAGCCAAGGTTTTCTTGACGGCTTTGGCCATTGTGGATGACTTGGGAGCCATTCTGGTATTGGCAATTTTCTATCCCAGCCACGACTTGCATCTGAATTATTTGTTCTATGCTGCGTTGGTGGTGGTGTTGCTTTTCATCTTCAACCGCAGCCGTTTGCGCCATCCCTTGTATTATTTGTTGCCGGGTCTGTTCTTGTGGTATTTTGTGTACTGTTCGGGCATTCACGCGACCATCGCTGGGGTGATTCTTGCCATGATGATTCCGTCCAAAACAACGGTCAACGAAGTGCGTTTCAATGTACAAATGCGTTATTTGTTGCAACGTTTCAAAGATACTTGCAGTGGAGAAGTGGATGTATTGGCCAATCCCGAGCAGCAAATGTTGTTGCACCGGATCGACCAGAATGTCAGTGGCATCAGTCCCTTGATGCACCGTTTCGAACACGCCTTGCATCCCTGGGTAACCTTCTTCATCATGCCGGTTTTCGCGTTGGCGAATGCGGGTGTGTTGTTCAACGGTTCGATGCTGGGAGGAGGAGGCGGAGTGCCGGCTTTGATTCCGGGTATTTTCTTGGGTCTGTTGTTGGGCAAGCCCATCGGCATTTTCCTGATGAGCTTCCTGGCCGTGAAACTGCGGTTGGCAGATCTTCCGGCAGGAACCCGCTGGATGCAGATCTTGGGCGTGGGCGTGATTGGAGGGATCGGTTTTACGATGTCCATCTTCATTGACAACCTTGCGTTCACAGATCCAGCCTACATTGATTTGGGAAAGGCAACGATTTTGATTACCTCCGTGGTTGCCGCTGTGTGTGGTTTGATTTTTGTAGGAATGACCACTCGCTCAGAAAAGAAAAACAATTAATAATTCAATAAGTTTATGAAAAAGACAATGAAAAATGTGGCACTTGCTTTTGCAGCAGCAGCTACTTTGGCGCTCGGCGCTTGCTCCAACAACTATTCCATCGCAGATCCGAACGAATCTTTGTTCGCATCAGAAGCACGTATTGACTCAGTGAGCTATGCTTTGGGTATGTGGTTGGGTGGAACCATCAAAGGTTCTGGTATCGGTGAAGTCAACTACAATGAAGTGATGACCGGTTTGAAAGCTTTCTTGAACGAAGAAGAAACCAAGATTGCAGAAAATCAAGTGAACCAAGTAATCAGCAGTTATTTGATGGATCGTCAAGGTTTCTTGATGGACAAAAACTTGTCTGATGGCGTTGCTTTCTTGGAAAAGAATAAAAGCGAAGAAGGTGTGCAAGTAACCGATTCAGGTTTGCAATACCGCATCATTGAACCCGGTAGCGACGTGAAAGCAACCCAAGACGAAGACGTGGTGAGCGTATTCTACACTGGCCGTTTCTTGGATGGTGTTGTATTCGATCAAACCGCAGAAGGTGCAGAACCCGTATCTTTCCCCTTGAACCGCGTGATCAAAGGTTGGACCGAAGGTTTGAAACTCATCGGTGAAGGTGGTAAAATCCAATTGTTCATCCCGGCTGAGTTGGGTTATGGTCCTCAAACTTACCAAGGAATCCCGGGTAACTCTGTGCTGATTTTCGATGTAGAATTGGTAAAAGTTAACCCTGTTAAAGAATAACTATGGCATTGGATTTAGTGGCCAGACTGATTCAGAAAATGCCTGTTCAGTCCGGCAGCAGTTCCAGAGGCGAATGGAGCAAACAGGAGTTCATCGTTGAAACCTTGGACATGTACCCCCGGAAGATTTGTATGAATGTTTGGGGTGCCGACAAAATTGCGGAACTGAAGAATTTTGCAGAAGGAGAAACCTTGCGGTTTTCGTTGAACATTGAATCCCGTGAATACAATGGTCGTTGGTACACCGATGTGCGTGCTTGGCGCATCGACCGCAATACCGAGACCCAAGTACCTCCGGTAGCTGCAGCTCCGGCAGCACCGGCTCCCACCGAGGCTCCGGCTGCTTCTGCACCGATCTTGAGTGGCTCTGATTTGAACGATCAGGAAGACGATCTTCCCTTCTAAACACTATGAATAAGAAGCTGCTTATTCTCTCTACGGCCTTGGCCACCATTCTTTTGGTGGCCATCGGTCTTGTATTGTTTAACCTGTATTCAACAACAACGACCACGACTGTCACGGAAGACGGAAGACGGGACATCTTTTGTGCCGTTCCGACGGATGCGGCGGTTGTCTTTCATTTTGAGGACTTGGAGTCGTTGAATCAATTCCAAACTCCCTATGAGTCCCGGATGCGGGACTTTCATCAAGTCATCCCGGCTTTGTGCAACGAGCAGCCGATCTTGCTCTCTGTCCATTATTCCAGCAAGAACCAAGTCTCCTGGTTGCTGGTGATGTTGTTGGAGGAAGAGCAGCGTGCAGAGGTGATGTCTGGTTTGGACCGCTCTTGTCAGGGCGTGGTTGAAAAACGGTATGACAACACGGTGCTGTACCGTTCGACGGTGCCGGCTGTGACCTATGCTGTGTACGGCAATTACTTGCTGGCTAGCACTTCTCAAGTGGTGTTGGAATCTTCGTTGCGTCACTTGGGCTCTGAATCCTCCATTCTGGACAATGCTGATTTTGTCCAATCCACCGCCTTGTCTGCTTCGCAACCGGTGGTGTATGTGAACCACGACAACATTGGCAAACTTTACTCCGGCCTCTTCAATGCGGGGGGGCTTGGAAGTGCTTCGTTTGCGGCGTTGTTGAGTCAATGGTCGGTGTTGGATTTGCAATGCACTCCGAATGCCGTGAATTTTTCCGGACATTTTTATGCGGCAAATCCGGAGGATTATTATTGGACTTCCTTGGGCCGTCAATCGGCAGCATCGCACGAGTTGTGGCGCATCCTTCCGTACAATACCCATTGGACCCTGGTCCTGGCACCCAAAGATTTTGCAGCTTATCTTCAAGGCTATGAGGCCTTCTTGGGAGCTCAGAACCGAGGCATGGGCTACACCAAGCGCAAGTCCGAAGCCGAGAAAAAATTGGGGAAAAACTTGAATCCCCAAGCTTGGTTCCTGGATCTCAAGCCGGTGGCTGTGGCTGCGGCAGAGATTCCGGTAGAAGAGGCTCCCGAAACCGTTGTGTTGCTGCAGTGTGGCGCATCCCAATCCTTTGGAGAAGCTTTCTCGATTGAAAATTATGCTTTCCCTGGTTATCTGGGAGCCCTGTTGGGCAAGATCTTCCAAATAGCAGACGAAGCCAGTGTGATGAACGTGGGTGCAACCGTGGTTATCGGTTCACAAAAAGCACTGTCTGCCTTGAAGGAGCAGATGCAGGGAGAGGTTTATTTTACGTGGGCCGACTACCTGGCGCAAACCGCTGTGGGATCCCTTTTGGAGGAAACCCCGATTCTTGCGTCGATGATAAACTTGAATCGGTCTGAACAACCCCTGAAACGACTTCTCCGCGAAGCGTATGCCGCGCCTTTGTGGAAGTCGGTTACCGAACACAACCTGGCTTTCCTGGGATTGTCGTTCCATCCTTCCAAGTCCGGACTGCGCATGCAGGGGGCTTGTCTGTTGGAGCAGACGGCGACGTTGCCCGTTCCGCCCAGAAAGTCAGAAGACGAAAAACCGGTGTATGTGGACGATACACCGATTGACATTCCTGCCGGACCCTATCCGGTGAAGAACTTTATCAATGGCAAGCGAAATTGGGTTTCCCAATACAAGAACAACGCCATCTCTTACCAGGATCACAACCGCAAATCCCTGTGGTCTGTGCCTTTCTCCGCTCCCATTGCCGGATCGGTAACCCAGATTGATTATTTTAGCAACAACAAGTTGCAGATGGCTTTTGCGGGCGGTTATCAACTTTGTCTGTTGGACCGTGTGGGCCGTTGGGTTGCTCCGTTCCCGGTGAAGCTGGCGCACGAAGTTCTGTTGGGCCCCTTGGTGTACGACAAGGATGGTTCGGGAGAATTCCGCTTCTTGATCTTGCACACCGACAACACCCTGCGTCTGTACAACAAGGCCGGCAAACCGGCCAAGGGATGGAACGAAATCACCGTTTCCGAAAAAATCCGCACGATGCCGGAGCGTACCAAATTGGGAGATGCCTATTATTGGGTGTTGAGGACCTCGTACCGGACCTTGATTTACGATGCTCTGGGTAAGCCCGTGGCTGATTTTGACCGCCATGAGTTGATGCCGGATTCCAAATGTGTCGTCCATTCCAAACAAGAAGTAGTGGTGCGGACGAAGGCCGGTAAAGACATGATATTGAATTTGAAAACAGGCGAATTTAAGCGTTATAGATAAGAAGTTTACAGAATCATGGATACATTTAAACGATTGTTGGCCTATGCCAAGCCCTACCGCCGGTTTTGGCCGAGTTACCTGACACTCTCCATTTTGTCGGTCTTGTTTGGTGTGGCCAATTATGCTTTGATCAATCCGTTGTTGACGGTTCTCTTTACTCCAGATGATGTTCAGCAGGTGACCGTCCTTCCGGAATTTGCTTTTTCAGTGGATTATGCGAACGCCCTTTTTCAGTATTACCTGACGAAGGTAATGTTGGCCAAGGGGGTGTTGCGGGGTTTGGTCTTCGTTTGTTTGATTTTGATTTCTGCTTCCTTCTTGTCCAATTTGACCCGCTACCTGTCGCAACGGGTGCTGGTGAACATGAAGACGCACATCATGAAAAAGTTGCGTCACGATTTGTTTGTCAAGGTGACGGGCATGGACGTGGGCTATTACCACTCGCAACGCAAGGGGGACATCCTCTCAAGTATTTCCAACGATGTGAATGAGGTCCAAAACAGCGTGGCCAGCAGTTTTCACATCATTTTCCGGGAGCCCCTGTTGGTATTGGGCTTCCTGGTGGGTTTGTTCTACATGTCGCCGCAGTTGACCATCGTGACCCTGATTACCTTGCCGGTTTCGGCTTTGGCCATTGGGGGCATCACCCGCAAGCTCAAACGCAAAGCAGTGATTACGCAGACCTTGCTGGGTCGCATCATCAGCCAGTTTGAGGAGGCCATTTCGGGGATCCGCATCATCAAGGCTTTCAATGCCCAAGGCTATGTTCAGGACAGCTTTGAGAACATCAACGATGAGCACAAACGCGTCAGCCGTTCGATGTTCAGCCGTCAGGAACTGGCATCCCCGCTGTCCGAATTTCTCGGCATTTCGGTGGCTGCTGTCGTGTTGTTCTGTGGCGGTGTCTTGCAGATCAACGGTCAGTTGAACATGACCCTGCCCGAGTTCATTGTGTACATCGGTTTTTATTGGCGGGTGCTGGAACCGGCCAAAGCCATGGCGAATGCTTATGCGAGCATCCAACGCGGTTTGGTTTCCGGTCGTCGCGTCTTGGCCATCTTGGACCAAGAGTCCGAAATCAAGGATCAGAAGAATGCTGTGGCTTTAACAGAATTCAAAGACAGCATCGAGTTCCAAAATGTATCCTTCCGCTATGAGGCCGAACCGGTGTTGAAGGACATCAGCTTTACCATCCCGAAAGGCAAGATGGTGGCGTTGGTAGGCCCTTCCGGAGCCGGAAAGAGTACCATTGCCGATCTTTTGCCCCGATTCTACGACATCACCGGCGGCCGGTTGTTGCTGGATGGTATCGAAATTGATAAATATCCTTTGCGTGATCTGATTTCGCAGATGGGTATTGTGACACAGGAGGCCATTCTGTTCAATGATACCGTGCACAACAACATTGCGTTCGGAATGCCTGGGGTTACCCGCGAGGACGTTATCCGAGCTGCCAAAATTGCCAATGCCGATGAGTTCATTGTGCAGTTGGAGCAAGGTTATGACACCAACATCGGCGACCGCGGCGCCAAACTTTCCGGGGGTCAACGCCAACGGTTGGCGATTGCCCGTGCGGTGTTGAAGAATCCTCCGATTTTGATTTTGGACGAGGCAACTTCTGCCTTGGATACCGAAAGCGAACGTCTGGTACAGGATGCTTTGACAACCTTGATGAAGAACCGGACTTCGCTGGTGATTGCCCACCGTCTGTCGACCATCCAACATGCTGACGAAATCATCGTTTTGCAAAAAGGGGAGATTGTGGAACGGGGTAATCACGAAACATTGATCCAACAAGGAGGTTTGTATTCACACCTCTGCTATTTACAGGCTTTTAACTAAAACTATATTTTATGACAGCATCATTGAATAAATTACTGGAAAGCAGCTTCAGAAAAAACTGGAATTGTCCGGCATTGTCTGATTACAAAGGAGTGACTTTGTATTACAGGGATGTGGCGCGTCGTATTGAGAAAATCCACATTGTGTTTGAACGTTGTGGCGTGCAAAAGGGAGACCGGGTCTCCATCTGTGGACGAAATCAAGCGAACTGGGGAGTAGCTTTCTTAGCAGCTTTGACCTATGGAGCTGTTCCGGTACCGATTCTACATGAATTCAAATCATCCAACGTACACCATTTGGTAAATCACTCTGAATCCCGCATCCTCTTCGTAGGAGATGTTGTTTGGGAAGGATTGAGCCAACCCGAAATGCCGAACTTGGATGCCATCATTGCTTTGCGTGACTTCTCGTTGCTTTATGCGGCCAATGATCAGATCTTGGATACCCGAGACCACTTGAACGAACTTTTCGGAAAGAAATATCCGAGAAGCTTCCAACCGGAAAGCATCAACTATTACGAAGACCAACCGGATGAGTTGGCAATGATCAACTACACCTCCGGAACCTCCGGTTTCTCAAAAGGTGTGATGATTCCTTACCGTGCTTTGCTCTCCAATGTCTTGTTTGCGATGGAAGTGTTCCCGCAATTGGACAACGCTTCGAACGTGGTATCCATGTTGCCGACCGCGCACATGTACGGTATGATGTTCGAGTTTTTCTTTGAAATGTGCATCGGTGCACACGTACATTTCTTGACCCGCCTTCCTACCCCGAAAATCATTTTGGAAGCCTTTGAAAGTGTGAAACCGGATGTTATCATTTCTGTCCCGTTGGTGATTGAAAAGATCTACAAGAAGAAACTAGTTCCCATTATCAACCGCAAGGCCCTCAAGCATTTGTTGCGCTTGCCGGTGATTGACGAAGTTATTCACAAACGCATCAACGGCGAATTGGAAACCGCTTTTGGGGGCCGTTTTGCCGAAGTGATCATTGGTGGTGCCGCTTTCAACCGCGAAGCCGAAGCCTTCTTCAAACGCATCGGATTCCGCTTTACCGTGGGTTACGGCATGACAGAATGTGCTCCGATCATCACCTATGCACCTTGGAACGAAGCTCGTCTGTATTCTTGCGGACGTCCTGCTCCGAGAATGCAGGTGCGCATTGATTCCAACGACCCGATCAACGAGGCCGGTGAAATCCAAGTCAAAGGGGACAATGTCTTCTTGGGTTACTTCAAGAACGAGCAGGCAACCAACGATGCCTTTACCGAAGACGGATGGTTCCGTACCGGAGACTTGGGTGTGTTGGACCAAGACGGATTCCTGTACATCCGTGGTCGTTCGAAGAGCATGATCCTCGGACCTTCCGGCCAGAATATCTACCCGGAAGAAATTGAAAGCGAAATCAACAACATGCCGTACGTCATCGAATCCCTGGTGATCGAAGACAATGGCAATTTGGTGGCTTTGATCTATCCGGACATGGAAATGGCGGAAGCCGACGGTCTGGATCGTGCAAAACTCCAACAAAAGTTGCAGGAAAGCATCGTGGACTTGAACAAGGAACTCCCGAACTACTGCAAGCTTGCGAACATTGAAATCTTCCCCGAAGAGTTTGAAAAGACTCCGAAGAAGAGTATCAAACGTTATTTGTATCAACGCTAATATGAGACCTGAAAAACAACGGCAATTTGATTTGAGCTATCTGGAGATGGCTGCAGTTTGGGCAAAGAATTCCTACTGCGTACGTCGTCAGGTGGGTGCTTTGATTGTCAAAGACAACATGATCATCTCGGATGGATACAACGGCATGCCGAAGGGTTTCGAAAACGTGTGTGAGGACGAACAGGGCTTGACCAAGCCCTGCGTTCTTCACGCAGAAGCGAATGCCATCAGTAAAATTGCCAAGTCTGGGAATAACAGCAACGGTGCTACCCTGTATGTGACCGATGCTCCTTGCATGGAATGCTCCAAACTCATCATCCAGGCCGGTATCCAGCGCGTGGTGTATCACAAGGATTACCGGGTGCGCGATGGATTGGATCTTTTGATACGGGCAGGCATTGAGGTAGTCCAATACTAAAGCCATGGTTTCCAAACGACTGAAGAATATCCTGTATGCGGTGGTCCTCCTGTTGGTCGGCGGCTTGATTACGCGCATTGCCGATATCCGGCAGATGCAGTCTTTGCTGCGCGAACAACACAACTGGGAGAAGCTGGATCTGGTTCTCAGACAGATCGACCGCCACTATGTTGATACCTTGGATCACAAGACCTTGACGGAGAGCCTGCTTCCGGAAGTGTTGAAAAAGTTGGATCCGCACTCGTTGTATTTTCCTCCGGCAGAACTGCAGGAGGCCGACGAGGATTTGCAAGGTAATTTTGACGGCATCGGCATCATGTTCAATGTGCCGGAGGATACGGCCATCGTTGCTTCTGTGATAGCCGGAGGTCCTTCTGAACGTGCCGGTTTGTTGCCGGGCGACCGCATCCTCAGCATTGATGGCCGTAAGGTGGCTGGGGTAAAATTTCCCCAGGACAGCATGGTCCGTTGCATGAAGGGGCCCTCGGGAACACGGGTGACCTTGTCGATTTTGCGGGAAGGAGTTGAAATCCCTTACGAGATTACCCGGGGGAAAATACCGGTAAAAAGTGTCGATGTTGCATACATGATGAACGATACCACCGGATACATGAAACTTTCCAAGTTTACACGAACCAGTTATGCGGAGTTCATGAGTCTGGTGCCCGGGTTGATCAAAGCCGGGATGACGCGTCTGGTGTTTGACTTGCGAGACAACACCGGTGGGTATTTTGACCAGGCTTTGTTGTTGGCCAACGAGTTCTTGCACCGGGGTGACAACATCGTCTACATGGAAGGCCGCAACCGTTCCCGTCAGGACTTCAAAGCTGACGGCCGAGGTTCGTGCCAGCATTTGGAATTGGCGGTCCTACTGGATGAGGTGTCTGCTTCTTCCAGCGAGATTTTTGCGGGAGCCATTCAGGACAACGACCGAGGTACTTTGTACGGACGCCGTTCTTTTGGGAAAGGCCTTGTCCAGGAACCCATTAACTTTTCGGATGGATCGGGTATCCGTTTGACCGTAGCCCGTTTTTATACACCTTCCGGACGTTGTATCCAGAAGCCGTACGATGAGGGTTCTGACGATTACAACAGCGACTTGTTGGAACGTTACCGTCACGGGGAAATGATGGATGCGGACAGCATCCCCAAAAACGACAGTCTGTTGTTCTACACGGTGGGTGGAAGACCCGTGTATGGTGGAGGAGGTATCATTCCCGATGTTTTTGTGCCTGTGGATACGGTTGGTGTGACCGATTTGCTGGTAGCGATGAACCGGAGTGGTATGCAGGCAAGATTCAGCCTGATTCAGGCAGATTTGCACCGTAAGGCCTTGCAGCAGGCTCACGACTTGCCGACATTGAACAAGGTCTTGGATGGCTTGAATCTGGAGGATGCCTACCTGAATTATGTGAAAAATCAGGGCTTGAAGGTGGATCGCAAACAATGGGCGATTTCTAGAGAGGTGGTGATGACGCAGTTGCGTGCGATGGTGGGACGCTATTCGGCGATGGACGATGCTGCGTTCTATCCGTTGATTGCTCCCTTGGATCCGGTGATCCAACGCGCTATTGCGCAATAAAACGGTAGACAATTTCGCCCGCTTGGCGTTCGGGCGCAGAAGACGAAGCAGTAAAACGGGATTGTTTTGCTGCTTTTGTTGCATATTCCCGGAGGCAGTTGTCGGTGGAGGAGACTGCGTCGATGATTTTGGCTGTTTTGACGTTTCCTTTGCGGTCCACGACGATGGCGACGGTGACATCGCCTGCGCCCTGACATTTGTAAGCCGGGACTTTCAGGTTCATGCCTTCGCGGTTCGCCAGTCGGAATGAGATGACAGCGGGTCCGCGGTAAACTTCTTGATTTTCCGGGATGTATTCTTCTTTTTGGGTCGCTACATCTTCTTCGCTGTCTTGGGCTTTGAGGGCTTCCCGGCGGGAGGCATCGAGCTTGGCTTGAAGACGGCGAGCCTCGTCGTATACTTCGCTTGGATTCTTGCTGCGGTCATCGCGGAGCTGTTCGCCAGAACGGTTGGCGTTGACGGCTACGTTGCGGACCTGGGCTCCCCGGCTTGCGTTGAGCAGGGCATCCACCTCTTCCGCCACACTTTTCCGTACTTCTTCGATGCGTTTGACCTCCTCTTCGTGCTCGATTCCGGTAAAATCAAAGACAAATGAGGTTTCTGCCTGTACAAGGGTGTTGATGGAGTAGGATAGGAAGATAATTAACAAAATCAGGTGGAACGATACCGTGAGGTACAGTCCCGCCTGATTATCTCTTTTTTTCAGGGATTCTTTCGCTTGTTCCAACCAGTGTTTTGTGTCCATTCGCTGGCGCTGTCCGGTTATTGTTGGCGAAGGTATTTTTCGATGGTCGCCATCAGCACATCGATGGCAACGTGGTTGTGACCGCCTTGGGGGACAATCAAGTCCGCGTAGCGTTTGGTCGGTTCAATGAATTGCAAGTGCATCGGTTTGACGGTCCTTTCGTAACGTTCCATAACTTTGGATACGCTACGACCCCGTTCCATGATGTCACGCGCAATTACGCGGAGCAAACGGTCGTCTGCTTCTGCATCCACAAAGATTTTGATGTCCATCCGTTTGCGGAGTTCCTCGCAGGTGAAGACCAGAATGCCTTCTACGATCACAATCTTGGCCGGGTTCACGCGCACAGTTTCTGTTGTAGAGCGGGAACAGGTAAGGAAGGAGTAGATGGGTTGGTCGATGGATTCTCCCCGTTTGAGGGTGTCCAATTGCTCGATGAGCAAGGGCCAGTCGATGGCATCAGGATGATCAAAGTTCAACTCCTGGCGTTCTTCCAGGGGAAGGTGACTTTGGTCCTTGTAGTACGAGTCCTGCGGGATGATGACTACTTCATCTTCCCGCAACAACTCGTGAATACGTTTTACGACGGTTGTCTTACCCGAACCGGTGCCACCGGCAATCCCAATAATCAGCATTAGAATTCTGCGTTTTTAGGGGTTCTCGGGAAGGGAATCACGTCACGGATGTTGGCCATGCCGGTCACGAAGAGCAAGAGGCGTTCGAAGCCGAGACCGAAACCGCTGTGCGGAACTGTACCGAAGCGACGGCTGTCCAAGTACCATTCCAGACCCCGGGGATCCATTTGCAGTTCGTTGATGCGGTTTTGGAGTTTTTCCATGGATTCTTCCCGTTGTGAACCACCGATGATCTCGCCAATCTTCGGGAACAACACGTCCATACCGCGGACGGTCTTGCCGTCCTCGTTTTGTTTCATATAGAATGCCTTGATGTCTTTCGGGTAGTCGGTCAGAATTACCGGGCGTCCGAAGTGTTTTTCCACCAAGTAGCGTTCGTGTTCACTTTGCAAGTCAGCGCCCCAGAATACCGGGTATTCGAATTTTGCTCCAGATTCCATCAGGATGTTTACCCCTTCTGTGTAGGTGAGGCGTACGAATTCGGTTGAGGTTACGCTGCGCAGGCGTTCGATCAATTCCTTGTCAAACATATCGTTGAGGAATTGGAGGTCGTCCATGCAGTTGTCCAATGCGTATTGAACCAAGTATTTGATGAACTCTTCTGCCAAGTCCATGTTGTCTTCGATTTCGTAGAAGGCCATTTCGGGTTCCACCATCCAGAACTCAGCCAAGTGGCGGGGAGTATTGGAGTTTTCAGCACGGAAGGTCGGGCCGAAGGTGTAGATTTCGCCCAAGGCAGTGGCCCCCATTTCGCCTTCCAACTGGCCGCTCACGGTCAAGCTGGTGTGTCTTCCGAAGAAGTCTTCGCTGTAGTTGATGCTGTTGTCTTCGTTTCTGGGCGGGTTTTCAACGTTCAAGGTAGTGACTTGGAACATTGCACCAGCACCTTCTGCATCCGAAGCGGTAATCAGCGGAGTATGCAGGTAGAAGAAACCTTTGTCGTTGAAGAATTTGTGGATGGCAAAAGCCATGGCGTGGCGGATGCGCAATACAGCTCCGAAGGTGTTGGTACGGGGACGGAGGTGTGCGATTTCACGCAAGAACTCCATGCTGTGTCCTTTCTTTTGGAGGGGGTAGGTTTCCGGATCAGCGGTACCGTAGATTTGGATTTCTTTCGCTTGGATTTCCACTGCTTGGCCGCTACCTTGGGATTCTACCAGATCACCCCGAACGCAGAGGCTGCAACCGGTTGTGATTTGTTTGAGCAATTCTTCTTCGAAACGAGCCGTTTCGCAAACGATCTGTATGTTTTTGATTGTAGAGCCGTCATTCAGCGCGATGAAGTTTACGTTTTTGTTTCCACGTTTCGTACGAACCCATCCTTTCGCGATGACTTCTTGTCCCGGTGTTTCTTTCAGGAGTTGGCTTACCTTCATTCTTTTCATTTCAGTATGATTTTATTTTATCCCACAAAATTAGCAAAAATAAGCGGTTATTCGCAATCCCAAACGTAGATTCCGATGGGTTCGCTTTCGTTCCAGCAGCGGTCGACTACTGTAACGGCGATTTTGCTGCCTTTTTTCCAGCCGGCCTCTTTCGGAACCACGTATTCATCTCCGTGGATGATCTTGTGGATGTACTTCGGATTTTCAAAATCCGGCTCGGTTTTCGGCGGGAATACATAGAGGATGCTGAACAAGGCTTCTTGCATCGGATCGTCTGTTTTGGGCTGTTTCCAATGCAATTTCTTTCCATGCCGGTGCACGTTTTTCGGGGACATCGGTGCAATGGAATCCAAACGGCTGTACGGAGGGATTAAAGCCAGTTCCTTTTGGAACTCGTTGACGAGTCGTTCCTTCACCTGCTTGTCGTTCTTGGGCAGGGACCATCCCGGCCACCAGACGTTGCCTGCTACGCCGCTCAGCTCGCGCGTCATCTCAATCTTTCGTCCCAATTGGGTTTGTCCCGGCCGTTTTTCGTCCGGAGCATCCATCACGGCAATGTTCTGTCCAATGTAAAGGTGATCGGTGAAGGCTCCGTCGTTCCACCAATGAATGAGTACTTCGTAGTCAGCGGCTTTCGTTCCAATTTTCCAGTACAACTGCGGTACGATGTAGTCGATGATGCCTTTCTTTCCCCAAGCCGGGACATCGGCAAAGAGTTCGTCGTAATTGGACAGACCGTTGGTTTCACTACCATCTTCGTAGTCCCGCTTGTTCCGGTGGATGCCGAAGGGACTGATCCCGAACCGTACCCACGGTTTGAGGGCCTTGATGGTATCGTTGAGTTCTTGAATCAGCATTTCAACATTGTTCCGGCGCCAATCACTTTTTTGCCAGTATTCAAATCCTTGTTCTTTGGAGTATTTGGCAAACGAAAAGTCGTCGTGGAATTCTTCAAAACGGACCGGGTAGGGGTAGAAGTAGTCGTCAAAGTGGATGGCATCCACATCGTACCGGCTCACAATGTCGGCGACCACGCGCACCGTGTGGGCACGGGATTCCGGTTCACCCGGATCGAAGTAGAGTTGTTTGCCGTATTTTCGGAAGATGTTCGGGTTTTTGAAATACAGGTGTTCGTCCCAGAGCACTTCTTCGTCGTTCGAGGTGACCCGGTAGGGGTTGCACCAGGCATGTAGTTCCATCCCCCGTTTGTGCGCCTCCTCGATTGCAAAAGCCAACGGGTCCCAGAACGGAACCGGCGCTTTCCCTTGCTCTCCGGTCAGAAAACGGGTCCACGGTTCGAGTTCAGACGGGTAGAAAGCATCCGCTTGCGGCCGTACCTGGAAGATGACTGCGTTGCAACCGGCTTCCGCCAGGTCATCGAATGTATTTCGGATGAGGTCTTGCACTTGTTCACTGGTCATGGTCCGCAACTCGGTGTTGCCGACGATGTGAATCCAGGCTCCTCTGAATTCGCGTTTCTGTGCTTGGATCGGGGTGAGGGTGAGCCCTGTCAGGGCCAGCAGGATGAGTAGTCTGAGTTTCATACTATTTGCTCAGGTTAAGAATGCGTTTCGGAATGTCGGTGTTGTCCATTTTTCCGGCGAAAGCTTCGCTACCTACGCCGATGGCAAATACGGGTACGTTGCCCCCGCAGTGGCCTGTGGTCGTCCATCCCAGGCGTGCTGCCTCGTTGGTCTTTTGCAGACGTTCTTTTTCTGCATTGGCGTTGTTTTCATACGATTTGCCATCGCTGTCTTTGTGGGCTTCTTCCGCTGCATCCAGGCCAGCAAAGTCTACCGAATACCCTTTTCTACCCATGGCAAAACCTCCGGTTTCGTGGTCCGCGGTGACCACAATCAAGGTTTCATCGGGGTATTTTTCATAAAATTTCAAGGCTACGGCAATGGCGTCGGAGAAATCCAAGGTTTCCAGGATGGTTGCCTTCGGATTGTTGGCATGTGCAAACCAGTCAATTTTGCCACCTTCTACCATGAAAAAGAACGGAGTTCCTTCGGCCGTTTCCAGTACTTCAATGCCTTTCTCCACAACTTGGGGCAAGGTCAAGTCATTTTCGTCCCGGTCCCCAGGCGAGCGCAGGTCGTTGTCCCGATTTTCTTTGTTTTGCAACAAGAAGACTTTGTCTGTCAGTGAACTGTTCCATTCTCCCAGACCGTGTACCAAGGTATAACCCTTTTCTTCGGCCAACGCATAACCTGATTTTTTATCACCGTTTTTACCACAGGGGTCCAGAAGGCCACCGCCACCGAAGAAATCGAAGTTGCTGGTAGCCAATTGTTCTGCCAGGATGTAGTAGTCGTTCCGGTCTGCGCTGTGACCATAGAAGGAAGCCGGAGTCGCGTGATTGATGTTCACCGACGAGGCAACGCCAATCCGGTAGCCTTTTTCTTGCAACTTGTTTGCAATGCTGATAACCCACGAACTGTCCGGAGCAACCCCCAAGAAGCCGTTGTTTGTTTTGTGTCCGGTCGACAAGGCGGTACCTGCAGCTGAGCTGCAAGTAATGTTGTTCGAAGCGGAGTAGGTGGAAGCCATACCGAGTACCGGGAACTCGCTGAAGGAAAGATTGTCATTTCCAATCGCTTCTGTACGGGCATAGTTTGCATAATTTTCTGCGATAGACACATGGGAGAATCCCATGCCGTCACCGATGAAATAGAAGATGTATTTCGGTTCTTTGGGGCTGTTGGTGCAGGCGGTCAAAAGAAGGATGGCAGCCATTACCACTGCGTTCAGTGTCTTTTTCATGTGGGGTACATTATTAAAAAACAAAAGGGTGTAGGAAATTTCCAGACACCCTTTCGTTTGAGGTTATTACTGATTAGTATGAAGCAACGGCTTGACGAGCAACATACATAATTTTCAACGCTGAGCAGCGACGGAGCTCTTGTTTCACGTCAGTAACGATACCCATTTTGGTGCTTTCGTCCACTTTGAGTGATACTTGCATGAAAGAGCGGTCTACTTCGCTGAGGTTTTCACGTTCAGCAGCAATGAAGTCGCGAATGTCCAACACGGTTTTGAACGAGTCGTTCAATTGGATACGAGAGTCAGTACCGTATTGAGCTTGCATTTGGAGCGTCGGAGTACCAATGTAGATGTACGAGGTCAAGTCCTTACGTTCCAACTTCGAGATTTCAGTTGCTTCAGGAAGTTTCACGTTTACCAATTTGTCAGTTTGACGCATACTGGTAGAAACCATAAAGAACATCAGAATCATGAATACGATGTCAGGGAGAGATGCCGTGTTGATTGCCGGCATGTCTTTTCCACCTTTTTTAAGAAACTTTGCCATAATATCTTGATTCCTTATTTTTTACCAACGTTCTTAGGTTCTGCTTCGGAAATGTTTTGAGGAATTGCCTCACGAACAATTTCTTGTTGTTCTTCGTTCAATTGAAGATAAACTTTACCGAAGTTTTCTTTAGAGAAATCGTCACGGATGCGGTTGATAGCGCGAACCAATACGTTTTGAACTTCAATGTATTTGTTGTAGCTGGTACCGCGGTCGTTTTGCAAGGAGATCACACCTTCAGAAACTGCGTATTCGCCGAATCCTTCGATGTCTTTCATCTTCTTGTTAGACAATTTTTCGTTGCCTGCGGGGTTGGTCAAGTGTTCAATTACAATTTGTTCCAGTTCGTTGACATCGGTAATTCTCTGTGCGGTTACTTGGTTGGCAGCGTATACGTTGTCATTGGTGGTAATTCTCACTTCGAGAAGGTTACGTTTGTTTACCTTGATGTCTTGTACTTGAGCATTTTCGTCCGGCATAGGAGGAAGACGTCTCGAAAGACCCTTGTCGGTATCCATTGTAGTAACCATCAAGAAGAAGATCAACATCAAGAACGAAATGTCCGCCATTGATCCGCCATTGATTTCAGGAGTTTTTTTAGATGCCATTGTAAACTGTTAATTAACGATTATTAATCATCTTGCGTACGCCACCGTACAGCAAAGCGACGATTGAACCTGCAAAAAGCAAGTAGGTCAAAATCAAACCAGCGTCGGTGAGTTTCAAAGTATTTTCGGTAGGTTGAACGTCCAAGTTTACATGAACCGGAGCACCGCTAGCCAAGAAATATGAAACTGCGCACAGCACGATTGCCAAGAGAGCGACAAAACCGGTACGTCTCAACGATTTGGGGTTTTGAGCCATCTTAACGATGCTGAGGATGATTACCAAGGCGATTGCCAAGAAAACCAACGCATAAGTCCACCAAAGCATACCATCAGCCATGTTGGATGTACTCAGGGCTTCTCCCAAGTTGCTCAAGGCAAAGATGCCGCTAGCACTTTGAACGAAGAACACCACAACTACAACAGCTGATACTGCCAAGAGGATGTATAACAAGTATTTTGCGAATTTAGACATAATAATTATTTGTTTTGGTATTTAACCAACATATCAACCAATGAGATAGAAGCATCTTCCATAGCGATAACGATGCCGTCTACTTTAGAGATAAGGTAGTTATAGAAAATTTGGAGAATAATAGCAGCGATCAAACCACCTACGGTAGTAATCAATGCCACTTTCATACCTCCAGCAACCAAGTTCGGAGAAATGTCACCAGCTACTTGAATATCGTCGAATGCTTGGATCATACCGATAACGGTACCCATGAAACCCAACATAGGAGCAACTGCGATGAACAAGGTAATCCAAGAAAGACCGCTTTCCAAACGACCCATTTGAACTGAACCGTAAGATACAACTGCTTTTTCAACAGCTTCGATACCTTGATCCATGCGCAAGAAACCTTGGTAGAAAATGCTTGCTACAGGGCCTGAAGTGTTGCGGCAAACTTCTTTAGCTGCTTCAACGCCACCTTCGTTCAATGCTGCTTCAATTCTAGCAAGCAATTTTTCGGTGTTGGTGGTAGCGTAGTTCAAGTAAATAATTCTTTCGATAGCGATAGCCAAACCGAGGATCAAGCACAACAATACAGTTGCCATAAATCCTGCACCACCTTCGATGAATTTGGTTTTGATAGCTTGGTGGATCGGAACACCTGCAGCTTCTTCAACAGGAGCTTCAACTTCCACAGTTTCAGCAACAACTACTTCTACAGAGTCGGTAGTAGCAGCAGCAGCTTCTTCGGATTGAGCATTAGCAGAGAAGGTCATCAAACCAGCTACTGCCAAAAGCATGAAAATTTTTTTCATAAATTCTTAAGTGAATTAGTTAAACAAATTTTTAAGTAGTAATAATTTCAATAATTTGCGGAGAGGGCGGGATTCGAACCCGCGAAACCCTTTTGGAGTTTACGCACTTTCCAGGCGCGCGCCTTCGACCACTCGGCCACCTCTCCTCTGGTATTTTGACCTATTTTTTCAAAATATCGTGCAAGGTAGCAATACTTTTTAATATCAAAAAATTATTTTGTGATTTCTCCAGCAAGGTTCAAGGGGAGTAATTCTTTAACTTTTTCGTTATCAGTATATTGGCCGAGTAGGAAAAATAATTTGGTTGTAGCAGCTTCTGTCGTACTGTCCAGGCCGTTGATGACACCCAGTCGTTGCAATGCCTTGCCCGTAGCATAGGCATCCATGTCCACCGTACCGGTGACGCATTGGGTGATGTTCAGGACGATGATGCCGCGCTCAATGGCTTCGGAAATGCATTCCAGGAACATTTTGCTGGTCGGGGCGTTGCCGGAGCCGAAGGTCTCAATCACCAGGGCACGCAACCCTTCGGTGTGGGTGATGGCTTCAATGGCTTTTCGGGAGATGCCCGGGAATATTTTTAGCACAGCCACATTGGAATCCAATGCATAGTTGACTGTCAAGGGATTGCCCCAGGTCTTGGGGTAGCGGATCACATCGGTGTTGTATTTGATGTGAATTCCGATGTCAGCCAGGACCGGAGCGTTCGGGGAACGGAAGGCGCGGAAGTTTTCTGCGCTGAACTTGGTGGTCCGGTTGCCTCGGTAGAGTTTGCTGTCAAAGTAGATGACTACTTCCGGAACGATGGGATGACCTTCGCTGTCCCGTTCCGAGGCAATCTCAATCGCGGAGATGAGGTTTTCTTTGCCGTCGGTCCGAAGCATGCCGATGGGGAGTTGGCTGCCGGTGAATACCACGGGTTTCTCCAGGTTTTGCAACATGAAGCTCAAGGCTGAGGCAGAGTAAGACATGGTGTCGGTGCCGTGCAGGACCACAAAGCCGTCGTAGCGGTCGTAGTTGGTTTCAATGATGCGGGCCAGTTCTTGCCAGAATGAAAGGCTTACGTCGGAGGAGTCGATCACCGGGTCGAATGAGTAGGAGTCGATTGAGTAGCCGGACTTGGTCAATTCCGGAACTTCTTCGGAGATTTGTGAGAAGTCGAAGGGGACCAGGGAGTCGGTTTCGGGACACAATTTCATACCGATGGTTCCTCCGGTATAAATCAGCAAGATGTGGGTGTTTTTCTTGGGCATATCTGTATCGGTTGTTAGCAAGGTAGATGAAACAATTGTTCCGCATTGCGGGTAGTTGTTTCGCTGACGGTGTGCAGCGGGCAGTTTTTCAACTGGGCAATCCGTTCGGCGATGTGGGGGATGTAGGCCGGTTCGTTCCGCTTGCCACGGTGGGGGACCGGGGTCAGGTACGGGGCGTCGGTTTCCAACAGGATGCGTTCCAGGGGAAGGTTGGTCAGGGTGTCGGCAATGCCGGCTTTCTTGTAGGTGGAGACACCGCCGATTCCGAAATAAAAGTCTCCATATTGATCAATGCGTTCGTACACCTCAAAGCTTCCGGAGAAGGCGTGAAAGACGCCTTGGGGCAGGGGTCTTTTTTCGTTTCGGAAGCGGTCGAGCACTTCAAAGAGGGCATCAGTGGCTTCGCGCAGGTGAATGATGACAGGGAGGTTGCGTTCGTATGCCCAGGTGAGTTGTTGGTAGAAGGCTTCTTTTTGTTCCTCCATGAACTCCCGGGACCAATAACCGTCCAGCCCGATTTCACCGATGGCTGTGTACGGACGGCTGTCAAGGCGATTTTTCACAGCAGCCAGTTCGTCTTGCCAGTTTTTGCCGATGGAGGTGGGGTGAAGACCGATGCAGGGGAAGCATTGGTCTGGATGCTGGTCGGCCAAAGCTTCCAAGGCGGCCTGGGTTGTCGAGTCAATGCCGGGGAGAATCAGCCGGGTTACACCCGCCGCGATTGCCCGTGCGAGTGTGGCCTCGCGATCGGTATCAAAGGCTTCGTCGTACAGGTGGGCGTGGGTGTCAATGTAAATAGGTGCATCCATGGTCTCATTGCTTTTCGTAACCGCCACCCTGTTGTCGGATCAGTCCTTCAAGTTCCAGGGCGGTGAGCGCAATGCTCAGGTCCTGGAGGCTGGCGTTTGGACAGTGTTCCAGCAGCTGGTCCGGTGTCAGGTGGAGGTGTTCAGTCAGCAAGCGGACGATTGTTTGGGACAAGTCGCTTGGACTTCCAAAGATACTCAATTCTTCGGGAACTTGTTTCTTTTTTTTCGACTTCTCCCAGCCAAGACTTTTCCAGAGCTGTTCTGGGGAGGTTAGGACCTGGGCGGTCTGGTTGCGGATCAGGTCGTTGCATCCGGCTGACTTGGGGTCGGAGACCCGTCCCGGGAGGGCGAAGACTTCGCGGGAATAAGAGGCCGCGATTCGGGCCGTGGCCATGCCGCCGCCTTGTCGGGCCGACTCGCACAGGACGGTGGCATCGGACAGGCCGGCAATGATGCGGTTGCGTTGTAGAAAATGGAGGGGATAGGACGGGGTCCCTTGGGGAAATTCGCTCCAGAGAAGCCCGCATTCGACGATGTGCTTGGCGGTGTTGCGGTGGCTGCTGGGGTAGATGGTGTCCAGGCCGTTCGCGAAAACGGCTTGGGTTTCTAAACCGAAATCCAAGGCAGCGCGGTGGGCCTCGATGTCAATGCCGTAGGCCAGTCCGCTGATGATGACCGGGGCTGGGTCCAATGCTGCTGCTGATTGGACCAGTTGCCGTGCGAATGATTTTCCGTAGGGAGTGGCGTTCCGTGTGCCTACGATTGCCAGGCATCGTCTTGCGCTGGGATTACCGGAACCCAGCCGTCGGAGAAGGATGGGGGCGTCCGGGCATTCTTTCAGCCGTTTGGGGTAGTTGGGGTCGTGCAGGTAGTCCAGGGCAATTTTGTGCTCGGCACACCATTGCAGCTCGGCTTCAAGTTGATGCCGGATCTCTGGCTTGAACCACGTGGCCTGGTCGTTTTCATCCGGAATCCAGTGGGAGATCTCCCTTTTTGATAATTTTAACAGGTCTGCCGGTTCAGGAAAGGCTTCCACCAGGGTTCTGGCTGTCCGGCAGCGGTGTACGTACACATATTGTAGTAACGATACACAAAACAAATCACTCCAATCCATGCCTGCAAAGGTCGGGATTGGAGTGATGTTATGCGAACCAAAACTACAAAATCAACATCGCGTCACCGTAAGTGCCGAAACGGTAGCCTTCTTCGATGGCCACTTTGTAGGCGTTCATTACGTGGTGGTATCCACCGAAGGCTGCTGCAGACATCAACATGGTTGAGTAGGGCAGGTGGAAGTTGGTAATGAGGGCCGAGGGTACGGTGAATTTGTACGGCGGGAAGATGAATTTGTTGGTCCATCCGTCGTACGGGTTGATTTCTCCGCGAGGAGTCACGAAGGTTTCCAAGGCACGTACCGAAGTGATGCCGACGGCAAAGACCTTTTTGCCATTGGCTTTGGTCTGGTTGACAGAAGTGGCAGTTTCTTCGGAGATGAACATGCGTTCGGAATCCATCTTGTGTTTGGAGAGGTCTTCCACATCAACGTGTGCGAAGTGACCCAAACCCATGTGCAGGGTAAGGTAAGTGGTGTTCACTCCTTTGATTTCCATCTTCTTGAAGAGGATTTTGCTGAAGTGCAGACCGGCAGCGGGTGTGGCTACGGCTCCTTCTTTTTCTGCGTAGATGGTGTGGAAACGTTCTTGGTCAATTTCTTCTGCGTGGGGACGGATCCATTTCGGAATGGGAAGTTCGCCCATGCGGTACAGGGTATCACGGAATTCTTCGTAGGTGCCGTCGTACAGGAAACGGAGGGTACGGCCCCGGGAAGTGGTGTTGTCGATGACTTCGGCTACCAAGGCGTCGTTTTCTCCGAAATACAGTTTGTTGCCAATGCGGATCTTGCGGGCAGGATCCACGAGTACGTCCCACAAACGTTGTTCGCGGTTCAACTCGCGAAGCAGGAAGACTTCGATGTTGGCGTTGGTTTTCTCTTTGTTGCCACAGAGACGGGCCGGGAAAACTTTGGTGTCGTTGAATACGAACAAGTCGCCTTCGTCGTAGTAGTCGATGAGGTCCTTGAAGTATTTGTGTTCAATTTCACCGGTTTCGCGGTGCAATACAAGCATGCGGGATTCGTCCCGGAAATCAGCCGGATACTTGGCAATCAGTTCTTCCGGCAGGGTAAAGTTGAATTGTGAAAGTTTCATACGGTTTCTTATACGGATGCCAATTAAAAAAGTTTCAGGAATTTAAAATTTCTTCCATGGAAACTGCATTTTGTAATTGGTTTTCTCCGGAAACGGTGCGTTTCAGGTTGATGAGGTGGCCGCCACTTTCCAGGGCAAGGCCCAGGTCACGGGCGATGGAACGGATGTAAGTTCCCTTGCTGCAGCGGATTCTCAAGGTGAGGACGGGTGCTTGGTAGTCGAGGATTTCCAGTTCGTGCAGGGTGATGCGGGCGGGTTTCATCTCAACTTCCTCACCTTGGCGAGCGTATTCGTAGGCACGGACACCGTCCACCAGTTTGGCGGAGAAAATGGGGGGTACCTGGTCTTGCTCGCCCAAAAATTTGGGGAGTACGGCTTCGATGCGTTCGCGGGTGATGTGTTCCCAGGGATAGGTCGCATCGATTTCCTTTTCCAAGTCGTACGAGGGTGTGGTCGCTCCGAATTGGATTTCAGCAATGTATTCTTTGGTCTGGTTTTGCAGGAACTGAGCTTGTTTGGTGGCTTTGCCAATGCAAATCAACAACAAGCCGGTTGCCAAGGGATCCAGGGTACCGGCGTGTCCTACTTTGAGGTTGCGACGACCAAAGTGGCGTTGCAGTTTGAATTTGATTTTGCGGACCGCATCGGCGGAAGTCCACCGATAGGGTTTGTCCAGGGGAATCACAATCCCACCGGGGTATTGTTCGATGTCTGTGGACAGTTCGGCGAACATCCCCGGTCGGAGAAGGATATAGTTTTGCTCCATGCGCGATTACAAGCAAGCAATTTTATCAATGCGGCGTTGGTGACGGCCTCCTTCAAAGGGGGTATCGATGAAGGTCTTGAGCATCGCCAAAGCTTCTTCGTTGGAAACGAAACGGGCCGGGAGGGACAAGATGTTGGCGTTGTTGTGTTGGCGGGCCAAGGCTGCGATTTCAGGAGTCCAGCAGAGGGCTGCGCGGATGCCGGCGTGTTTGTTGACGGTCATGCTGATGCCGTTGCCTGTTCCGCAGATGGCGATACCCCATTCGCAAACACCTTCTTCGATGCTGGCTGCCAAGGGATGAGCTACATCCGGGTAGTCCATGCTTTCGGTGGAGTGGGTGCCAAAATCTTTAACTTCGTATCCTTGTTCACGCAAGTACTCAATCAAGAGACCTTTGAGTTCATAGCCGGCGTGATCGGCAGCAATTCCTATCATGGTATCGTGGGTTTAGTTTAATTCCGCAAAAATATAAAAAGCTTGTTATCTTTGTCAAGAAAATCCAAGTCAATCGATAAAATGGTCAAACGAGGAAAGAAAATAGCAGAGCAAACGCCGGACCAGTGCTCGTTTCAGGAGTTCCTGCAGCGGGACGAGGAACGTTGGGAATTGGGGCGTTTGGGTTTTTGGAAGGACGTGCAGGAAGAAGTGGCATCCTTTTCAGAGTTGCCTGAATTTTCGCGCCGTGAGGAGGAAAGTTTTGCAGCCTGGAAGGAACGGATCTTGTCCGCCTTTTATGCTTTGCGCGGTTTTGCTGAATTTTATCGGGGAGTCTTGTTGGACCGACGCTTTGTCTATGTCTTGAAAAAAAGGACATTGCGCTATTTGGAGGGATTGTGGAAAGCGAATCCCCGGACCGAGTTGGATGGCTTCCTGACCAACGAAAACGAAACCCTTTCGTATACATTGTCTTCTGAACACTTTGACGAGCTGTTCGTGCGTTACTTTTGTGAGGAGGCGGAGATGCCGGCACCCAAACACCTGCAACTGCAGATACAGCGGTTGGCTGATGCCGAATTTCCATTAGTGGAAGACGAGGTCATGCGCCGTTTGCGGGCCAACGACCGCCATTGTTGGGCCATTTTTTACCGTCACTTGAAACCCTATGTCATTGGGTTTACGGCACGGGTCAGCGAAGTTTACCTGCGGGAAGATGCTGAGGAGATTTGGAACGAGGTCTGCTATGCCATTAACGGATCGTTGATTGGCGGGCGTTTGGACGAAACCTCTGGAGCCAAAGATTTGATTTCCTTTGCTGTAGGAATGA
>JAEIGA010002322.1_pt1 | contig 30398 bp, 25 predicted proteins | sample 9270691 | NCBI WGS metagenome assembly JAEIGA01 (sample SAMN17057246, study PRJNA624740) | gut metagenome | biome: biome; isolation source: fecal sample | host: Bos grunniens | place: China: Xizang | collected 2019
ACGGGCGGAGTTTCTTGCCACGACAATGGATGTCTATGTGATAGAAGGACGATCCGATGTGGATCATCTGAAAGAGGCGGGAACTGCGGAAGCAGACCTGCTTATTGCCGTCACGCCCTCGGATGAAAACAATCTGATCGCGTGTGCGGTGGGACGGAAACTAGGCGCAAAACATACCATTGCACGGGTGCGGGATGAAGAATACTATCAGGACATGGTGCTGCTGAGAGAAGAACTTGGCCTGTCCATGTCCATTAACCCGGAGAGAACCGCTGCGAAGGAGATCTCGAGATGTCTTCGTTTCCCCTCGGCGGTGAAGGTGGAACCGTTTGCACACCGGCAGGTCGAGCTGGTGGAGTATAAGGTCTCTCATGACAGCAAGCTGTGCGATGTCGTCCTGATGGATTTTCGTGAAAAATTCGGAGACCGGGTCCTTGTGTGTACCATCGAGCGGGATGGCCAGGTATATATTCCCAGCGGCAAATCTCAGATCGAGGCAGATGATACGATCACGCTGGTGGGGGCACCGGAATCGATCCATAAGCTGTTCCGGCAGATCAAGGAATTCCGGCATGAAACACGCAATGTCATGCTTCTGGGCGGAGGACGCCTGGCGGAACGACTCGGGCAGGAACTGCAGAAGCTGCATATAAGATTTACTGTTATTGAAAAAGATATGAAGCGGTGCATGGAACTGAAAGCAGCCTTTCCGGAAGCCACTATTGTGTGCGCGGACGGAACCCAACCGGACGTTCTGATCGAAGAAGGCCTGGAAAAAATGGATGCGCTCGTTGCCCTGACCGAGTCTGACACGACGAATATGGTCATGTCCTCTTTTGCCAATACTGAGGGCGTTCCCCAAAGCACGACACTGATCAATGAAGATCATTTTGTGAAAATGACGGAAGCCAACGGCCGTACGACTGTGATCCAGCCGCCGAAAGTGACGGCAGAACGGATCGTGGAATATGTCCGATGGATGCAGAATTCTTCCCGCAGCAGCGAGATCGAGACGCTGCGGATGATTTCGGACGGACAGGCGGAGGCGGTGGAATTCGTAGCACGCAGCGACATGGATATTCTGGGTGTTCCCCTGAAAGATCTTCCGCTGAAATCATCGATTCTCATCGCGGCAATCACCCGTGGAAGACAGTGCATTATTCCAAACGGAAATGATTGTATCCAGGTGGGCGATCATGTTGTTGTCGTAACGACACGGCACGGGATGAAGGAATTGAGCGATATCATGGATGATTCCGCCGCGAATGATTGGAAACTGTCAAGAAAACTATTTGAAAGAGGAAATAAGAATTGAATTACCGATTCATTTTCCATATAACAGGGCAGGCGATTTTGGTGGAAGCTGCGCTTCTTCTGTGTCCTGCTCTGGTTGCATTACTGTACCATGAGAACAGCGGGTGGAGTATCCTGATCACCGCAGCTATCGCGCTGGCGGTAGGAGGAGTTCTCTTTCTGCTGGGGAAAGGCGCAAAGAAAGCGGTATACGCAAAAGAGGTTTTCTGTGCGGTCAGTCTCGTATGGATCAACCTGTCTCTGGTTGGAGCGCTTCCGTTTGTGTTCAGCGGACAGATTCCGAATTTCATTGATGCGTTATTTGAAACGGTAAGCGGGTTTACCACCACAGGAGCCTCCCTTGTAAATCAAGTTGAGAATCTGGATCACGGCATCCTCTTCTGGAGAAGTTTCACCCATTGGATCGGAGGAATGGGGATCCTTGTCTTTATCGCAATGCTTGGTACCCGCTCATCGGATAACGCGCTGCTCATTTTCCGGGCGGAAATGCCGGGGCCGGATGTGGGAAAACTCCTTCCGAAAGCAAGTGATACGGCGAAGATTCTGTATCGGATCTATCTGGCGCTGACAATGCTTGAAATCATATTGCTGGTTCTGGGAGGCAGCCCGCTGTTTGACAGTGTTGTCCATGCAATGGGTACTGCTGGCACCGGTGGTTTTGGTATCCGTTCCGACAGCATTGCCGGATACAGCAGCTACATACAGTGGGTCATAACGATCTTTATGCTGCTGTTTGGCATCAATTTCAACCTCTATTTCTTCCTGTTGTTCAAGAAGTTCCGTGCAGTCGTGAAAAGCGAAGAACTGCGGGTCTATCTGGGTATCGTGATCGCATCGGTGCTTCTGGTTCTTTGGAATATCCGACCGCTGTATGCATCTGCGGCGCATGCTCTGAGAGACTCTGCGTTCCAGGTCGCGTCTATCATCACGACAACCGGATATTCAACAACAGACTTTGATCTCTGGCCTGCCTTTTCCAAGGGGATCCTGCTGATTCTGATGGTCATAGGAGGCTGTGCGGGATCCACAGCAGGCGGACTGAAAGTATCCCGGGTCGTGATCCTTGCAAAGACAATAACCGCAGAGATCCGGAATGCGCTTCACCCCAGACATGTCACCTCTGTGACACTGGATGAAAAACATGTGAAAGATTCATCCGGGAAAGGTGCCGCCATGTATTTTGCGATCTATTCCGGTGTTCTGATTCTGGTATTCTTGCTGATCAGCCTGGATGGATTCAGTCTGGAGACAAATGTCAGTGCAACATTTGCCTGCCTCAACAACGTGGGTCCCGGATTTGCACAGGTGGGACCCAGCGCAGGTTATGCACTGTTTTCTCCGCTGTCCAAAGTGATTCTGACACTGGCGATGCTGTTTGGACGTCTGGAACTGTATCCCATGCTGATCTGCCTGTCACCGCTGGTTTGGCTCTCTAGCCGAAACCATCTGCGCTGAATGGACTGTGGTTCTAACCGTACCCTTCGCACAACAGATCTGTAAGGCTGAAAAGAAAAACCTGAAACTCAACTGAGTTTCAGGTTTTTTATTTATTTGTCACGCTTGAAAAAATGGTGAAGATGCCAGGAGGGATATCCGTTGTCATCGACCTCCAAAATCCCCCAGGTTGGATCATAGCCTGTTCCGGCAGAACCGGGGTTGATGAGGAAGATATCTCCCAATCGTTTGCACAGAGGGGCATGCGTATGTCCGAAGAATGCAATCGAGGCGCCGGCTTCTCTTGCAGCGTAGCCCAGCCGGTCCAGATCCCCGTATTTGACTCCCAGCGTGTGTCCGTGGGCAATGTAGATCTTCACACCGGCGATATCCACGGTACGCGCAAGGCGCATGTTATCCCCGAAGTCGCAGTTGCCGGCAACGTAATAAAAGGGGAGTCCGGGAAAATCCGGTTCTATGGAACGAACATCACGCACACCGTCACCACAATGGATTACCGCATCGGGTTCACACAGGCGGATCGCTTCCCGCATCGGATCGGGGTTGTTATGGGTGTCGGAAAACACCGCGATTTTTACCATGGCATACTCCTATCGGTCAGCTGAGTTCGTGGTATGGGTCAAAGGGAGCCGGGATCCTGTCGGAGAGACCGGCGTGAACCAGGATCGCATCGGCAATGCGTTCGCATGCGTGGCCGTCTCCGTACGGGTTGACCGCGCGGGCCATTTTTGCGTAGGCAGCCGGGTCGGTGAGAAGTTCCGTGGCATCCTCAATGATGGAACGATACTCGACACCGGTCAGGCGGACCGTGCCGGCCGCTACGGCTTCCGGACGTTCCGTTTCTCTGCGAAGGACCAGGACCGGTTTGCCCAGAGCAGGAGCTTCCTCCTGGATCCCGCCGGAATCGGTCATGACAAAATAACTGCGGTCCATGAGCCGGTGCATATCAATGGCGTCCAGCGGTTCGATCAGACGGATATTATCGATTCCCGACAGAATGGGTCCTGCAGCATCCCGCACGACAGGACTCATATGAATCGGATATACAATAAGCAGATCCGGATTTTTCATGGCAAGATCCCGTACGGCGGTGAAGATCTGCTTCATGGGTTCGCCGTAGTTCTCACGGCGATGGCAGGTGAGAACGATAAGACGACGATCATCGAGATCCAGGGAATTGAGCTCTTCCGACGAGAAGCTCCCATTGTCGCCTATGGTGTATTTCATGGCATCGATAACGGTGTTGCCTGTGATGAAGATCTCGCCCTGAACATTTTCCTTCTTCAGGTTTTCCGCATTTTTCGGAGTGGGAGCGAAGTGAAGGGTTGCAAGGCGGCCGACCAGGCTGCGGTTCATCTCCTCCGGAAAGGGACTGTAACGGTCGTAGGTTCGAAGACCCGCCTCCACGTGACCCACGGTCACCTTGTGATAGAAGGAGGACAGGGCCGCGGAGAATGTGGTCGTCGTATCACCATGCACCAGAAGCAGATCCGGCTTTGCATCTTCCAGAACGGCGGGAAGGCCGTTCAATACGCGGGAAGTAACATCGGTCAGAGTCTGATTCTTTCCCATGATGTTCAGATCATAGTCTGCCTTCAGATGAAAACAGTCCATCACGGAGTCCAGCATCTGACGGTGCTGCGCCGTTACACACACCTGACTGACGATGCCGTCCCGTTTTCCAAGCTCCAAAGCCAGAGGAGCCATTTTAATCGCTTCCGGGCGGGTGCCGAAAACGGAGAGAACGCGTATGTTATTCATTGGAGTCCTCCTTATCCGGATCCTTTTCCCGGCTGGATGGATTCTGATCATGGTTCCAGCGAAGGACAAAGATCCACAGGGACAGTGCAATGGCAAAAGCCAGGATCGCCAGGATCACACGAAGAATGCCCCAGTTGGAAGCGAGAACCACCGCAGCGAGACCAATGATCGCAGAGATGGAATACAGGATTGCAACCGCCTGTTTCTGGCTGAGCCCCATATCCAGAAGCCGGTGATGGAAATGCCCGCGGTCTGCATGGAAGGGACTCTGTCCTTTCATCAGTCTGCGAATGAAGGCAAATGCCGTATCCGACAGAGGAATGGCAAGAGCAAGGACCGGAACGACGAACGTCACGATGGCATAGTATTTGAACATGCCCATGACTGAGACCGTCGCCAGCACATAACCAAGAAGCTGAGAGCCGGTGTCGCCCATGAACAGCTTCGCCGGATTGAGGTTATAGGGAAGGAATCCCAGACAACCTCCGACCAGCGCGGAAAGGATGATGGCAACATTGCCTTCGGCAACCATCAGAGCAACGGCCAGCATGGTCAGACTGCTGATGACGGATACCCCGCAGGCCAGCCCGTCCAGTCCGTCGATCAGGTTGACGGCGTTCGTGCATCCGACGATCCACAGAATCGTCAGAGGGATGGCGAGCTTGCCGGTATTAAACATCGCATATGCTGACAGGAAAGTAGGATTCGTTACCACGTGGATCACGATCCCGTAATAAATGGCAACAGCTGCTGCCACGATCTGAACCGCTAGCTTTACCAGCGGCGGCAGATTCATAATGTCATCAATGGCGCCCATGACCACGATGATAATGGAACCGATCAGGATACCTTTGACCTGATTGGTGATATCTGCAAACAGGATCACTCCAATAATGAATCCGAAAAAGATGGCCAGGCCGCCCATACGGGGGATGGGGTGGTCGTGAACACGCCGAGCTTCCGAAGGCACGTCAATGGCGCCCACCTGTTCGGCGAACATCTTCACGATAGGCGTTGTAGCCAGTGCGATGAGAAAGGATATCAGGGCACTGAGGCCGATTTTGATCCAGACTGCAGTGGAAAATAACATAACGAAGATCTCCTAATGAAGTTTGCCGTCAGCGGGTATTCGCTGGCAGGCGAAATCCGTAATCAGAAAGGTTTTTCTACGAAACCGACACGTTTGTATACCTTACGCAAAGTCTTGCGGGCCACATAAGTTGCCTTCTGGGCGCCCTCGGTATATACGCTTTCAAGATAGGCCTTATCGGCAAGGATGCGTTCCGATTCCTCACGCAGAGGACGGAGAGACTCGATAACGGCATCTCCGACTGTGGGTTTCAGTGCACCATAGCCCTGTCCGTCGAATTCTTTTTCGATCTCCTCCAGGGTCTTTCCGGTAACGGAAGAATAAATCTGCATCAGATTCGATACGCCCGGCTTTTCCTTCGGCGCATAACGGACACAGTGTTCCGTATCGGAATCCGTGACTGCCCGTTTGAACTTGCGGGCAATGTCCTCCGGCTTGTCCATCACGAACACGCAGCCTGCGGGATCGGATTTGGACATCTTGGAGACGGGATTGGACAGGCTCATGATACGGGCGCCCACTTTGGGGATAAAGGGTTCCGGGACCTTGAATGTCTCGCCATAGATGTTGTTAAAACGAATGGCGACATCCCGGGTCAGCTCACAATGCTGTTTCTGATCTTCCCCGACAGGAACATAGTCTGCCTGATACAGCAGAATATCTGCGGCCATCAGAGCCGGATAGGTGAACAGGCCGCCGTTGATGTTTTCCGTGTTCTTGGCGGATTTGTCCTTGAACTGGGTCATGCGGCTCAGTTCTCCGAACATGGTGTAGCAGTTGAGGATCCAACCCAGCTCGGCGTGTTCATGAACGTGGCTTTGTATAAACAAGGTACATTTCTCAGGATCCAGACCGCTGGCGATATATTGTGCCAGCTGGGTCTTGGAGCGGCGGCGGAGATCAGCCGGGTTCTGGCGCACGGTAATGGAATGAAGGTCTGCCATAAAATAATAGCAGTCGAATTGATCGATCATCTCATCCCAGTTTTTTACCGCACCGAGATAGTTTCCAAGGTGAAGATCCCCGGAAGGCTGGATCCCGGATAACATCCTTTTTTTGTTTTCCTGATTTTCCATCAAATAACACCTCAAAGATTTCTACATAATATATCAGTATAGCATTGTATCATTTCGCAGTCTTCTTGACAACTTTGGAAATCTCAAATAGTATGAATTGACAGACAGATTTTCAGGAGGAAAACGGCATGAAAGATCCGAAATGGTTTGAAGAAATGGAAGCACGGATCCCGGTGGGAGAAGTGCGCACCAGATTCGCTCCGTCGCCCACCGGTTACATGCATGTGGGCAATCTTCGAACCGCCCTATATACTTATCTGATCGCCCGCCATGCGGGCGGAAAATTCATCCTTCGGATCGAGGATACGGACCAGAACCGCTTTGTGGAAGGCGCTACGGAAGTGATCTTCAAGACCATGAAGGAATGCGGGCTGGAACATGACGAGGGTCCGGATATCGGAGGCCCGGTAGGTCCGTATATCCAGACGGAACGGAGAGGACTGTATAAGGAATATGCCGAACTTCTGGTTCAGCGGGGGCATGCCTACCGCTGTTTCTGCGAAAAAGCGGAGGAAACGGAAGAAGGGGACAGCTTCCGGAAAGAAGCAGATCCCTGCCGGTCGCTTTCCCGGGAAGAATCCGATGCCAGAGCCGCTGCCAGTGAACCGTATGTCATCCGTCAGCGGATCCCTTCGGAAGGAATCACCTCCTTCGTCGATGAGATTTTCGGGGAAATCTCCGTGGATAACAGCGAACTGGATGATCAGGTCCTGTTGAAACGGGACGGACTTCCCACCTATAACTTTGCCAATGTCATCGATGACCACCTTATGGGCATTACTCATGTGGTCCGCGGCAATGAGTATCTGGCATCCGCACCGAAATACAACCTGCTGTACGAGGGATTCGACTGGCCCGTTCCCAAATACATTCACTGTTCTCCAGTCATGCGGGATCAGCATAACAAAATGTCCAAACGGCACGGAGATCCCAGTTATGAGGATCTGATCGCACAGGGTTATCTTACGGCCGCGGTGATCAACTATGTGGCACTGCTGGGATGGAGCCCATCCGGTGAGCGCGCGGAGCAGGAAATCTTCTCCAAGGAAGAGCTGATCGAAGCTTTTGACACCAAAGGAATCTCCAAATCACCGGCGATCTTTGATATTGAGAAACTGCGCTACTTTAATGCCGAGTACATCCGCAGACTTGCCCCGGAGCAGTTCCACGCTGTGGCGGAACCCTATATCCGTCAGGGGATCGGAGATGCGGAGCTCAATACGGAAGAGATTGCAGAACTTCTCCATCAGCGTACCGAAGTGCTCACGGAGATCCCGGAAAAGCTGGGGTTCTTTGCAGCGCTGCCGGAGTATGAAACGGAACTGTTCACACACAAGAAATCCAAATCCAATGAAGAGACGAGCCGTGAGATCCTGACGGAGATGATCCCTGCGTTTGAAAGTCTGAAGGAATGGACTCCGGAGGCTATTCTGGATGCCATGAAGGCTCTGGTGGAAAAGAAAGAGTGCAAGAATGCTCTCGTTATGTGGCCGGTGCGCATCGCCGCAGCCGGACAGATGGTCACTCCCGGCGGTGCGGTGGAGATCTGCCATATCCTGGGAAAGGAAGAGACACTGCGCCGGCTGAAGATCGGACTGGATAAACTGCAGAACTGAGCAACGGAAAAAACTGTGCTTTTCAATCCACAACAGAAGGAAACCACCTTGACGAAAGAAAGGGTTTGGGCTATTATAAAGTAACAATTGTTTACAGAAAATGACGTTTTATGACGTAGAACGGAGGCCACATAATGAGTCTGATACCAACGGTAACCTGCAGACGATGTGGATATGAATATAAAGTGACCAGCCGCAGATGCCCAAACTGCGGTACCAGAAGAGTTCAGCAGTCCGGCCGGACGCCGGCAGGAACGCCCAGCACGGTAAAGGGAACTGCCGCAAACAGCAGAGCATCCATGAATGCCCGCTGGCAGATGATCTTCGGCATCGTTCTGGTGCTCGCCATCATCCTGGCTGTGATCGTTATGGTTACGGTAAGTCTCAACGGAGAGGATGCCACCCCGGTGGCGACGCCCACGCCCAGTGCCAGTTCACAGGCGGGGGCGACCCCGACACCGACGGCAACGCCCACGCCTTCGGAAAGCATTCAGGTCACCAGCGTCACCATTGCATATTATGATGATCCCAGGACCGAGTTCGGAGTTACCATCGGCGGTTCTCCCACTCCGGTCACCGCAAAGGTATATCCGGTGGATGTAGAAGCGGAAGTGAACTGGAGCGTCAAGGAGGGAGGAGAAGACATCATCTCCATCTCCATCGATGATGACGGAACCTGTGAAGTGGAAGGAATCGGAAATGGCTCCGCGGTACTGGTGGCGGAATGCGGAGGAGTCTCCGCAGAGTGCACCGTTTACAGCGGCTGATCGACACAAAGAAAGGTCTAAGACCGGCAGAGTTTTCTGCCGGTCTTTTTGTAGCGGAAAAGCAAACCAAAAAATTGACATTTTCTGGTTTGTGTATATACTTTTGTGTAAGGAATCTTAAGAATTCTATCCCCAAAAAATGAAGAGAAAAGAGGAAAAAGAGATGATTGACAATAAGACAATCGTGCTGACCGGCGCTTCCAGCGGTATCGGGCTGGAAACACTGAAACTTCTGGCTCAGGGCAAGGGAAACCGTATCCTTGCAGTATCCCGCCATGCCACCGGGATCATGGGCTTCGGAGACAATGTCATCCGTTTCGATGCGGATATCAGCACCAAGGAAGGTGTGGACAGCATTTTTGCAAAAGCAGAGGAGCTCTTCGATAAGATCGATATCTTCTATGCGAATGCCGGATTCCCGTATTATGAGACCTTTAATTATGTGGATTGGGATCGTGTGGATATCATGTTCCAGACCAATACGGTGTCTCCCATCTACACATATGCAAAATATCGGGAACACCTGAATGGCCGTGACGGACATCTTGCATATACCGTCAGCGCGATCGGTCAGATGGCAATGCCCGGCTACGCCCTGTACAGCGCCAGCAAATTCGGCCTGCAGGGATTCCAGCAGGCCATCCGCCTGGAGAAACCCGCCAACATGAAACTGACCTGCCTGTACCCGGTCGCCACCAACACCAATTTCTTCAAGGTGGCAAACTCCGAGACCTTTGAGAAACCGTTCCCGGTACAGGATCCGAAAGTAGTCGCACGCAAGATGGTGAAGGGCATTGAGAAGGGCAAGAAGACCGTGTCTCCCTGCGGCCTGTTTGCTTTGGCAAAAGTGCTGATGGGCATCTTCCCGTTCGTCCGCACGATTTACTGGAAGCTGGAGACCAACAAACTGCTTCGTTTCCAGAAGAAGCTGGATCAAAAGGGAGGAAAATAAGATATGAGTTTTGAGCATCTGCTTTCCCCGATGAAAATCGGTACGATGGAAGTGAAGAACCGTACCGTAATGACCGCTGCGGAATTCAGCCTCGGACAGGCAAATGGCAAACCGACGGAGCGGCTGATGGACTACTATGAAGAGCGCGCAAAGGGCGGAGTCGGTCTGATCATCCCCGGTATCTGCCGCGTCAATGATATGGGCGCCGCCTCCACCTTCACTCAGCTCGCCATGAGCCATGATTACCATATTGAGCCCATGCACGAGTTTGCTGAGCGTCTGCACAAACACGGTGCCAAACTGTGCCTGCAGCTGCATCACCCCGGAAGACAGGGCTATTCCAGCTCCACAAACTCCCTGCCCATGGTCATTCCCATCGTGGACCGATTCCCGAAAGTGCTGGACGGCATTTTCAAATGCACCCCGCTGCTGCTCGGTTTGGAAGAAAAGAAGATCATCTGGTCGGTGCAGGCTCCCTCCAAGGTCGAGCTTGCCAATCATGGAGCCACCAGAATGCACGCCATGAGCCATCGTGAGGTCACCAACCTCCGGGATGATTTTATCGCGGCGGCAGTCCGCTGCCAGAAGGCCGGCGTGGATGCCGTGGAGCTGCACGGCGGACACGGATATATCATTCAGCAGTTCCTAAGCCCCAACACCAACAAGCGTACCGACGAATACGGCGGAAGCTTTGAGAACCGGTTGCGTTTTGTCACCGAGATCATTCAGGGCATCCGGGAGCGCTGCGGCAGAGACTATCCTCTGATCGTCCGGCTCACCGCCGATGAAATGTATGACCGCATCGGTTTCGAAAACAAGGGGTATGGTCTGGAAGAAGGAAAACGCATTGCCAAGCGACTGGAAGAGCTGGGCGTCGATGCCATCAACGTTACATCCGCATGCTATGATGCCTATAACTACTGGCTGGAGCCTACCTCCTTTGAGCCCGGCTGGAGATCCTATCTGGCAAAGGCGATCAAGGAGACCGTAAGCATCCCGGTCATCGCTGCGAACTTTATCCGCTCCCCGCAGCAGGCGGAGGAACAGATTGCCAACGGTACGCAGGACTTCATGGGTTCCGCAAGAACCTTCATCTGCGACCCCCACTGGGTCAAGAAGATCGAGGAAGGTCATCCGGAACAGATCCGGCGCTGCATCGGCTGCCTCAACTGCATCCAGTCCTTCATGACCAATGCCAAAGTCGGCAAACCGGGCGAGTGCGCACTGAATATGTCCATCGGTATCGAAAAGGCATATGAAAATATCGAACAAGACGGTGAAGGCCAGCTGGCTGTCGTCGTTGGCGCGGGCGTGGCTGGACTGATGGCTGCCCATACTCTGGCGCGACGCGGATTTAAAGTCAAGGTGTTTGAAAAGGAAGATGTTCCCGGCGGACAGGTCAACATCGCGTCTTCCTGCAATCTGAAAGATAAACTGCACTGGAGCATCGAGGATCTCATGACCATGGTGCAGACTCAGGGTGTGGAAGTGAACTTCGGAAAAGCGATCACCGCTGCCGATATCCGGGAAATGAAACCGTATGCCGTATTTATTGCTACCGGCGGTGTTCCCATCCGTCCCGGTTCCATTCCTGGAACGGACCGTGAGAATGTTCTGGTTGCTCCGGAAGTCATCATGGGCGAGAAAGTGCCTGAGAATCAGAATGTCATCGTGGTCGGAAGCGGAATGACCGGACTGGAGACCACCGAGAAACTCAATGAGGCAGGAAATACGGTTACAGTCATTGAGATGGCCAAGGAGATCGCTCCGGGAACTTGGTTCCAGCTGCTGGATGATGAGATGGAGCGCATCCGTCCTTATGGAACGAAATTCCTGACCAACACAAAGCTGGTATCCATCAATGATGGCACGGTAACTGTTGCCAACGCCAAGACCGGTGCGGAAGAAGAAATTCCTGCGGATACCGTAGTTCTCTCCATGGGTGTTCGTCCTGTAAACGGACTGTTCACTGCATTGAGAGAAGAGATGGAAAATGTATTTGCGGTGGGCGATGCCTGCGCCAGCGGGCGCATCGCCGATGCCACAAAGAGTGCCTATCAGGCTGTTATGGCGCTGCCGGCGCCTGCTGCGGTGAAAGCCCGCTGATACATGGAATACGAAAACAAAGAGATGAGCTGCAGGTTTTTACTGCAGCTCATCTCTTTGTTTCATACACACAATTTGTAGCCTTTTCCCCAAACCGTTCGGATTATTCTGGGATGGGAGGTGTCATCTTCCAGCTTTTTGCGTAGGTTCAGAATGTGCACCATAACAGTATTGGAAGATTGTGAGAAAAATTTCTCACCCCATACATTCTCATAAATATCCTGAATGGATACGACCTTCCCCCTCTGAGTGAACATATACTCCAGAATATTCAGTTCCAGATCCGTCAGGTCCAATAGATTTCCGTTTTTTGTAATGATACGCTTCTCATGATCGATCTGAATGCCGTGAAACTCAATGATCTTACCACGATAGACGAGATATCGTCGAAGGAGGGAATCGATTTTCGAAAGAAAAACATCCTTTTGATAAGGAACTTCGAGGATATCATCCGCGCCGGCTGCATAGGCATCCAGCTTTTGATTCAGATTCAGCCCATGAGAAAGATACAGAATCGGAAGGTAACTGAAAGTCCGCAAAGAACGGCAAAGATCAGGTCCGGAAATATCGGCAAAGGAGGCGTCAATGATCGCCAGATCCGCATCGACATTCGAACGGGCCTCATCCAGAGCGGAGACACCGTTGCTGGCTTCCAGAATGGAGAAACCATTTCCCTTCAGTTCTGCAATCATCGCGTTTCGGAGAACAGGGTCTTCTACGGCGATGAGAATGACAGAATTTGAATACATCTTTTTCCTTTCCTCAAAAAACTCAGACTGTCAGCTGTGAGTGAAGGGGGTTATCACTAGCGACAATCTGCATTCTTTATCTAAATTTCATTTTATATAGAGGACTTGAAACTGGTCAAATGTGGCGCAAAAAGTGGCCAACTTTTTTGGAAATTGAGGTATTTTTATCATTTTTTGGCAAAAAATGGAAATTTCCTGGAGCCGTCGCTCCAGGAAATTTTCGTTGAAATATGAACGTGTCAACTGGTCTTGATGTTTTCATCAAAGGCTTTGAGAATAACGGCAAGCTGTGCCCGGGTAGCCGTCCCCTTGGGAGAAAGAATAGAGTGCCCTTCCACTCTCATGCCGGAGATGATCCGATGTCCGATGGCCCATTTCATCGGAATGACCGCATAGTCCGACAGACTGTCAGCGTCCTCGAAATCGGCGATGGTCCCGCTGGCAGTGCTGTCGTATCTCTTGTACTGCGCATATCGGTACACGATAGTCACCAGCTGCTGGCGGGAGACCGGCTCTTCGGGACGGAAAGAACTCTTGCTGTATCCCGATACGATGTGGTTGTTAGCTGCCCAGTTCACGGCGTTGGTGAACCAGCGGCCTGCGGATACATCGCTGAAGCCTGCAGAGGCTCCGGGAGCGGGCTTTCCGTCCATGGCATACAGGACCTGGACGACCATGGCCCGGGAAATGACTCCGTCCGGAAAAAAGGAAGTATCCGACATGCCCTGCATATATTTATGATTCAGAACATAATCGATCGGTTTGTGTGTCCAGTTCGATAAATTGGGATTCACATCGGTGAAACCGGCGCTGGGACAATCGTGATCCGGTGCTGAAACGACGAAGTCTTGCGTATATTCCTTTTCCAGGTAATTGCCGTTGTTGGCCTGCGCGCCCGTTCCGATGACCAGAGTGTGCTTTCCCGGTTTCAGATTTGAGAACGCCACCGAGAAGGTGCGGTCTCCGTCGAAGGACACAGTGCTTTCGGCGTCCGCGATTTTAATGGCGGTCTTCGTCGACGCAGCATGTTCATCCATACCGCGTGTAAAGGCAATCACGATAGTGCCAGAGGCGGGGACCGAAGAAGCGGAGTCCAGAGGAGCACCGTTTATTTTGACCGAGCTGACATTCAGGGGACTTTTGCCGTTGCCGCCTCCGGACCCGTCTCCGCCGGCAGCAAGAACCGGTACCAAAGCAAGGGAAGCGATCAGAAGGACAGCAAGAAGAACAGACAGTATTCGTTTCATTGAAACAACCTCCTTCACTTTTGGGGTCTGTTACTGAGGATCCTTTTTATTGTTTTTCTTGATATGACGAAATAGATTAAAACACCCAGAAGGATCAGCCCGAGAATCACATAGACCGCAACCGGCTGATTGTGGTTCCGGGAGGGGGTGACATCCTCACCGTCATCGGTGTCCTCCATTACCAGAGAAGAGGACTTCTTTTCCTTTTCTTTGATCTTGGCCGTTCCTTTTGCTTTTTCCTTCTTCTCTGCTTTTGCGGAAGGACTGGGAGATGCGGAGGGGGAAGCGGAAACGATCTGGGAAGGGGAGGCCGTCGCGGTTGCTGCCGGGCCTGCCGTTACGGCAGGAGTTGGCGTTGCGGAGGGAGTTGGCGTTGCGGCAGGGGCAACGGTGGAAAAATGCAGGATAACATCGTTTCCCAGTACCGCCCCGCTTTTTGCTGTAAGCTTTCCGCTGATCGTAAGAGCATAGGTTTCTCCCTCCGCCAGGGATGAGGGTTTGATGTTTACGATCCTTTTAATATCCGGATCGATCTGGTCATCCCCCATGAGAACCGTAACAGGAATATTGTTTCCTCTGGAATCGGAGAGGGAAAAACAGGTCATGTTATTGTCTTTTACGGTGAAATTCACCACATTTTTGTTAAAGGTCAGCGTGATGGTCACATCCGTTGGAACATTGTTGCTTCCGTCGGGAACCGAACTTTCCGCCAGCCCGAGAGGAACGTTTTTTCCACCGCCGGACCCGTCCCCGTTGCCGCCCTCCGCGAAAACGGACACAGCAAGGCTGGCTATCAGAATCAGGATCAGAAGGATCGAAAGGATTCTTTTTCTACTCATGGCGAACCTCCCTGTGCAAACATTCAAAACTGTCACTCGTCCATCGCCGATACTGGCAGTTATAACAGCTTATATCTTCCTGTGCAAAGCACTCTTCCTCATCATCCAGGCGAAAAAACCGGCATCGTCCAGCTTCCGACGCAGCACTCTCCGGAGCATCTTTGCCGGGGAGGAAGTACCATCCGCGTTCATGTTTTTCCCACATGCTATTTCTTCCTTCCCCGATGGGGCACCGGATGCCAGACCCCGTCGATCTGTTCTGCAAGAACCGTTTTTCTGTTATCAAGAAGAACCGCCTTGGTGGGCATGTCAAAAACCAGTTCGGTGTCGCCGGAAAGGGGATCGTGATCGGCAGTCAGCACCTGATCTACCCCATGACAGGAACAGAACTGCGAAACGGTCAGCTGTTCACAGCCATCCTCAGGAAGGATCTTTCCCTTGATCCGTCCGTCCGAACCGGACAGTCGGAGACCGATCCCCGCCAGAGCCCCGATCACACCGTCTCCGGTGCCTCCGTGTTCCGACAGAGACAGCTCACGGTACTGCTTGGCCAACTGATAGGCGTCCTCTTTCTGCAGAACTTCCGCTTGTGCACGCAGTCCGAATGCGGTAAGTGCAGAATAGTTCCGGTCTGCTCTCACGGGAAGGATGCAAAGACCGGGGTCCGACCCCTCGGCAGCATGCTTCTCCAGAAAGGTTTTGGCAAATGACAGGACATCGGCAGCATTTTCGGTTCGGAACTCACAGCACATAGAACTGTTGTGGGAAGTATATGCGATCTTTTCATGGATGAGAAGCTGATGTCTGGAGACGAAACCTGCGTCTCCGAGCCCGAGATCTTGCATTTCACGGCACATGTTTTCCAGAACCTGGCCGGTTCCGATGCTCTCCATGTTGTCGGTATCATCGATACAGATCAGAAGGCGTTCCTGCATAGTTATTCTGCGGCAACAGACACTTTGGCTGCCCGCATCTCATCTCCTTCCATCATGGCTTCCGCCAGTTCTTCACTGATGGGATAATCATAAAAAGTATCATAATAGGAAATCAGTTCTTCAGAAAAATCAATGGGGTACAGATCCGGATGCAGAAGATTCATCAGCCACATCAGAGCAAGCGGCGTTTCGGAGCTGGTGGGATGCCCCATGCGGGATACGCCTACCGGGATCTGATAGACTTCGCCTTCCCGAACACAGCGCAGCCCCTGCCATTTGTCATCGGTGAGGATATAGTCATCCACTCCGGCCTCGTTGCAGATGATCATATCCGGATCCCAGTTGTAGATCTCCTCCAGAGTCGTATAGCTTTTGTTTCCTTCCTGTTCCAGTTCTCCGGAAACAGATACGTTCTCCGCTCCGGTAAGTGCGATCCACTGGGCACAGTATCCGTCCTTTTCATCGGTGCGAACCGCCTCGTTGACGGCGTGATACAGTCGTACCGGAGTCCCGGTATACTGTTCGGCAGCCCTGGCAACGTCCGCATAGACCGAACGGCACCATGCGGTATACTGCGCTGCTTTGTCGTCGGCACCGAAGGCCTTTCCAAGGACTTCAATGGCACCCAGCTGTGATTCCAGATCATCAAACTCGATCACGACATAGGGGATCCCCATGCTGTCCATTTTCTGGCGCTCATCGGGGTCGGCATAAAGCTCCCCGTTAACGATGAGAAGATCCGTATCCTGTTCCAGGATTTCTTCCGCATTAATGGAGCCGCTGTTTTTCACGACAAGAGCATCCGCAACGGAAGGACAGATGGAGGCCAGAAGCAGGCTCCGTGTTATGTTATTGCACGTCGTGGTAATCGTATCTCCGGCACCGAACATGACGATATAGGCGCCGGAAAACGGACAGACACAGCTGACCGACTGAGGATCGGCCGGTACAGACACGGTCCTGCCAGCACAGTCCGTGACCTCTATGGTATCGGCAGCCTGTTCCGAGACCTGAGTGCCGCACCCGCTGAGCATGGTCACCATAAAGGAGAAGACCAGCGCAAGGATTAGAAAGTTTCGTTTGTTCAATATGTTCACCTACAGTGGATGGCGCAGCAGAACGGTTTTTTCACCGTCTGAGTCCAGTATTTTTGCCTCAATTCCATAGACATCCCGGATCAGCTCCGTTGTAATGCAGTTTTCAGGGGAACCGATGGCTGCAACGGAACCCTTTTTCAGGAACATCGTCTGAATGCCGATATGCTTTCCCTCCAGATAAAAGGCCTGCTGCGGGGCATGAGTGGCGATCACCATGGTGATCCCATGCTCCCGGGACAGTGCACAGACGGTATCCAGCAGCATCAGTTCATTCCGGTAATCCAGATGCGCTGTCGGCTCGTCCATCAGGATCAGAGGCGCATCCTGGCAGAGGGCCCGGGCGAGAAGTACCAGACGAAGTTCCCCGCCGGAGATGGTGTTATACGGACGGTCGGCCAGTGCTTCGATTCCGACCTGTTTCAGCGCCTGCTCACAACGGACGTGGTCATCCTTCGTGGGAGAGCCGAAGGGGGACAAATACGCAGAGCGACCCATGAGGACCGCTTCCCGGACGGTATACGGAAAGGCGACCGCGTGGTTCTGCGGTACATAGGCGACATGACGGGCGATGCTTTTCCGGTCCATTCCGGACATGTCCTTTCCGTTCACAAGGATCGTTCCGGTATCCGGCACATGAAGACCGAGAACCGTGTCGAGAAGGGTGCTCTTTCCGCTTCCGTTGGGTCCCATGACACACAGTACCGTTCCAGGAGCGACATCAAAGGACACATCCCGAAGTGCCGGAACACCGTCATAGGAAAAGCTCAGATGTTTTACCTGTAGCATCATGACCAGCTCCCTCCTCTCGTTTTCTTCAGCAGATAAACGAAGAACGGTGTCCCGATAAGGGCACACAGGATCCCGATGGGAAGTTCCGAGCGGGTGATGGTCCTGGAAAGGATGTCGATCAACGTCAGAAAGCAAGCACCTAGGGAGATGCTTACTGGAATGAGCCGGGTGTTGTCATTGCCAACCAGCATCCGGCCGATATGCGGGATTACAAGTCCGACCCATCCGATGGTGCCGCTGATGCACACTGCCGAGGCGGTGGCAAGGGTCGCTCCGCCGATGATGAGAAACTGCCACAGCTTTACATCGACCCCCAGGGCCGATGCTTCCTTCTCACCCATGGACAGAACATTGATACGCCAGCGGGCAAGAAAGATCATGATAATTCCTGCCGCCATGGGGATGAATGCGTAAAAATGGGAATAATTGATGGATGCAAAGCTCCCCATAAACCAGAAGGTAATGGTGGGAAGCTGACTGTATGGATCCGCGATGAATTTCATAATGGAGATCAGCGCGGCAAAAAAGCTGGATACGATCACGCCCCCCAAGATCAGGGTCACCGAGGTGGTGACGTTGGAGATGCGGCCGGCATAATAACTGAGGATCACGGCAAGTACCGCAAAAACGAAGGCGAAGCCGTAAGTAAAGGCGCCTCCGCCAAAGAAAACGATGGCAAGACATGCCCCGAAGCCCGCTCCGTTGGAAACGCCGAGGAGCCCGGAGTTGACCAGGGGATTGCGAAACACCCCCTGAAATGCAGCGCCGGAAACCGCCAGTGCGGCACCGCACATGGCAGAAGCGACTGCGCGGGGAAGCCGCAGGTACCAGACCACATGAAGCTGCTCCGGAGAGACCGAGTCGGGAGAAAACAGTGCGTGAACCGTCAGAACTGCATCCATGGAGTAACGACCGGCGAAAAGGGACAGAACGATGGTAAGCACAGGCAACATTATTAAACTGAGAGGAAACAGGGATTTCTTCATGACAGGTATCTCCGCTCATAATATGCACTGCATTATATCCGGTTAAGAATAATTAATACCCTTAAATTATATCCACTTCAGAATAATTGCACAACCAATAACAGGAAAAAAGCAGGAGATCGTGAACTTAACCGAGCACCGATTGAACCCCAATAGAGATATTGCTATAATGATTTCATCCGTTGTTCCGGGGAAAAGGGGAAAGAAGACCCGGAAAAACAATAGGGGAAGAGAGAGACGGAAAATGAAAAGAATTCAGAAGAATCTGATCAGCCTGCTTCTGGTGGTGTCGATGATAGCTACACTGGGAATCACCGGATTCGCATCGGCTTCAGCTGCCGGGGGGATGCGGGTCGGTGTCGGCAAAGCGGATATCACCGGACCGATCACGGATATCTCCACGGGGTACAATTCCCTTGGTGATCTGATGGAAGGACTGCTGATGCGACTGTATGCCAGAGCATTCATCATCGAGTCCAACGGTCAGCCCGTTGTTTATGCGACGGCGGAACTGGTCCATATGACGGAGAGCATCAAACCCAACGTTCTGAAAGAACTCGCCCGACGGGGACTCACTCAGTACACTGCGGAGAATGTGATGCTCACGGCGACACACTGCCACTCTTCCACGTCCAATGTTTCCTGGTATGCGCTGTATGACCTCATCAACGGCGTTCCCGGCTACGACGATGAGAGCTACAATCTCATCGTACAGGGGATCGCGGATGCCATTCAGAGAGCGCATGAAGATCTGGCGCCCGGAAGTGTCAGTCTGGCTTATGCCAACACCGGCATCGGAAACTACAACCGATCCCTTGGCGCGGTCAAATGGAACGTAAACTTTGACGCCGGAAAATATGCTTCGGATTATGATGCCGCCGTGAACACGGTGAGCAAGGAAATGAGCGTTCTGCGCTTTAAGCATGACGGGGAAGGAGATATCGGACTTCTGTCCTTCTTCCCGTCCCACGGCACGTCCAACAGCATCGACAATACACTGGTGGCTGCGGATCACAAAGGATATGCGGCATGGTGTGTGGAAGAGCAGATGGGCGGCGACTATGTGGCCGCGTTTCCGCAGAACGAATCCGGCGATGCCAGTCCCAACCTACCGCATCAGGAAGATGTCACCGATGCCTTCCAGCGGCCGACGGATCTGGATTCCTCGCTGGATCCCATTGAGAACGAGATCGTTCAGGGACAGGAAGAGGCAGATGCCGCACTTCGGATCCTGAAGGGCGGAGCCGGTGTGACGACCATTAATCTGTCCAATAAAGTTGCGTGGGACTACACCACTGTGGACTTCAGCGACATTGCTGTGGATAAGAAATACATCGGAGATTACCACATGCCGTATGATGATGTGGACCATGCCCATACCAGTGAACCCTGCATCGGCGCCGGAATCATTGCCGGTGATGAGGAGGGCGCTCCGGTGGACAACGCAGCAGAAGGCAGCGTCCGCCATGATTACAGACTGAATCCGGAGACCGGAGAGGTGGAGATCACGAAATGCGATTTCTCCATGATCGATCTGTATGGTCTGCAGAACCTGTTCGAGCCATTGTGGCCCTATGCCATGGCGCTCCTTCAGTCCAATGGATATGATAATGAGCAGATGGAGAAAGTGGTCTGTCTTGCAGTGGGAAACCTTATGCAGAAAGCGCAGCCTCTGCAGGTGTTCCGCATCGGCGAACTGGCGATCACCGGATGCGCATTTGAATTGAGCACGGAGCAGGGCCGCCGCATCCGTGCAGTCCTGGAAGAAACGCTTCGCCCCCTGGGAGTCAGAAAAGTAATCAACTCCACTCATACCAACGCCTACAGCCAGTACATGTCCACCCGGGAAGAGTACGCCGCCCAGCACTATGAGGGTGCTACGACGCTCTTCGGGCCTTGGTCCGGCGCCGCCATGACGCAGGAACTGGACAAGCTCTGCCAGAACATCGTGGCGGGCAGACACTCCGGAGCCGGTCCTGCGCTCAATGAGACCGGTCCCGCCGCGCTGGTGATCAGCACTCCGGCGGCCGCCATTCCCACTGCTGCGGATTCCGGAGACCCCGGATCTCTGATTGCCGATGTGGAAAAAGACCGTTTCGTTAACGGCGAGACGGTCACGGCCGTATTCGGCGGCGCCAATCCGCGGCATATCACGGACATGAGACTGTCGGGTAAACTGAACGAAGATTACACCTACCTTGAAGTACAGAAACTGGTAAACGGGAACTGGACCACGGTCCGCACGGATTCCGATCCCTATACCTACATCTATGTAAAATCTCCATCTCTGGGACAGCCTCTGCAGGCATCGGTCAACTGGCTGCTTCGCAATGTGGAGCCGGGGACCTACCGCCTGGTCTATAACGGGTATTCCAAGGACCTGCTTGGCAATTACAAAGGATTTACTTCCGAGAGCAGTCCGTTTCTGGTCAATCAGAGAAAAAACAGCGGGCTTCCCTTTGTGGATGTGCAGGAATCCGACTGGTGCTGGCCCTATGTAAAGTATGCTTATGAAAACGGCCTTTTCGCCGGAACTTCCGAGACCACCTTCGAGCCCAACACAGCCATGACACGTGGAATGTTCGTGACGGTCCTCTGGGCCAAGGAAGGAAGGCCGAATGCAGGAGGCAGCTCCTTTAAGGATTTGAGAGCTGAGTGGTATAGGAATGCGGTAGCATGGGCTGCTTCCAATGGCATCGTTGGAGGATACAGCCGCGACAGCTTCGGGCCGGAAGACCCCATTACCCGGGAACAGTTGGCTGCCATTCTGCTTCAGTATGCCAAGTATAAGGGCTTGGATACCACACCAAACGGAATACTTCTGGGATACGGAGATATTCTGGAGATCTCCTCCTATGCCGTCACGGCAATGAAGTGGGCAGTCGGACATAAGCTTATGGCAGGAACCACCCGGGGTCTGGAACCGAAGAGCAATGCGACGCGTGCACAGGTCGCCGTGGTATTGAAAGCATTCAATGAAAACTTCTAAATGAAAAGACCGGGCATATGCCCGGCGAAAAACAAAAGACACCGAGATTGCAGCACATTCTGTGATCTCGGTGTCATGTTTTATATAAGAAGTTCCAGCAGAAAAACAGCGGCGCAGCAGGATCCTGCCACGAGAAACAGATTTCCGCCGACCCAGGCAACGATGATGCCGATGACTAGGGCACCGATGCCTGCAATGGGGGACTGAGTGGCTTCCACGATGGCGGGAAAAGTCATCACTGCCAGTGTGACATAAGGCACATAGTAGAGAAACGACTGGAAGAACCGGTTCTCGATGGGATGGCGGACGACCGTAAAGGCAAATACGCGGCAGAAATAGGTGGCCAGTGCCATAACTGCGATATAAAGGTAAATGTTAGTGTTCACCGGCGTCACCCTCCTTTGCGAGGATCGTATTTTTGACCGGGAACAGGACCGCGGCTGCGGAGGACAGAATCAGGGTCAGAAGGATGGTGCGGTTGCCTGCTGACAGTGTTCTTGTCCATGGCACATAACGGCTGGCAAGGCTGGCAGCAAAACTGCATACGACTACCAGTGCCACGATCCGATCGTGGCGCGCTGCGGGTATGATCACGGCAAGGAACATTCCAAACAGAGCGACACTCAAGGCACTGACGATCTGAGCGGGGAGGATGTTGCCCACCGTGATACCCAGTGCGGTGCCCAGCGCCCAAAGAGGAGCGGAGACGATCAGCGCACCGAAGGAATAGGTCGGCTCGACATATCCCTGCTTGGCAATGGTAATTCCGAAGATCTCGTCAGTGATGCACAGACCGGCAAGAAGCCGGCGCGGCATGGGAGTATCTTCCGGAAGCCGCTGATTCAGAGCAAATCCCATCAGGACATAGCGGGCATTGGTGATGATCGTCATGATGATGAGCTGGAGAAGCGTTGCCTCCGCCGCATAGAGCGTAAATCCGATATACTGCCCGGCGGAAGCATAGGTGGTAATGCTGGCAACAAATCCCTGCAGAGCACTGAAGCCACAGTCTCTGGCGGTGATTCCCAGAGAAAAAGCCACTGCGAAATATCCGAGACCGATGGGAATCCCATCCCGCATACCCCGTATGAAAGCCGGCTGTCTACCTTTACTCATTTCGGTCCTCCTCATTTTCGGGGCGGAGCAGAACTCCGCCCGTGCCGCAATACCACGGCGATTATTGTAACACAAACAGAAAGAAAGAAAAGAAAAAAATCGGAAAACCTGCAAAACGGATTTCAGGGGAAGGAAATGAATCACGGAAGTGCTGTGACGTAATAACAGAGTGTGATATAATAGCTGAAAAAGACTTGAATAAGGAAGAATATGATCATGATCACAAATACATTTCAGGACTTAACGCTTTCTCGACTGGGATTTGGCGCGATGCGGCTTCCCATGATGGAAACGGATCCGTCGAAGATCGACGAGGAACAGGTCTTCCGGATGGTGGACTACGCACTGGAACACGGAATCAATTATTTCGACACGGCTTTTCCGTATCATGCCGGCTATTCGGAGATTGTTCTGGGCAAGGCTCTGGCGCGTCATCCGAGAGAATCCTTCTATCTTGCGACCAAGTATCCCGGACATCAGATCAGCGATTCCTATGACCCTGCTGCCATTTTTGAAGAACAGCTGAAGAAGTGCGGAGTGGATTATTTTGATTTCTATCTCCTGCACAATGTATATGAGAACTCCGTTCAGACCTATATGGATGAACGCTGGGGTATGCTGGAGTATTTTGTGAAACAGAAGGAACTGGGACGCATCCGGCATCTGGGATTTTCCAGTCACGCACATCCGGAGACACTGGAAAAGTTTCTGGACTACTGTGGAGACAGGATCGAGTTCTGTCAGATCCAGCTGAACTATCTGGACTGGACGCTGCAGGAAGCAAAGAAAAAATATGAACTTCTTACGGAACGTGGAGTCCCGGTGTGGGTTATGGAACCGCTCCGCGGAGGGCGTCTGGCCAATCTGTCGGAAGAGGAGAAGGCTGTCCTTCGTGAACTTCGTCCGGAAGAAAGCTGCATCGACTGGGCATTCCGGTTTCTGCAGGGTCTTCCCAATGTGAAAATGATCCTCAGCGGCATGTCCGCCTATGAGCAGATGGTGCAGAATGTGGAGACCTTCCGGACATCAAAACCATTGAATGAAGAAGAAATGAATGCTCTTATGGATCTGGCGGAGGGAATGAAAAACGCCATTCCCTGCACCGCCTGCCGGTACTGCTGTGCCGGCTGCCCCATGCAGCTGGATATCCCGAAACTGATCGCCGCCTACAATGACCTTCATTTTGCGACCAATCTCATGACGGTCATGAATCTGGATGTACTGCCGGAAGACAAAAAAGCGTCTGCCTGTATCGGTTGCCGGAAATGCACAAAGGTCTGTCCTCAGAACATTGATATTCCGGAAGTAATGAAAGGGCTGGTGGCGGAAGTCGCCAAACATCCCACCTGGAAAGATATGAGCGAGCAGCGGGCCAAAGAGGCGGAGGAGATCCGCAAAAGCTGGAAAGCGTAACAACACATCGGGAAGCAGGTAGCTGTTTATCCCGATACCATCAGAAAAGCAGCAGCGGATGGATCTGATGAGACCCGGAAGCTGCTTTTCTGTTCAGGAGGAACAGGAGATGGCCAACAAATATATACCGAAAGATAAAATGAGCAAAAAGAAACGGCGGGCGGAATATGCCAAACGCCGCGGTTCCTGGAACGGGGTGTCGCCGGAAACCCGAGTGATGCCAAACAAAAAAGCATATGACCGAAACCGGGCGCGAAGCCAGATGAGACGGGAAACACAGGATGTTTGATGCCCGAAAACAGGAACGGAAGAGCAGCAAAGGGATCCGATGAACAGCGGGCGAAGAATTAAACAAAGGAAATAGGAAATAACAGGAATATCTGTTGTGAAACAAAACGATCTACGATAAAATATGAAAACAGGAATTCATCCGATTTTATCCGAAAAAATGTTAGGGAGCAGTACATGGACCAGATAACCGAAAAACGGACATGGGCTGAGATCAGCCGAAGTGCACTGCGGCACAATCTGAATGTGGCCAAGGAACTCACCGGCGGGACGAAGATCATGTGTGTTATCAAAGGGAATGCACATGGACACGGAGCAGTCGAGTGCGGCCGCACTCTGGAGCAGGCAGGTGCAGATGCGTTTGCAGTTGCCTCTCTGGAGGAAGCAGTGGAGCTGCGTTCATCGGGAATTCAGGTCCCGATCCTTGTTCTCGGCTGGACGGATCCCCGCTATGCGTCTGTGTTCTGCGATTATGATATCCTTCAGTCAGGTCTGGACCTGGAATACGTCCGGGAACTGAGCGGTCAGATGACAGCACAGAAGGATGACAGAAAGATCGGAATCCATGTCAAGCTGGACACCGGAATGACCCGTACCGGTGTGAATGCCCAGGGAGAACCCGCGGATGCGGCCAGTGCTGTGGAAACGATGATGACCCTGCCCGGAATCCAGGTGACCGGAATCTTCACCCATTTTGCCGCCGCCGACATGCCGGAAAAAGATGACTACACGGCGATGCAGCTGAAGCGGTACAAAGCGGTCCTTGCGGAACTGGAGAAAAGGGGAATCGACACGTCTCTTCTCCTGAAACATACCGGAAACAGCGCCAGCATCATGTATCATCCGGAGACCATCTTCGATATGATGCGGGAAGGAGTCATGATGTACGGATTCTATCCCAACGGGATCTATGATCCGGACGGACCTTTGGAGCCGGTCCTGTCCCTGAACTGCCGGGTCGCTCAAGTCAAGGAGATCCCCGCAGGAACCAGCGTCAGTTACGGATGCACATTTACTTCCGACCGGCCGATGAAGATCGCCGCAGTCACCGCCGGCTATGCCGACGCTTATCCGCGAAGCCTCTCCAATAAAGGAGCCTGGGCGGTGATCAACGGACAGAAGTGTCCGCAGATCGGACGGATCTGCATGGATATGTGCATGTTCGATGTCACGGGAAAAGAGGTCAAGGCAGGAGACCGGGTGATTCTCTACGGAAGAGGGGGCATGCACCTGGATGAACTCACGGCGCTGATCGGGACCATCAACTGCGAACCCACCTGTCTGATTACGAACCGGGTCAAAAAAATATATGTAGATTGAACCGAAAGGTCAATATAAACGGTAAGAGAAAAAAGAAAGGGAATTGAAAAATGCAGGTATTTGAGAACTTTATCAACACGATCAACAACTACATCTGGAGTACTGCGCTGATCGTTGTCCTGGTGGCAGTAGGTCTCTACTTTACCATCATGACGAAAGGGATCCAGTTCCGGTGCTTTAAAGACATGTTCAAAAACCTGAAGGAGACGGATCTGGACGGCAAGAACGTCAGCCTTTCTCCCTATGAGGCTTTTGCAACCACTGTCGGCACCCGTGTCGGCACCGGCAACATCGCCGGCGTTGCCACAGCCATCTTCTTCGGAGGACCGGGAGCTGTGGTCTGGATGTGGATGATCGCACTGATCGGTGCAGCCACGTCCGTCATCGAGACTCTCCTCGGCCAGGCCTACAAGGATGAACTCGGCGGTGAGCTGGTAGGCTCCCCGGCATACTACATGCAGCGCGGACTGAAAGCCCGCTGGTTGGGCATCCTCTTTGCACTTGCCACCATCATCGGGCCGGCATTCCTCATGGCATCCATGCAGTCCTATACCACCTGCTCCGCACTGAACGGAGCGTTGCACATCCCCATGATGGTTATTGCCGTGGTGCTGACCATCCTGACTGCTTTGGTCGTGCTTGGCGGCATCAAGCGTATCGGTGAAGTTGCCGCGTTCATCTCTCCCATCATGTGTGCCATCTACCTGATCATCGGTCTTGTAATCTTCGTGGCGAATATCACGAAAGTTCCTGAGACCATCGCCCTGATGTTCCGCTGCGCATTTGGTGCAGAAGCAGCTTTCGGCGGCATCGTCGGCAGTATGATTTCATGGGGTATCAAGCGTGGTGTTTATTCCAATGACGCCGGCGACGGCATGGGCCCCATCCTGTCCTCCACTGCAGAGACCGCACACCCGGTCAAGCAAGGGCTGGTTCAGGGACTGTCCGTATACATCGACACCATCCTTGTATGTTCCATCACGGCATTCTCCATCCTTCTCTCCGGAACCTACAACGTTTCCGACGGTGCTTCCGGACTGCTGGTGGAAGGTGCGCCCGACATCGAGTACGGTGTACTTTATATGGAAGAAGCAGCATCCAAGATCTTCGGCGGACACAGCATCGGCGCGATCCTGATTGCGATCATCCTTGCCACGTTCGTGTTCTCCACGCTGATCTCCTATTCCTATCAGCTGGAATCCAGCTGCAAGTTCATCTTCGGCAATAACAGAGTCATCATCACCATCGGCAGAATCCTGTTCCTGTTCTGTGTGCTCACCGGCGGATTTATCAGCGGTGCAGCCATCTGGGCAATGGCCGATACCGGCGCCGGAATGATGGCGTGGCTGAACATCCTGGCTATCGTCCTGCTTTCACCCAAGGCATTCCGGATCATCAAGGACTACGATAAGCAGAAAAAGGCCGGGCTGGATCCGCTGTTTGATCCGGCGACCGTCGGTATTGATGACCCTCATGGAGTCTGGGATCATTACGTACAGAAAAAGAAAGCCCGCGGCGACTATGAGAACGAGGCGCTGGGCTACGACATTAAATAATAAGTAGTTCGAAGCTTCCAACGCAGATGCAGAGGAAGCTTCGATTCTTTTTGTCCAAATCATCGGTAAAACGATGAAAAGTCTGATATAATGTCGTACAGAAAAACACACAAGCAAAAGGAAGGATTCAATATGAGCATTTCCCAAAATCTCCTTCAGAAATATGCGGATCTTATTGTCCGTACCGGCGCCAATGTACAGCCGGGTCAGATTGTCCAGCTGACCATCGCCGTGGAACAGCACGAATTTGCGGCGATGGTGATGGAGGCATGTTATAAAGCCGGAGCGAAAAAAGTAAATGTGGACTGGACCAGCGACGTGCAGAGCAGACTGAACTATCTCTATGCCGAGCAGGAGGTCCTGTCCCGGGTCCTGCCGTGGGAAGAGGAAAAAATGAAACAGATGGTGGAGGATCTGCCATGCCGGATCTTTATCGAATCGGAAGACCCGGATGCGATGAAAGAGATCGATCCGCAGAAGCTGTCGGATGTTACCCAAAGCAGAGCAAAGGTTATGAAGCCGTACCGCAATGCCATTGAGGGCAAGCACCAGTGGGTCATCGCAGCATATTCCTCGGAAAAGTGGGCAGAAAAGTGCTTCCCGGGCGATGAAGATGCCATGGACAAACTGTGGGAGGCGATTCTCAAGACAGTTCGGGTACGGGAGGATAATGACCCTGTTGCCGCATGGAAAGAACACACGGACTTTATCGAGAAGAAGGCGGCCTGGCTCAACGAGCAGGGTTTTGCATCTCTGCGATATCAAAGCGCAAACGGAACGGATTTCCGAGTCGACCTGATCCCCGGGGCAAAATGGGAAGGCGCCGGCGCGACCAATCCGCTCAACGATGCGTTCTATATCCCCAATATGCCGACAGAGGAGATCTTCACCTCTCCCATGGCCGGAAGATGTGAGGGAACTCTGGTGGCGGTAAAACCGCTGTCCTGGAACAGTCAGCTGATCGAGGATTTCTCCATAACCTTTGAGGACGGGCGCGCGGTGTCCTGCCGTGCATCCAAAGGGCAGGAACTTCTGGAGAGGATGCTGAAGATGGACGAAGGTGCATCCATGCTGGGAGAAGTGGCGCTGGTACCAAAGGAAAGTCCGGTCAATCAATGCGGCTTCCTGTTTTATGAAACTCTGTTCGATGAGAATGCCTGCTGCCATTGTGCCGTTGGAATGGGCTTTAAGGAAGTGCTCCCCAACGGAGATGATCTGTCGATGGAGGATGCCCAGAAGCAGGGGATCAATGATTCCATTATCCATGTGGACTTTATGGTGGGCGCTGAAGATCTTTCCATCGATGGTATCCGTCCGGATGGAACAGAGGTGCCGATTTTCCGGAACGGGACCTGGGCATGATAGGAAAACGCAGATAAAACCTGTGAACGGCTGGTAGTTTAGTTTCGAAACGGGAGGACTTTTCGCAAAAGCGTGTTTACAAAATCTTCAAAAATGTGTATAAATAATTCATAGGTAAAAAATGAAATGGGGGATCCTGATGAAAAGATTTTGCAGTTTATTGCTGACGGTAGCCATGGTTGTCACTTTTTGCGTGGCACTTTGGAGTCCGGTCTCTGCAGCACAGTTTACAGATGTAAAAACATCTGATTATTTTAATGATGCTGTTAACTGGGCCGTGAAAAACGGGATCACCGCAGGAACTTCTGCGAATACTTTTGGTCCGAACGTAAATTGCACCCGAGCACAGGTCGTGACCTTCCTTTGGAGAGCAAACGGTTCACCACAGGTAAATGCGTCCGCCAATCCGTTTATTGACGTTCGCGTGACGGATTATTTCTATCAGCCTGTTCTGTGGGCGGTGTCCAATGGAATTACCGCAGGAACTTCTGCGAATACTTTTGGTCCGAACGTAAATTGCACCCGAGCACAGGTTGTCACCTTCCTATGGAGAAACGAAGGTTCTCCGGCGTTGATTAACACCGCATCGAGATTCCGGGATGTCTCCGCTGGGGACTATTTCAATGTTCCGGTACAGTGGGCAGTGGCGAACAAGATCACGGCAGGTACCAGCACGAACTATTTCAGCCCCAATGCAAACTGCACCAGAGCACAGGTCGTGACCTTCCTGTATAAGGCAAAAGACGGTGCTACCATCGTCCAGCCAGAGAATGATTCCAAAAAAGCGTATGAGCCAATCATTACCAATACGGTCAAGATGCTGAAAGGCCAGTCCTATGATGCCAACTATGTTGCGGACAACAAGCATCTCAACCGGGCGAAAGGAAAGGCAGACGGAGTTGGATACTGCCTTATCGATCTCGATCGGGACGGCTCGGAAGAACTGCTGATCGGTGATATCAATACCATCGACCGTAGCAATCCTGCAGCCGAGGATTTCTATATGTATTTCTGGGTCATGTACACCATCGTCAACGGTTATCCGAAGCAGCTTGTATCAAGCGAGGAAAGCAACGCCTATTATCTTGCCGATGACGGCAATGTATACAGGGTATACACGAAAGACGGAAACGAAAACTGGGAAAAGATGACGTTCAAAGAACATGACCTGTATGTAATGGAATGTGCATTCAGAGATGGTTCGCAGTACTGCATCAGCAATCTAGGTGAAGGAGTTCCGCAGGGAACAACAGACGCAAGACGTACCAGTGCATCGCAGGCAACCGTCGTTACCAAAGATCAGTGGACGCTTACCACAACCGCCTGGAATGCCATTATCGACAAACCACCCTATGTTGCAATAACGAAATTCTGATAATCAAAATAAGAAGATGTTGCCTTTCCTTATAGAAGGCAGCATCTTTTCCATAATTTAAAAGAAAAACCCTTGAAGCCTTTTGGCTTCAAGGGTTTTTTACTGGTGGACGATACAAGACTCGAACTTGTGACCTCCCGCACGTCAAGCGGATGCGCTACCAGCTGCGCCAATCGTCCTCACAGCGAAAGTTATTCTAA
>JAEIGA010002323.1_pt1 | contig 30395 bp, 24 predicted proteins | sample 9270691 | NCBI WGS metagenome assembly JAEIGA01 (sample SAMN17057246, study PRJNA624740) | gut metagenome | biome: biome; isolation source: fecal sample | host: Bos grunniens | place: China: Xizang | collected 2019
CTATGATATTTTCAGAATAATTTTCCATAGAACAAAGATAATCATTATTCTGATTCAGAGACCACTATATAAAAAGAAAAGAGACCTCGACGCTCACGCGGAGATGCCTCACTAACCACATAATTAATAACACTAAAACTAATAACGGGTGCAAAGGTATGGACTTTCGTGAAAACCGCAATAGTTTAAATGTTAAATAATTGTTAATTCGACTATTTGCGACGAAACCGCCTATATTCTATAAAAGGACAGGCGGTTTCGGGCTATTTGATAAGGTCATCCAATCTTCTGAAGATGCTAAGGCGAAGCTTGCGCAATTCTCTGATCTTCTTCTTGTTCTTAGGAGCAATGAAATTGCAGGTGCCTATAAACTTCATGAAGAGTCTCATATAATTCCACGCGAGAATAAACATCAATGGAAAGGCAATGAAATAGCCAAGTGCCCACCAGAATCCGACAAGCACCCAAAGAAGCACCACCGGTAATATAAGGCATATCGGGATAGTGACAAGAGCACTGACCGCTACTCGGAATGTACTGATGAACATCTGATCCTTGATCATTTTCTTCAAAAAGATCTCCGGAACGATAAAGAGAAGAGCTGTCGGGATAATCGATACGATAAACAGCGGTAGCAGAATCAGAAGACCAAGACCACGTAAAAGAGCAGCTTCCAGATGTGGGTTATGCCTGAAAAGCCAATCTCTGATATTGAGTTCCCTGATACCTTCCATTAGTCTGGCCGTATCATTGTAAACATTCTCCATTTCTTCCGGATGCTCCTGGGAAGCCTTTTGGAGATCATTTACAAGACTCTGATCGGAAAGCAGACGCGAAGGAAGATAGTTCTTCTTATATCCGTGTTCGCGGGCATATTTCTTTCCATATTCATTTTCACGTAGCCAGTCAATCTGATCATAATGTACGACATCGTCGACGTGAAGCATCATCTCCTTGATCTGACTGTGCACCAATGAATTGATCTCCATCATTGTCGCTCTCGGCTCGTTTTGATAACGCTCATAATAAGGCTTAAGGGATATAGGCTTGCCGAATCTGATAAGCATCTCTGTCCTGGCGTGGAAATAATTCGAGTAATGGTTGCACGAAGGCAGGATCATTACGTCGTCCTTGAATCCCATCTTTTCAGCTGCCCCAAAAGCAATCCTCAGGTATCCAAGCTTGAAGGTACCAAGCCATCTCTTATCCTGATGTCCGCCTTCTGGATAGAGCATCACTGTCTCACCATCCATCAAAGCATTGCCGGCATCCTCGAATGTCTCGGAATTCTTGCGGACATGGGCCAATCCCTCATAACCCATGCGATAAGCAGGGAGAAGGCCCATTGCACGAAGTGCCTTATTGAATATCGGATTATTGAAGACATTGGCTCTTGCAAGAAAATTCATCCTTCGGTCAGTCAGCTGAAGACAGACGCACAAAGGATCGTTCAGACAGTTCTGATGATTTGAAACAATGACTGTCGGTGTACCATTGACAGGTACATTCTCAAGTCCCAAGACATGCTCCTTCTTGAAATACAATCCGGAGTTGACAAACTGGAGATATGCTCGGAATGCCTTGAGAAGCAGAGAGTGATCTCTTGGATTGGACTTTTTCATATCTGGTCTGGTTTAGTACAACTTTCCCCGCAGGGCAACTGCGGGGAAAGCAAAATTACGAATTTTTACGATAATTCCAACTACTTGACTATTCGGCAGCCTTCTTCTGAAGATACTCTTTGAAGAAGCGTCCCTGAGTCGATGGAGTGAAATCCCAATCAGTAATCAAAGTAGGGGACCAGTCGATGTCAAAGCACCATACGGTAAATGAAATACCCTTCTTCTCGAAATATTCAGTTATATGATGTCCATATACATCAGTGGAAATCACAGGGATATGTGCTCCTTTTTCATTTTCGAGACAGAAACCGATCTCTGTGCAGACGACAGGATATGTATCCGCTACATAACCGAAATCAGCCTCCCACTGCTCTTCCCAAGGCTGCTCACGCTTCATCGGATAAGGATGCGATACATAAGCTACATTAGCTCGGTCAATCGGAGCAACAGCCACCGGAGTCAGATCATATGCCCAATTGAATCCTGCGCAAAGGCAGACAGCATTCGGGTTATATACACGAATCGTATCAATGATCTGTTCCTGAATACCTTTCCATTCCTCCCATGTGCATTCTCCGGTATCCGGCGCAGTGACTGTAGGCTCATTGTACAACTCATACAATGCTACAGTCGGTTCATCAGCATACCTCTGTGCAACTGTACGCCAGAATTTGAATGTCTCCTCAAGATCAGTGTCGTACATCTGATTCGTGAACTTTGCATCCTTCAGGTTACCGATTGAATGCCAGTCCATTATGACGTACATGCCGTGCTGTTTCGCCCACTCGACTCCCTTGTCCATAGCTTCAAATGTGGCATCCCAGCCCATCATATTCAGATTGGTCGGATGAACGGCGAATCTTACTACATTGGCTCCCCAGTCAGCGGCTTCTGCAAAATATCGTTCGTTCCATTGTCCGTCTGTGACAAGCTTCACCGGATCAGAAAAACAAAGTCCTCTGAATACGATTTCATTGCCCTGCGGATCAATGAACTTGTTTCCTTCCACCTTTACCCAGGCATTCTGAGCTGTGTGGGAGGTGCATGCCGCCATAATAGCAGCTGTTATAAACATCAGAAGGGTCTTTTTCATAGCAATTGGTTATTAGTCAGGAGATTTACTTTACAATTACATATGTTGTCTCCGGAGCAGCTGTTCCCTGGAGCACACCATTGCTTACAGTAAATACATTGCCGTAAACTGTATCCTTATATTCGCCATCAGGAAGTGCTGTAGGAAGCTCCACTATATTGGATTCGAGAGCGAAATTGATTACAGCGGCACCCTTGTCCCCTCTGTTGACAACAACGGTTTCACCATCCTCAGAGATGCGGATATCCTCTACCTGGCCGTTCATAGCCTTACGGAACTTGTTGACTGCTACCACTTCAGGATGGAAGAACTCATCATTTCCACGAGCTCCAAGAAGGTTGTCACCATAATAATTATCACGTGTAGAATTCATCGGACGGCTGTAGAAGAGTGGTGTACCGTTCTGACGGGCTGTAAGAAGAACCCAAGCTGTACGGATCTGCGAGTCTGTAAGATCTGCTGTCTCATTTGCATTGCAATATGTATCGTGGCTCTCTACCCATGTAGTAAGATATTCAGGGGCAGCGCTATGATACCAAGATAAGATGTCAATATCTTTAGCACTGTGATTTTCAATTACCTTGCAGAGAACATGACCATAGCTTGAGGCAGTCTGTCCGAAATATCCGGCATATTCAGCCTCAGGCACTCCGCCACCCTGAAGAACCTCTCCATATACGAAGAGACTGTCATAAGGAATGCACAATGACACGCCGAGAACCTCCTTACGGCCTGTAGCAACATCCCAGAAATCGTTTTCTGTAACACCGGCCTCTGTGTCAAGAGGGTCAGAGTGAACTCCGATATGCTTTGCTGTATCGTAGCGGAATCCGCGCACACCCATTTCGATAAGCTTGTTGACGAACTGCATGTAGTACTTCTGGAAATGAGGGTTTTCTGTATTTACATCCGGAAGGCCGCCGACACCCTGATGAGTGCACTGCTCGCGGTCGCTGTAGTTTCTGATTCCCTCAAGACCCTTTGTATGGAACATCTTGTCACGTCCGCCTACTGCTGCATAGAACTCATCAGAAACAAGGTCAATATCAAATGCAGTGTGGTTAGGAAGAACATCCACAAGAACACGGATGTCATACTTCTTTGCTGAATCAAGCATAGCCTTCATTTCTGCCTCTGTACCGAGAATATTGTTACCTACTGTCCAGTCTGTAGGCTGATAGTAATGGTACCAGTTACCTTCTTTTGCATCAAGGATCTTGATGTTGGCTCCCTCAGGGCTGAAGCAGGCATTCACAGGAGATGTCTGAAGCATTGTGTAGCCTGATTCCGCGATAAGCTTCATATTCTCGGCGATGGTAGGGAAGTTCCAGCTCCATGTATGGAGAATGATCTCTGTGTTGGTAGCGTTCGGATCGTGTGTCATACGGTCCACAAGCTTTGTGGCAGTGTTGTTTGTTGCGCAAGCTGCAAGACTGAGGCAGGCAACTGCTGTAAGAATTTTTTTCATGATTGTAAGTTTATAATTTTCAGAATATTATTCTACTTCAAGATATTCTTCTACAAAGTCGACAAGGCTTTGCAGTTCGTCATCATTGGCTGCACTTACAAGAACTGTAAGGAGATTGTTCTTACCTTTTGACGGGATATCGATGCAGAAAAAGAAGCAAGGGAGTCCGTCATCAGTCCATACATTGAAACCGTATGCGACATGTTTCTTGAACTCAAATGAGAGAATTGGCTCATCATTGGCAGCAAGATCCTCTTCATTCATAACGTCCTCATATGCTCTGCATGCCTCAAGATAGGCGTCGGAACCTTCCGGAATCACGCCCCAGCTTACGTCGATGCTTCTGACGTCTCTTCCTCTTGCATTCACACTCAAAGTATAAGATCTGCTTCCATCTTCTTCAAGGTATGTCTCTGTCTCTACACCCCATATTTCAGGAACCTGCATTGTGATTCCTTCATAATGCACTTGTTTTAAAGATACTTTCTTCATATATGATTTTGATTTTCTTCTATTTTCAAAGATAGAAACTTTCGATAATCTATACAAATTGAAATGGTTTTTACAGGTAATTTCTTCCGGATTTGAACATAAATTGTTAAATTTGCAAGATATGTACTAAGAGTATTAACTTTAATAATGATATTATGACACTTATTGAAAGCATCATCGCACGTGCAAAGTCCAATAAGCAGCGCATCGTGCTCCCAGAATCTCTCGAGGAGCGTACACTCACAGCAGCGGATATGGCGCTCGCTGACGAGATTGCAGACATCATCCTCATCGGTAATCCTGACGAGATTTTCGCTCTTGCAGAAAAGCTTGGCCTTAAGAACATCGGCAAGGCTACAATCATCGACCCTGCGACAAGCGAGAAGACAGCAGAATATGCAAATCTTCTTTACGAACTCCGCAAGAGCAAGGGCATGACTCCGGAAAAGGCTGCGCAGCAGGTACTTGACCCACTTTATTTCGGATGTCTCATCATCAAGAGCGGAGATGCTGACGGACAGATCAGCGGTGCTCTTTCCACTACAGGAGAGACTCTCCGTCCGGCACTTCAGATCATCAAATGCGCCCCAGGCATCACTTGCGTAAGTGGTGCGATGCTTATGATCACTCAGACTCCACAGTATGGTGAGAACGGTGTTCTCGTTGTTGGTGATGTCGCTGTTACTCCTATGCCGGATGCTTCACAGCTTGCTCAGATCGCCGTTTGTACAGCTCAGACAGCAAAGAGCGTTGCCGGATTCGCAGATCCAAGAGTGGCTATGCTTTCATTCTCTACAATGGGTTCTGCAAAGCACGAGGTTGTGGACAAGGTAATCGAAGCTACAAAACTTGCAAGAGAGCTTGATCCCGCACTCAAGGTAGAAGGCGAACTTCAGGCTGATGCAGCCCTCGTTCCATCAGTAGGCCAGAAGAAGGCTCCAGGTTCAGAGATCGCAGGTCATGCAAATGTACTTGTATTCCCATGCCTCGAGGTCGGTAACATCGCTTACAAGCTCGTTCAGAGACTCGGTGGTGCAGATGCAATCGGTCCTATCCTCCAGGGTATTGCCCGTCCGGTAAACGACCTCAGCCGCGGCTGCTCTGTAGATGACATCTACAAGATGGTAGCGATCACAGCTTGCCAGGCTATGGATGCAAAATAAGACAGCCTTAAAATAAACTGAAACGGTGTGATCTCAGCAGATCACACCGTTTTATTTTATGCCCTCTTTCTACGCTTCATTGCATAACGTCTTCTTCTGTAACGTTTCTTTGCATATTTGACCACAAGAGCAGCAATCAGCGCAAGGAATACTATACATATAAGAGTATATGTCCATATCGACGCACTGTCACCTTTTACACGGGACCACATCTTCAGAAGGTCCTCAGTACCGCTGTCGTGCATCATTCCGCAGCGGGACATGATCCTTCTGTCTGGATACATCACAGGATTGACACATACGCTGTCAGCCTGTTCTCCGAAGAAATATGATACATCGATAGGGTTAAAAGACTCAGGATCGGACATCGCCTGAAGGATTTCCTCTCCACCGATTGTACTCACATATCCGCTGACATCCATATTCCGGACAGCATTCTCCGGCATACACATATAATTGATGAAGTAGCTTGCCGCCTTGATATTCTTCGCATATTTAGGAATGACCCATCCGTCAAACCATACGGAACTTCCTGTCTCAGGTATTGCATATTTCAGTTCAAGGCCGATCTCCGCAGCCTCATCTATGGCCCACTGGGCGTCGCCGCTCCATGACAGATTCAGCCAGGCCAACTCTTTGGTCATCTGATCTTTACCGAAATCAGCTTCCCATCCTGCGACATTGTCCTTGAATGAGTTAAGGTATTCTTCCACCTTGGCGATAGATTCCTCTGAAGCATCAAATCCGATAGTCTGAAGATCTTTCTGACCTGCCTCTACCTGTTCTATATAGAATGATATCAGCAGGGAAGTGTATACATCCCTGAAAGCATCCTTTACCAATATCTTACCGGCATATTCCGGATTACGAAGTACCTCCCAGGTCCTCACATCCTCGTCGCTGACATATTTGGGATTGTAAAGCAGTCCGGTGGTTCCCCACATATATCCGACAGAATAATCATTGGCATTTCTGCCCCCGCCTTCGATCTTGCTGAATACTTCCTCCATGATATACGGAGATACATTGCCGATATAATCAGGAGTATCGCCGAAATCCCTGCTGATCGGAAGCAGAAGGTCATTCCTGAGCATACGCTCGATGATATAGTCGGAAGGACAGGCTACGTCATAATCTTCGTGGCCAAGCTCGATCTTGGAAAGCATCGTCTCATTGATGTCGAAGGTCTGATACACCACTTCTACCTTCTCCCCGGTCTGCTGCTCATACCACTGTTCGAACTCACCTATGAGCTCCTCATCGATGTAGTCAGCCCAGTTATAGACTTTCAATATATGGTCTCTGTCCTCTGAACAAGCGCAAAGCATCAGCGCCGTCAAGGCTGCATAAAAGATCTTCTTCATCTTATTTATCTTCAGTGTTAGAATTACGTATCTGCCTGATATTGATGACAATAAGGAGGATCAGGATACCTACGAAGAGAAGAGTGATCAGAGGTCTGAGCTCAGGTGTAAGACCACCTTTTCGGGCATCCGTATATATATAGGTAGAAAGCGTATCAAGTCCGATTGTACCTCTTGTGAAGAATGTGACAGCGAAATCATCAAGGGACATTGTGAATGCCATGATGAATCCGGAAATCATACCCGGCTTAAGCAACGGGATCAGCACCTTCCTGAGAGCCTGGAATGGAGTCGCACCAAGATCAAGGGCAGCCTCATACACATTCGGATTCATCTGAGTCAGCTTAGGAAGCACATTCAGCACGACATAAGGGGTACAGAAGGTGATATGTGCAAGAACCACAGTCAGATAGCCCTGGCTGATATGAAGGAATACGAAGAGAAGGAAAAGCGATACACCGGTGATGATATCCGGATTGAGCATAGGGATATTGTTCAAAAGAGTGATAGCCTGCTTGGTCTTTCCTCTCATATTGTGTATTCCGATGGCTGCTACAGTACCAAGTAATGTAGAAACTACTGCCGCTATCAATGCGATGATCAAAGTATTCTCGATGGCAAGCATCAACGACCCCGTACCCTGCATGTCACCTGTGAACAGATTCGAATAAAGCTTAGTGGAAAAACCGGTCCAGTTACCGAGAACCTTACTCTCTGTGAAAGAGAATACTACGATGAAGACTATCGGCGCATAAAGGATTATGAGCAGCAGCCATATATAACATTGTGCAAAGAACTTCTTCATACCTATACTGTCCCTCCGCTGACTTCTTTCTTGTTATCCTGCAGCAGGCTTGTCATACCTATGATCACGAGCATGACAAGTGAAAGTGCAGCACCGTAGTTCCACATTGATGAGTTGATATTCTCCTGGATGATGGTACCGAAGAGCTTGATCTTATTGTTGGTGAGGAATTCCGAAATCGCGAATGTGCTGACTGTCGGCATGAACACCATCATCACACCACTGATCACACCAGGCATGGAAAGCGGAACCTGTACCTTCCAGAATACCTGCCAAGGTGTCGCTCCCAAGTCTGCGGCAGCTTCCATATATGACTTATCCATCTTGCTGAGAATGTTATAGATAGGATATATCATAAATGGCAGATAATCATACACCATACCGACAAGGAGAGTACCTTTGCCGAGCTGGATGCCGAGCATATGGAAAAGCTCTGCAGTAGCCAATGTCCTCATCAGGGCATTGATCCACATCGGCATGATGAAAAGCACAATGGTCACTGCACTTCGATTGTATTTCTTATTGGCAAGGATCCATGCAGCAGGGTATCCGAGCAGAATACATATCGCTGTGTTTTCGATCGCCACTTCAAGAGACAAGGCAAATGTACCGATTGCATCTGCATCGGTAAAGAACTTTGTGAAGTTTGCAAAAGTGAAATTGCCGGAACCGTCCTGAAAAGCATAAAGAATGATCAGGATCAGAGGCAGCGCGACAAACAATATCAGGAATATCGCGTAGGGCAGTGCCCAGCTTGATCTTTTATTCATCAGCCTTTATGATCTTAATGTCCTTAGGAGCTATGTTAATACCTACAAGGTCTCCCTTGTCCCAGATATCATTGGTGTCTACCCAGATATGATAGCCATCATCGGTAAGAATGGTCAGATGGTAGTGATCACCCTTGTAAATAAGGAAATGAACAAGTCCTGAAAGGATTCCTTCTTCCGGATGGTCGATGAGATCCACCTTTGAAAATGCAACCTGAACATTGACCTTCGCTCCAGCCTCATATTCCGTAACAGCCTCGCACTCAAAGGTTTCGCCAAGGAATTTGACATGAGTGGAATCCACGACTTCTGCTTCAAATGTATTGCATGTTCTTTCCTTATGCATCACCTGAATATCAGCCGGTCTGATAAGAAGGCCCACCTCAGAGCCAGGTTCGAAGGCATTGTAGTCCTGAACCATAAGCTCATAGCCGTTGTCAGAATCCACGAACATCTCATAATGGACACCTTTGAAAGTGCATGATTTCACCTTTCCGGTAAACTGAGCTCCATCAAGTCTGTTCATGATGTAGATGTCCTCAGGGCGGACAACTACGTCCACCTCGGTGTTTTCACCGAATCCCTCGTCCACGCAGTCAAACTGATGTCCTACAAACTCCACGAGTTTATCCTTGATCATTCGTCCGTTCAGGATATTGGACTCACCGATGAAATCTGCCACGAAAGAGTTCTGAGGTTCATTGTAGATATCCGTCGGAGTACCGATCTGCTGAATCTTACCCTCATTCATAACGATTATCGTATCGGACAGAGTCAGAGCTTCCTCCTGGTCGTGAGTCACAGATACGAAGGTGATACCCAGCTTCTTATGCATGTCCTTCAGCTCGATCTGCATATCCTTTCGCATCTTGAGGTCAAGGGCAGCAAGAGGTTCGTCCAAAAGGAGAACCTTAGGCTGGTTGGCGATAGCACGGGCAATAGCAACGCGCTGCTGCTGACCTCCTGACAAAGACTCCACATCCCTGTCTTCATAATCGGTCATACTTACCATCTTGAGAACCCTGAGCACGATCTTGTCGATCTCGTCTGCGGGAACCTTCTGAAGCTTCAGGCCGAATGCAATATTTTCATAGACATCCAGATGCGGGAACAATGCATAACGCTGGAATACTGTGTTCACGGGACGAAGATGCGGAGGGACATTTGTGATATCCTCACCATTGATGCGGATCTCTCCCTTGTCCGCCATACCGAAACCGGCGAGAAGACGCAGAAGAGTAGTCTTACCGCAGCCTGATGGACCAAGGATCGTCACGAATTCTCCCTTCTTTACATTTATGCTGACATCGTCGAGGATGCACTTGTCTCCAAAACTCTTCGAGATATTCTTTATCTCGATTATATATTCTTTGTTGTTCATTTTCAATAGGTTTTAGAAGGTTAGCGGGCCATGCGACCGAACAGATACTTGGATGCGGATGTAATATCGAACTTCCAGGTCACTCCTATATTTATAAAATTATCTCCAAAGGAGTTAGCCGACCACGCAGCGTGAATTCTCACATCCTTGTCTTCCTTGAGAGGGAAGTATTCGAATCCTGCACCATAAAACATATAATCTTCGGCCTCGCCGGTTTCCCAGCCGAACTTGGCGAATGCACGGCCCCAATCGGAGATTTCATAAGATGGGGCGAGTGTTCCGGTAAAGCCTGAATATGGCACTTCAATCTCTCCGAATCGGCCCATAAGATCCAGATCCACACTGAAATTACCGAAAGTGAACCTGTTACCGAGATTCAATGACTTGACATAATTCTCAGACGAATACTGCCATAGATTGGCTGTCCAATATGATTCATAGAAATCCCAAGCTCCTCTCCATCCGAGAGCATAAGCGAAAAGTCCTGTCTCGCCAAAAGCATAAGGAGAATTGGAAATCTGCAGCAGAACTTCGTGCTCATCAGCAGGATACCAAGCCGCAGAAACACCCCACTGCCAGCAGTCAAAGTTATTATAGAATCCTGAATTCATCTCATAATATGTATCCAGGTCATAGGCATCATATTCGAAACTTCCGACAAAGACTGCATCCTTACCGAAAGTCACTCCGAAATAATCATTCTCGTAAGTAAGAGTCAGCCAGTTTGTACCGTTGAAGCCACTATTGTCTTCGTAGTAGGTGGAAGCAAGTCTTTGATTAAGACTATATGAAAAATGTGGACTTATATTACCGTTTATATCCAGATACAGACCGTCGCCAAAGAATTGGCCGGTACTGCTTCCGAAATCATGACTAAACCCGCCTCTCATATCCAATGATATGTCCGGGATATAATCAGTTACTTCAGAATTTTCCGCATCCCCCCAGGATGACTTCTGCAATGGCACAGTACTGTCGACTTCCTGTGCTCTGACCGCAGAGCCGATTGTCAAAAGGACAACCCCCAAAAAGACAAATAGTTTCTTCATCAATCTAATAAACAGTCAAATACATAAGAGCTTTATTTATGTTTAAAAGGGATATGTCGTTTCCAATCAGACGACAATACCCTTTATCGTTACAAAAATAAAATAAAGTTTTGATAAATCACCTTATTTGATCGTTTTTTTCACTTTTCGTAAGAAAACTATATGAATTATCCCGGGGAATCGTCGTCTGATGCGGTTGTAGTGCGGTTGTTCAAAAATCTGTTGATAAATATAAGAGTATGTATCACTCCAATACAATAATAACAAGTACCTTAGCGGCTCCGCAGATAGTAACCAATAATATTGACCATATATGAGCAGCGCAGAAATCACAATCATCAAAAGAGACGGAAAGCGAAAGACCTTTTCGGTGGAAAAGATCAAGAATGCCATCCGTAAAGCTTTCCTTTCAGTCGGAGCATTCGCTACGGAGGAGGATCTTGTAAATATTCTTTCACATGTACGCATTACTGAAGGAATGCACGTGGAAGAGATTCAGAATCAGGTGGAAATCGGTCTTATGGCAGAGCAGTATTTCACTGTTGCCAAGGCATACATGCTTTACCGCCAGAGACATTCAGAGGATCGTGAAGTCCGTGATCACCTCGACTTCCTCATCCAGTACTGCCAGGCAGAGAATGCTGCTACCGGCAGTAAGTATGACGCAAATGCAAATATCGAGAAGAAGAATCTCGCTACGCTCATCGGTGAACTTCCCAAAAAGAATTTCATCAGACTTAACCGCCGCATCCTTACGGACAGAATGAAGAAGATGTATGGCAAGGAGCTGTCAGACAAATATATACGTCTGCTCAAGAACCATCACATCTACAAGAATGACGAGACATCTCTGGCAAACTATTGCGCCAGCATCACAATGTATCCTTGGCTGCTCGAGGGTACAAAGCCTATCGGTGGAAACTCGATCGGTCCGACAAATCTGAAGTCATTCTGCGGCGGCTTCATAAATCTTGTGTTCATGGTCTCAAGCATGCTCAGCGGTGCCTGCGCCACACCTGAGTTCCTTATGTACATGAATTATTTCATAGGTAAGGAATATGGACTTGATTATTGGAAGAATCCGGAACGTCAGGCTGATAATTCTACAAAGCAGCGTTCTGTCGACAAGATCATTACAGACTGCTTCGAGCAGATTGTATATTCCATCAACCAGCCTACCGGTGCTCGTAACTTCCAGGCCGTATTCTGGAATATCTCATATTACGACAAGAATTATTTCGAAAGCATTTTCGGCGAGTTCCGCTTCCCTGACGGTTCAAAACCTGATTGGGACGGTCTCTCATGGCTCCAGAAGAGGTTTATGAAGTGGTTCAATGCAGAACGCCTCAAGACACCTCTTACATTCCCTGTGGAGACTATGGCTCTTCTGACAGAGAACAATGAGGTAAAAGATAAGGAATGGGGAGATTTCACAGCCGAGATGTACTCTGAGGGACATTCGTTCTTCACATATATGAGTGACAATGCCGACTCTCTTGCTTCCTGCTGCCGTCTGCGTAACGAGATCCAGGACAACGGTTTCAGCTATACCCTCGGTGCGGGTGGAGTATCGACAGGTTCAAAGAGCGTGCTTACCATCAACTTGAACCGATGCATCCAGTATGCAGTGAAGAACGGACGAGATTATCTGACCTATCTTGCTGAGGTTGTGGACCTTGTACATAAGGTACAGCTTGCTTACGATGAAAATCTCAAGGCTCTTAAAGAACAGGGAATGCTTCCGCTCTTCGATGCTGGATTCATCAATATCGGCCGCCAGTACCTGACAGTGGGAATTAACGGACTTGTCGAAGCTGCGGAGTTCCTTGGAATCGAGATCAATGACAATCCGGAATATGTCCAGTTCGTACAGAATACACTCGGTCTGATCGAGGAATACAACAAGAAATACCGCTCTAAGACCACACTCTTCAATTGTGAGATGATTCCTGCAGAAAATGTAGGTGTGAAGCATGCTAAATGGGATAGGGAAGACGGATATGCAGTGCCTCGCGACTGTTACAACAGCTACTTCTACATCGTCGAGGATAAGTCTCTGAACATTATCGACAAGATGCGACTCCACGGTCGTAAATACATAGAACATCTTACCGGAGGCTCTGCCCTTCACCTTAACCTTGAAGAACATCTGACAAAGGCACAGTACAGCCAGCTGCTTCGCGTAGCTGCCCAGGAAGGATGTAACTACTTTACATTCAACATTCCTAACACTATCTGCAACAAGTGCGGCCACATCAGCAAGCACTACCTCAAGGAATGTCCTCAGTGCCACAGCGGAGACATCGATTATCTGACCCGTATCATCGGATACATGAAGCGTGTCAGCAACTTCTCGATGGCCCGCCAGGAAGAAGCAGCAAGACGCCACTACCATCGTGACGAAGGAAAGCATCTATGCTAAAGTGCTGCAGTTATGACATTGTCTGCCAGGAGATCCCGAACGAGATCAGCCTGGCAGTCAATATTTCCGGATGTCCGAACAGATGTCCTGGATGCCACAGTCCTTGGCTGTGGGAAAATGAAGGTAAGGAAATGACGACAGAACTCTTATCCGACATAATCGGACAGTATTCTGCCGCCATTACCTGCTTCTGTTTTATGGGAGGTGATGCAGACCCGGCAGAAATCCAGCGTCTTTCCCTTTGGATCCGGGAAGAATACCCTCATCTGAAGACTGCCTGGTATTCCGGCCGCGAAGCCATTCCAGAGGGTTTTGATATAAAATGTCTGGATTATATAAAGCTCGGTCCTTATATCGAGGCGCTCGGCGGACTGAAATCTCCTTCTACAAACCAGGCACTTTACAAGATTCAGAATGACGGAAAGCTTCTCAAAATCTTATTCTGATCCTAGGATAAACAGACCTCAAAAGAATGATGCAATGAGCTGAAAAACTTTTTGCAAGGCATTTATTTTGTTATACCTTTGCGCGCGAAATTTTCAGAACTATGCAGAAACCTATAATATATCAGATGCTCCCTCGTCTATGGGGCAACAATAAACTCAAACCGAAAAAGAACGGAACTCTTGCAGAAAACGGCACAGGAAAATTTTCAGACATTGACACTGCGACACTTGATTACCTCAAATGGCTCGGCTGCAGCCACGTTTGGTTTACAGGAGTACTCAGACACTCGACACAAGCTTGTGAAGATGGTTGTACACCATCTCACCCGCAGTTCGTAAAAGGTAAAGCGGGTTCACCATACGCAATATGCGACTACTACGATGTCAATGCGTATCTTGCTGATAATCCTGAAGATAGAATGTCCGAATTCGAGTCTTTGATTGAGAGAAGTCACGAGGCCGGACTAAAGGTTATAATTGACTTTGTTCCTAATCACGTATCGAGAGATTACGGAAAAATAAACTTTACTCCCGCTCATCCGATACTCGGAGAAGACGACGACAAGACAGTGCATTGGAAATCCGAGAACGATTTCTTTTACTATCCGGGACAAAGTCTTACCCTGCCGACACCAGTTCCGGAAGGAATGGAAGCATATGTCGAGACTCCAGCAATGGCCACAGGCAATAACTGCTACAGTCCGACACCAGGTGTCAATGACTGGTACGAAACCGTAAAAATCAATTATGGGGACAGCCATACAGCCACTTGGGACAAGATGTGGGACATCATTGACTTCTGGGCAGGAAAAGGAGTGGACGGATTCCGATGCGATATGGTGGAACTCGTACCTCCGGAATTCTTCAAATGGCTGATTTCAACAGCGAAAAAGAAGTATCCGACCTTGATTTTCATCGCTGAAGTATATAAAAAGGAACTTTATGCCGAATATATCAGAAATATCGGCTTTGATTTCCTTTATGACAAGTCCGGCCTATACGATACACTAAGAACTGTGGTGGAGAAGAGTGTCAATGACAATGGTATGCCTGTAGAGCTATGGCAGTCAGCTACAGGCATTACTCGAAACTGGCAGTTCCTGGGAGATCTTCAGCCATATATGCTGAATTTCCTTGAAAACCACGATGAACAGAGATTCGCTTCAGATTTCTTCGGCACAGATGCACATAAGACTTTCGCTCCTTTATATGTATCTCTTTTCCTGAATACAGCTCCGTTTATGATTTATTTCGGTGAGGAAGTAGGGGAGAAAGGGATGGATGAAGAGGGATTCAGCGGATGCGACGGAAGAACCACCATCTTCGACTGGTGGAGCATTGGATCTGTCCGCAGACTTAGAAAGCTGATTGCTTCTGGAGCATACACCTCCGACTCTGTATCCGGACTTGTCAAAGGCGGACTTAAGAAAGATGAAGCAGAAATCTTCCTGAAATTTTCCAGAGCAATAAGATTTGCAGCCAAAGATGAAGCGATCCGTAGGGGTTCCACATACGACCTTTGTTACTGCAATATGTCGTCAGACGGTTTCGACAAGAACAGGCACTACGCATTCCTTCGCGATTTCGAAGACCATACCATTCTTATAGCAGCCAATTTCTCAAGATATGATGCTGTTATGAAACTGACAATTCCTCAGCACGCATTCGAATGGATGGGAATACCTGTGAGCGATGACCTATACCCGGGAAAGATCATAGAAGTAGCCGTTCCCGCAATGAACGGAGCGGTAATAGAACTGATTTAAATCTTTAATAATAGGACAAACGTGGTTAACAAAAATGTTTATAGTGATAACATTTTTGTTAACCACGTTTATTATCAATATATTATCAATAACCTACGATTGCTTTATTAGAAGATCGGTCAATATAGCCTTCAAGCCCTTCCGGCGCCTTGTAAAGTCGTGTATATTCTCCCTTCTGAACACATTCCAGTACAGAAATCGCCTCTTCATTCACAATTCCATCCCCTCTGACCGTATCGATTGTCAGATATCCTACTCCCAGAGAAGTGATGTTCTGGAAGAAGTGGGTTCCCTGACTCGGTTCTATCTGGTATCCTGGGATAGCTGTCTCAACTATCATTCTCGCCTCAGAAATATCGCTCCACAAAACCGGAATTCCCAGCCAAGGATCAGAAGATCCCCAACGGCCGGGACCAATAAGAAGATATGAAGATCCCTCCTTCTTGACCAGTTCGTTCATACGGGCAATTTCCTGAGCCATATCCTTAGTTCTTGCACTGTCAAAAGTCTCAGAAGGAACCTGAAGTATGTAGCCGATATTGTCGACTCTGCCGGAACCAAGAGCTTTGGAGGATCTTATAAGGATATTCTCCATACTTTCACTGACCTTTTCGATAGAAATGGAATTATCTGCACTGTATTCGCCCACAGGGCGTACCTGCAGGAGTTTCAGATTGAATCTTGTTCCGTTTTCACGATGCTGGATATCAGCAGCAAATTCCATTTCAATATCACACATCAGTTCTTTCTTGCATATATCCAGTATCTCCTTTATGATCTGGGCAAGTGGGTATCTGTTATATTTGAGTATTGCGTCAAATGAGATCACACGTGGGCCCTTTGCTGTAATTCCCGGAAGCATCCTGTTATTTTCGATACTGAATGTTGACGCCACAAGTTCAGGATTGGAGAAGACCGCAAGAGCTTCAGCTACAGGAAGATGAGCTAAATTGACTCCTTCGTCTCGGGATATCTTGAACGCTCCGGGACGCAGATCCAGGGCGTACATCATCTTCTGTGTATCACGCAGGGCAAGTTTTGTCTCCGACAATTGAAGTATCTTCTTAGGATATTTCGGACTGAATCTGAGAGAGTTACCGCCATCGACAACAGTCTTGCCAAGACCAAATGCCAGATCGACGATTCCATCTTCGGCCTTTTCATTTCCGATAGGATAGAAATTGACCGAACGAGCCACTCCGGAAAGCATCGGATAATAAAGATTATTATGTTCCGATCCGCAGATGCTCTGAACCACGACAGCCATCTTTTCCTCACTCAAGAGATTACCGGTAGTCTGGATATAGGTTCTGCTACCATTGTAAAACACTGAAGCATAGACACTTTTGATAGCTTTACCAAGCATTCGGAGCATCTGGTCCCTATTCTCTACCAATGGAATCATATATGTAGCATAGACTCCAGCAAACGGCTGGTAGCTGCTGTCTTCAAGCTTAGAGCTGGAACGGACTGCAAGAGGGGAGCGTGTAGTATCCACAAATGCTCTCAATTCTTCCACCAATTTCTCCGGAAGTCTGGATGAAACGAACTCGGAAAGTATTTCTTCATCAGAAATATCCGAATCAATCACATATTGAAGGTCATTCTCTATGATAAACTGATCGAAGTAGTCCGTCGCAATCACAACTGTACGAGGAATGGAAATCTTTACATTTTCATATTTATCAGCCAGATGGTGCTTATAAACAAGATTGTTAAGGAAAGCAAGTCCGCGAGCCTTGCCGCCTAAAGAGCCTTCACCCATCCGTGAGAACCAGATATGCCTGCCGTAGGTTTCTGCATCAAAATGAGCAATGACGCCACGACCGGTCAGGGCGTGATAATCGTGAATCTGCTGAGATACATAAGCTCTAAGTTCTGCCACATTGGCAAACTGGCTTTCGAGTACTTTCTTGAATTTAGCTCCCAGGGTAAAGAGGCCGCGTGCCATAAACCATTTTGAGAGCATATTCTTGGATGTATTTGCGAGCAGGATATTCTCCGGCACCTCCCTCATAAGTATCTCCAGTTCCTTAAGGTTAGCAGCCCTGCCATATTCCACACGGTCCGCATCCCTGAATACGAAGTCACCAAAAGCGAATTCCTCCTTTATATATTCATATAGCTGAATCATCAACGTCTTGGAGTATTTCCTTAAGAAACCCACTCCAAGTTCCTCAGCCACAGTACTTATGCTATCTTGGGATGACTGAAGAAGAATAGGCATTTTGGGATCATCGGCTTTAATATGTCTTACAAGGTCCAGACCTGCATCCAGCTTTTCGTCTTCAGGCCTTTCATCTCTATGCTGGCAGAAACCCACATCTGAGATGACGCCAAGCAGATTAGACTTGTATTTCTCATACATAGCCATCGCATCATCAAGATTCGTTGCAAGAAGGATCTTAGGACGTGACCGCTTCATATGCTTGCGCTGCTGTTCATTCAAAGTCTCTTTAAGGAATTCTGCACTCTGACGAAGAACCATACGATACAGCTCAGGAAGATAGGTAGAATAGTATCTGACAGAATCCTCTACAAGAAGGATACTCTGCACACCTACTCTAAGTATGTCATTTTCAGCGTTTTTCAAATCCTCGAAGAGTTTGATTATAGCCACGATGAGATCAGCATTGCCGTGCCAGCTGAACATATAGTCGATGGCCGAAGTGTCCATATATGAAATCCTTCGATAGACTTCCTTGGAAAAATGAGTCAACAGCACAAAGGGCAGATTCTTCCTTTCTTTCTTGATCTCTGCAGCCAATGAAAACACGTCGTTATCTCCAGCGTTGTACATACAGATTACCATATCGATACCGACTGTTGTCTGCAACACCTCACGCGCCTGGGCTGAAGTCTGCACCCATACGAATGTAGGCGGTGTACTCAGGTTCAGATCTATATACTCCTTGTATATCTGTGTTTCTATCTGACCATCCTCTTCCAGAATGAAGGCATCATAGTTACTGCAGATCATCAGAATACGCCTGACTCTGAATCCCATTAGAGAATCATAGTCTGCATTAATCAGTTCCTTCAGCAGTTTTGGCTCTATAGTATTCATTTATATAAAATGTCTTTAAGCATTATTATTCAAATTATTATGAATCCTCCTTCTAAACTCGGCTACCGTCACGGCTGTAGCTACAGCCGCATTGAGAGATTCGGATCCCGGATCCCCGACAGGGTACGGAGGAATATATAATCTATCGGAAACCAGCTGTTCCATCACTTTTGAGATACCCTCAGATTCATTACCTATAACAATCATTACCGGCTCGTTTTCACCTGTATCCAGATGTCTGGAATAGATATTCTGCCCATCAAGGAAGGTACCGTATACCTTCCCTCCCTTTGAAAGCACCGCATCAGAAAGGGACGGCAGATCCACATAATGCATCTTTACGCGGAATATTGCGCCCATTGTCGACTGAACCACCTTTGGATTGAAGACATCCACAGTATCAGGAGCAGCAAATACGGCATCCACGCCGAACCAGTCTGCAATTCGCAGGATCGTTCCCAGATTACCAGGATCGCGTATGGAGTCCAATGCAAGATAAAGACCTCCATCGGACATTGCATCCGATAGCCCGGAAAGATCGCTGAGATGTACATCAGCTGGCTTACGTATCACGGCCAATACAGGAGAAGGCGAGGACAGAGCTGATATCCTCTTCATTGCCTCATCTCCGATTTCCTCCTTCCTGTAGATATGTTCTACCTGATAGCCGGACTTCAAGGCCTCCTCCAGCATCTTTTCACCTTCAGCAATGAAGAGTCCCTCCATATCTCTGAACTTCTTCTGCTGCAAGGATTTGACCCTCTTTATCTCATTGTTTGATATAGATGCCATATTTTCATAGATTCTATTTGAACACAAGTATTCATAGACACTGATGACAGCGCCCTTAGTATTAACAAGCAAATATAGTTTTTTTTGGTCAAAATTTTGTGAAATGGAGATATTAAGATAAATTTGCATTCTATATAAAGGTATGAAAATAATATTCCGGATAATATCACTTCTGACGATTTTTCTTCTGTCTGTATCCTGCAGCACGACACGTGTCCTGCAGGATGACCAGTACCGCCTGGCAAGAAACAAGATCAAAGTGGAGAACGACAAGGAATTCAACTCCAACCAGCTTAACAAATACCTGAAACAGAACAAGGGCCTCGGCTGGTCTCCGTTCCTTTACGTCTATAATTGGACAAATGGAAACGGTGGAACCTGGGATAAATTCGTTCAGAAGATAGGAAAAGCCCCCATAGTATATAGTCCGGAACAAGTAGATAACTCAATAGACAACATCAAGGATCATCTTGAATACATCGGTTATTACGGCTCTGACGTCACTTCTGAAATCAAGGTGAGGAAGAGAACCGTCACCGTCATTTACAATGTATCATTAGGCAAACGGTATCCTATAGAGAATATCACACTCAAGCTACCGCAGAGAGGGGAATTCTCAGGCGCATTCCTTGAAGATACATCCATATTCAGCGTAAAGGCTGGAGACTATCTTTCGGAACAGGCACTTGAAGCGGAAACCGAATCACTTGCTGCCGTAATGCGCAACAAAGGATATTACGACTTCAGCAAGAACAACTTCTTCTTTGAGGCAGACACCACCAGCATCCCGAACTCGGCTCTTCTTACAATGTTGGTTAACGAATATACCAGAAACGAATCGCCCAAGGACGCCAGCCCTATAAGAAGGTTTTATATTGACGACGTCACATTCTCATACCCTAAAAACCTGAAAATCAATGAGAATGTATTAAGGAACCTGAATACCATCATTCCCGGGGAAGTATATAGCGAAGATGTGATCAATCAGACTTACTCCCGTCTTTCAGCCCTTCGTGTCTTCAGTAGTGTGAACATAGGAATGACGCCGAAGGACACGAATCTGATCGATTGCTCGATCTCGTTGGCCCAGTCAAAGCTCCAGGGATTGAAACTGAATCTTGAAGCTTCCACCAACTCATCCGGACTTTTCGGTATATCTCCCCAGATATCATACTACCACAAAAACATATTCAAAGGGGGAGAGTGGCTGAATCTCAGCTTCTTAGGCAACTTCCAGTTCAAGTTCAAAGACCTGATCAGATCCAATGAGTTCGGTGCTTCCGCCAGTCTGAGCCTGCCGAGATTCTTCCCTCTGCCATACAGATATTTCAAGGGGGACATTCCGAGAACCGATATAAACATTTCATACAATTATCAGAACAGGCCGGAATATACCAGGAACATCATATCCACCTCATACGGATACACCGGAGATGTAGACAACAAGTTCTTCTACCAGGCCTATCCGTTACAGCTGAACATCGTCAGACTATTTGATCTGGACAAGGATTTCTATGAGAACCTTGCGGCTGATCCATTCCTTCGTAATGCATATCAGGACCACTTCGACCTTGGTCTGGGAGGAACATTATACTATACGACAAATGCAGCGACCGTCCCTACGGAAACTTATTACTACTCAAGACTTCAGCTGGATGTAGCCGGAAATCTTCTGAGCGCATTCAATTCTTTGATGGAAAAGGATGCCAACGGATCCGGAATGATATGGAACACTCCATATTCTCAATTTGTCAGAGCTGAATTGACCATTGGCAAAACCTGGGTCTGGGGAAAGAACAACGGCCAATCCATAGCTACAAGATTCCTTGCAGGTGCAGGATACGCATACGGAAACTCATCAGCCCTGCCTTTCGAAAAGCACTTCTACGGAGGAGGCGCTAACAGCCTCAGAGGATGGCAGGCGAGGACTGTCGGTCCTGGTACTTCTGAGATGGACCGATCCTTCATCATCCCGAATCAGACCGGTGATATGAAGCTGGAAGCAAATATCGAATATCGTTTCAACATATTCTGGAAAGTCGCAGGAGCCGTATTCATAGATGCCGGAAATGTCTGGACTCTCAAACATAAGGATACACCGGCGGATGATCCGTCTGTTTTCAGATGGAATGATTTCGGTCAAAGCATTGCTGCCGACTGGGGTACAGGAATCAGACTTAATCTCGGATTCCTGCTTCTGCGAATAGATATGGGTATGAAAGTGCACGATCCTGCCCGTGAGCAGAAATGGATAAATCCCGGTCAATGGCTCAAGGGTGACAATTTCGCCCTCCATTTCGGTGTAGGATACCCATTCTGATGTCTACTTCGGATAATACTTCGGCCAAAGTGACTCCAGACGAGTCCTCAGTCCATCTTCCTGCTTATTTTGTGCTGGTTCATAGAATTTGCGTCCAGCCAATTCCGATGGCATAAACTCAAGATCAGCAAAATGTCCGGGATAATCGTGTGCATATTTATATCCGTCTGAATATCCGAGTTCTGACATAAGCTGTGTCGGAGCGTTTCTCAGATATAGCGGCACTGACGCCATCTGTGTTTCCTTTGCCACTGCAATAGCTTCATTTATAGCCATATAGGCAGAGTTGCTCTTAGCAGATGAAGCAAGGTAAATCGTACATTCCGCAAGTGGTATTCTTGCTTCCGGCATTCCTATCGTATGAACAATCTGAAATGTAGCATTTGCCAATAAAAGAGCATTCGGATTCGCAAGTCCTACATCTTCAGCTGCCAGAATGCATAATCTGCGGGCAATGAAAAGGGGATCCTCACCTCCATCAAGCATACGGGCAAGATAATATACTGCAGCATTAGGGTCGGAGCCTCTTACACTTTTTATGAAAGCCGAAATCACGTCATAGTGCATTTCGCCTCCCTTGTCATAAATCGCAATATTCTCCTGAAGACAGGATGTAACTACTTTATTGTCAATAACTACTGAAGCATCGCCCGGGAAAGCTCCGGTTACGATTTCCAGGATATTGAGAAGCTTTCTGGCATCGCCGGCAGAATGGCGGAAAAGCGCATCCGTCTCTTCTACTTTAATTTCTCTATGCTTCAAAATCTCATCGGTCTTCAAAGCCCTGTCCAGCAGAACCTGAAGATCATCCTTTTGAAGAGATTTCAGCACGAAGACCTGACAACGTGACAAAAGGGGAGTTATGACCTCAAAAGAAGGATTCTCGGTAGTCGCTCCTATAAGAACTATAGTACCATCTTCCACTGCTCCAAGCAGAGCATCCTGCTGAGACTTGTTGAAACGATGGATTTCATCAATAAAGAGAATCGGAGACAATCCACTGGAAAACAAAGAGTTGGAACGAGCTTTATCTATGACGTCCCTTACATCCTTGACTCCGGCACTAACTGCAGAAAGTGTATAAAACTCTCTGCCTAAAGACCTGGCTACAATCCGAGACAGAGTAGTCTTGCCCACTCCGGGAGGCCCCCATAGGATGAATGAAGAAAGATTTCCGCTTTCTATCATATTCCGGAGGATGCATCCCTGACCGATCAGATGTCTCTGACCGACATAACCATCAAGATCCTGCGGTCGCATTCTCTCCGGAAGAGGAGGAAGCATCCTGCCTCGTATTGTATCGTTATTTATCATATTTCCTTACCGAATACCCATCTGCGCTTATGAAGTTCCTTCTCGAACGGTACCCACATTGCCTGAACCTTGGCATTGGTCTCGAGATTGGCATTAGTCTCTGCATACTTGAAGCCAAGCTTCCGGTAATTCTGGAAAAGATCCACAAAGAGAAGGGAATTGACTCCTCTGTTCTGATAGTCCGGCCTTACTCCGATAAGCAGAAGATCCAATGTATCAGGCTTTTTCCAGAACATTGCCTTCAGAAGATGCCACCATCCGAATGGGAAAATCTCGCCATTGCATTTCTGCAGCGCCTCTGAAAGAGATGGAATAGAAATACCTGCTGCAATAAGGTCCCCGTTCTTGTCCTCTACGAATGTAAGCATCTTCATATCGACCAATGAAAGATATACATCTACATACTGATCTATCTGTTTCGGTGATAGAAGTGAATAACCGTAAAGTACACAATATGTTTCATTTATAAGCTGGAAAAGTTTCTGTCCATAGTTTTCCTTACGTATCTGGGCCTTAGTCTTCTTGAGAACCTTAAGCCCATATCTTTCCTTTACAAGCTCAGCAATCTGAATATGGCGTTCTGGAAGTGCATCCGGTATAGTTATCCTATATTCCACCCATCCGGTTTCCTTGACATATCCCAGCTTCTTCATATGCTCAGGATAATAAGGATGATTATATATGAGAGCCATTGTGCTGAGACGGTCAAATCCTTCTACAAGCATTCCTTCCGGATCAAAATCAGTGAATCCGAGAGGCCCCACTATCTGTTTCATTCCACGAGACTTTCCAAAAGCAATTACAGCATCCAGAAGGGCGGCACTTACCTCTATGTCGTCAATGAAATCGATCCATCCGAAGCGGACCTGATCTGCTTTCCAGGCTTCATTTGCCTTGCGATTGATTATTGCAGCAACTCGTCCTGCCACTTTACCATCCTTATAAGCCAGATAGAACTCGGCTTCGCTGAACTCATACGCTCCGTTCTTCTGCTTGTCGAACGTATTGAGGTCGTCAAACGGCATTGACGGAACATAATATTTATTACCCTTATAAAGATTGTTGGCAAATCTGGCGAATACCCTGAAATCCCTTTTAGACGTTACTGTCTTGATAATTACGGACATAAGTTATAGGTTTAGTTAGTACATTCTACAAAGTTATTAAAATTACTGAGAAAATCACTGATTTTTGCTATTTTTGCGATAGCAGTTTAGTACTAGTGTATTTATGGTAGAAAAGAAAACAAAGATAATCTGTACGATTTCCGATATCCGCTGCGATACGGATTTTCTGAAGGAATTATACAGAAACGGAATGAATGTGGTCAGGATAAATTCCGCACACGCGACTATAGAAGGAGCGCAGAAGATAGTTGACAATGTCAGAGCAGTTTCAGATAAGATAGCCATTCTGGTGGACACTAAAGGTCCGGAGGTCAGACTCACAGCAATGGAAAGTGCGGTAGGTTTTGTAGCCAGATCCGGAGACATCGTGATGATCAGAAATGGAGAGGAACATTTCTCAGATTCAAAAACCTTATATACCAATTGTTCTACATTTGTGCAGGACGTACCAGAAGGTGCTGACATCCTGATTGATGACGGAAGCATCCAGCTGAAAGTAATAGAAAAGGATGAAGAATGTCTGACTTGCAGGATTATGAACAACGGAGCCATCAAGGGGCGTAAAAGCGTGAATGTGCCTAATGTCCACATATCCCTTCCGGCCTTGACTGACAAAGACAGGATATTTGTGCAATGGGCTATCGATGCAGATATAGACTTCATCGCCCATTCTTTCGTGAGAACAAAACAGGATCTTATTGATATTCAGGAGATTCTGGATGCGAAGCATAGTCATCTGAAGATAATCTCGAAAATTGAGAATCAGCAGGGAATTGACAATCTTGATGAGATTCTGGCTCATTGCTATGGAGTAATGATAGCCAGGGGAGACCTGGGAGTGGAAATTCCGGCAGAGAAGATTCCGATCATTCAGAAACAGATCGTGCAGAAATGCAGGGCAAGGAAAAAACCTGTGATTGTGGCTACCCAGATGCTCCACAGTATGATTGAAAATCCACGTCCGACCAGGGCTGAAGTGACGGATGTGGCTAATGCCATATTTCAGAGTACTGATGCCATAATGCTCAGCGGAGAAACCGCGTCAGGTCAATATCCTGTCGAAGCGGTAGCTACTATGAGCGCAATAGCTATTGAAGCGGAAGAGAGTATAGACACAAGACTGGAAGTGAATCTGGAGAAAGTCGCCAAACCGATTGCAGCCGTACTTGCAAGGTCTCTGGTAGCTGCTACTCAGGAGATTCCTGTCAAGGCTATAATCTTTGACACCTGGACAGGACGGACAGGTAGATATCTGTCCGAATTCAGACCCAAGGTACCTATTTACGCAATGTGCTATAACTCATTTACAATGAGAGAATTGGCACTGACGTATGATATATATGGCTATAAGTTCGACATTACAGGCACAAAGGAAGGATTCGTGCAGAATTCCATTAAGATACTGCTTGAAGACGGCAAGATTTCCAAAGGAGATCTGGTAGGATTCATAGGTGGCAGTTTCAACGACGAACTTGGCGCTACCTATATGGAGTTTAAATATGTATAGAGTATTCTTGCTCTGATTTTATGAAAAGAATAGTAGCAATATTGGGAACCATTACATTGACCGCATTGTTTCTGAGTGAGGTATTCGCCCAGAACAGGTCATTGGGTGGGACATTCAGCTATGCCGGTACAGGAGTGGATTACCTGCATTTCAGCGACAGCAGGCATTTTGCCCAATATCAGCTACGATTGGAAACCTCAAGTTTCTTCTGGTCTGACGAGGGCAAGCTCGGGATATCGGCATCTGCATTTTGGAATACCGTATTCGCTCAGATCGAATCCCGAAACGGAAACATCGTCCGCTTCTACGCAGGTCCTGGTATATCGGTCGGATATTCGGAAGACATCAGGAATCTTTCCGGAATCGTTGTAGGACTCAAAGGAAGCATTGGAGCTGAATGCAGCTTTTCGAGAGGAGTCTCTTTAACTCTGGGTATTTCTCCTATGCTTGGAGGACATTTCAGAAGAAAAGACGGGATGGTGAATATGCGCCTTTACAGATACGGATTATGTTATGGCCTTATGCCAGAAGCAGGAATAAGATATATTTTCTAGATATGAAGAAATTATCCCTCATATTATTGATAATATGCCTGTTTAACAATTATGTTAACGCTCGGAACAATGTGCAGGAGCCTTATCCCAAGCTTACCATAGGATTGGAATGGGGGTATATTGTCTCATTGAATTCAATATATCATTATAACTTCTATGCTCCTGAAGGATTCAGGGTGGATGAAAAGGGATCGAGATGGGGATTCACAAGCAACGCCGATATGTACCTTAATGTCGGTTGCAATCTAACCCCGGAGTGGAATATATCTTTATATATTGGATACGCCGGAGTAGGGGATTATCATAAGATACTTCCGATTTCCATAAGGGGAACCCGATATTTCGGTACTGATCCGATGCAGGACAGATGGTTTGCCTTTGCAGATGCCGGCAGCGGAATATGCCTTAAGACTCCGGTACAGGAAATATTGACCGCCAAAATCGGTGCAGGATACGAGATGTCGCTGAGTAAAGATACCAAACTGAATTTCATTGTGGCTGCAAGAAGTACTTATACGCATCCTGGAATTCAGTTCGATGATCATAGGATCCCGATGAAGAATACAAACAGAAATAATGCTATAGTCAGCGCTTTATCCTTCGGCTTGGGACTGACTTTTTAACTGATAATCAAACACATACACTATATGGCTATAAAACTTGAACTTAAGAAGACAGAAAGAATCCTTTTCTGTGGAAGCAAATGGTGGGGAGATCCCGATATGCCTGAAAATATGCAGTATCCGACTATGGAAGTAACTGAGGAAGGTGAAAAATTCGATTATCCTCTGACATTTGTATGCCAGATCAACTGCGAAGACATTGCACCTTATGATAAGGAAAACAAGCTTCCGCACGAAGGAATGCTTTATTTCTTTGCAGCCATTGATGATTACATAGGCTATGAGTCTCCTGTACAGAATCCTGACGGAGAATGGCCTAAGGGACGCATCTCGGTCAAATATGCCAAGAGCATAAATTTCGAGACATTCCAGACCTGTATGCTTGTCGGTGACGAAGACGAGCAGCTGACAGAGCCGGAACTGGAAATCGTATTCTCAGAATGCGGTGACGATGAGCCTGGAATCAAAATGTTATGCAATGACAGCATCCAGCCGGAACATCTGACACTTATGCAGATGGTATCAGACACAGTATCAGGACTGAATCTTCAGGATAAGAAGATCAGCTTCATTATGAAAGATTCCGATCTTAAATTCGGTAACTGGAAACGAGCTAAAGCCATTCTTAAATAAACGCATAACAAATAATTAAAGATCATATGAAAGATGCCTGGCACAAATATGTAGTGTCAGGCATCTTTCTCTCAGATATATGCGGCTTCATCCGGTCAGATCAAAATATATTTCAGAATAAACAGAACTGCAAGTATATACATTGCAGGAGACAGCTTCCTGAATTTACCGCAGATCATATTCATAATTACATAAGTTATCATTCCTATAAGAATTCCGTTGGAAATGGAATATGTCAGCGGCATCATTATCATACATACGAATGCAGGAATCGACTCCGAGAAATCGTCGAAATTCACATTCTTGATCTGTTCCGCCATCAGCAATCCGACAATGATCAAAGCTGGAGCTGTGGCTGCAGACGGAATCGAGAGGAATAGCGGCGAGAAGAACATTGCTATTACGAAACAACATCCTACAACCAGGGCTGTCAATCCGGAACGACCTCCCTGAGCAACTCCTGCCGCACTCTCAACATATGTTGTGGTAGTGGAAGTTCCCAACATTGCTCCGAAAGTCGTAGCTATGGAGTCTGCCATAAATGCCTGCTTCACTCTGTAGATATTACCGTTTTCATCTACCATCCTGGCCTTTGTACATACTCCCACAAGCGTTCCTACCGTATCAAACATATCAATGAAGAAGAATGTGAACACAACCACCAGCATATCGACCGAGAAGATCTGATCGAACTCAAACTGACAGAAGATAGGGGCTATTGAGTCCGGTGCCGATACGATTCCCTTGAACTCAGTCACCCCGAGAGGAATACCGATCACCATAGTGATGATGATTCCCAGAAGAATCGCTCCAGGTATATTACGTGAATACATAAAGCCGGTAATGACCAGACCGATAAAAGCCAGTAGGGCAGAACCGGAGGTAATGTCTCCGAGGGCAACAAGAGTTGCTCCATCATCAACTACGACTCCTGCACTCTTCAGACCTATGAAAGCGATGAAGAGTCCTATACCGGCTCCTATGGCATTCCTTAGACTCATCGGGATAGCATTCACGATAGCTTCTCGTAAATTGGTAAGTGTCAGTACTATAAATATAACACCCTCAATTAGGACTGCTGTAAGAGCGAATTTCCAGGAATAACCCATTCCCATACACACACTATATACGAAGAATGCGTTCAATCCCATTCCCGGAGCCAGGCCGAAAGGAAGTTTGCCGACAAAAGCCATTGCAAGACATCCCACAATAGCTGCAAGAGCTGTCGATGTGAATACTGACCCTGCAGGCATGCCGTCAAGCTCGCCGAACATAGTCGGATTGACAGCAAGGATATATGACATTGTGAGGAATGTGGTGATACCGGCAACGATCTCAGTACGGACCGTTGTCTTTGTGGAATCAAATCCGAATAGTTTCTTAAGCATATCGTCTCAGTTTAAAAAGTCCATTTTGCACCGACTGCTGGCATTGCGTGGAATCCTTTTGCGACAAAGTTAACAGAAAGCTCCAGCTCTGCACCGAGACTGAAGTTTATATTCTCCCATCCTTTGACCTTGTTCAGGTTCACGAAAAACTGAGGCTCGGATATGAAGATGAATTCGGTTCCTTGCCAAGGGCAATGTTCTCTCCAGAAATCAGCAAAGCCGCAGAAAGTGCACCAGCCTTTAGCAAACTCGATTCCCCATACACCTGTAATCTGGAAATTGTGCATCTGACACTTGCCAAGGGCATCTACCGTTCCAGGAATTGCCTTATACATAGCAGAGATTGACCAGGTTTTTGTAAAATCCTTCGAGTGTCCGGAATATGTAAGGCCTCCCAGAAATGAATTGTTGAACGCAGTTCCTACACTAAGTCCGCCATTGTATTCCAAGTGAACGGAAAGCCAGTTTACTTTTGAATCCTGCCAGAAATTCAGCTCACGGGCAATTTCCCAATATGCTCCAGTGGCTTTTGGAGTGTAGTCGAAGTCTACGAAGAAGAATGTGCTTCCTCCGGCATCTGGACGGAACATTTCCACAGTGGATGTGACGCATCCTCGACCAGGATCATAGAACAACTGTAAATTCTGAGCCTGTACTTTATTTATCCCTGAAATAGAGATAAAAGATAAAAGCAGCAAAGAGGTAATAAGAGTTTTTTTCATAGATAGCGTTTTATCGATGTAAATATATCTCTTTTCAGCATATATTACAAGAGGAGCCATAATAAATCTTTGCCATCCAGCACAAGTGGGAATCTCCGGTTTCAGTCTGATTTTCACCGTCTCCTCTTCTTTTAAATATAGTTATACAATTTATTATGGGAACTTGACTTAAATAGGAACTTATTCAATAGCATATTACGTAATAAACTGAAGGTTAGACAAATACTGCAATCACACCTCCATTAATAGTTCCTATTTCTTTTGTATTCTGAAGCAAAATCCATTTATACTGGCTCTAAATCTATATAGTCATCAGCCACAAAATAGTTACAGATAAAATAGCATGAAAAATGCCTGACACTATACATTTGTGCCAGGCCAAATCGGAAGAATAGAACAAATTGGGTAAGATTTCATAAGAATATTGCGCTAATCTTGAAGAAGAATATGCCAATATACGACGAATCCTCGACATACGTGTCGAGGATTGTGTCTTTTAGAGAATTC
>JAEIGA010002324.1_pt1 | contig 30381 bp, 44 predicted proteins | sample 9270691 | NCBI WGS metagenome assembly JAEIGA01 (sample SAMN17057246, study PRJNA624740) | gut metagenome | biome: biome; isolation source: fecal sample | host: Bos grunniens | place: China: Xizang | collected 2019
ATTACGCTCTTGCCGTTTTCGGGTTTGGCGCAGAATACGACTAACACATTCTGAACATATCCCTTGTTCTTTGCTGCCGGATCAATTCTCTCAATATGCAAAGAATTAAAGGTGTTCGTTTCAAGACCAACCTTGTATCCCATATAATGCTTCGTTTCAACGAATCCGCGATAAAAACCATCTTCGCATTCTTCAAAGTTATGCTTTTCCAATGCATCGTGTGTGTCGGATACATAAGAACCTCCGTTTTTAGGTTCTACGATATCGAGGTTAGTATCATAAAAGGGTAAGTAAGCCACGTTGCAAAATAGAATTTTTCTCATAATGTAATCCTCCGTTTATATATATCTTTCGAATACTATTTTGAATTTTATTGCGGTTTCTATTAGCCAAATGTAAATTGTGGCATTATCGGTATCGTTGGCAAACTCTTTTTTGTAAATAATTTTCGTTGCTAATTTATCATCCAATCGTTGCCATTCAAGTGGTAAATCAAGTTCCTTTTCGATTGATGATTTGTCAATCATAATGACATCGAACAGTTCTTTGTTTCTTGTATGGAATTCGATAGTCATATTTTTGTCTTTTGTATTTCTGCAAAAGGCGATTTGAGTGAAATTAGCTCCAATACTTAATTCATATCGTGATTCATACGTTACTCCGTATAACTTTTTAAAATTTGCAAGGAGCTTGCCGTCATTCCTAGCGTATTCATTAAATCCGCCCCAAAACTGAGAATGTGGATTTTGATTTGTGGCGTTTCTTTCAAAAACCACAAATTCTTCATCAAGATTAATCTCTACCGTTCTATATCCGACAGAGAGCCAACTCAAAGCAATCGAGTGAGAAGTGGAGTTTGCCCAAAACTCTTTATGCTTTTTTGCGGAGTCCGCTAATGTGAACTGCAAGATTTCTTCTATCTCTTTAAAGGTCAGTCTTATTGAAAACTCGTTGCTTTCCTTTAGATAAGCAGAAAGAAATCTATACTTCTTACTTGTCTTATATTCTTCTTGTATAGGTTCTTGTGTTTGAGATGCCACATCTGATTTTTCGAGCATAGCTACCTTTTCCTCAAGCTTAACAATTCGCTCAAACATTTCTAATATCATTTTTTCATAATTCATAGCATTTTCCTCCGATGTATTTATTCTAACATCAAAAACTTTATTTGTCAATAGTTTTTATGATATTTTATGATAAAAAAGTTTATGACGCAATTTGTTTGCCTAAAAACCTTATGTAAAACACTTAAATGGCACCGAGGCGTGTGCTTGTCTTGATACAAGCCGGCGTCGCTTTGCGACGTCGCGCAGATGGCAAATCCGTATCTTTCCGCCAAAAAGAAAAAACGGAACACCCCAAAGGGTATTCAGCATTTGTTAGTTCGGAGCAAATTCAAACCTTAATTTGAACCTTACTCCCTGCAAGCATTTCCGCTTTCGCGGGAACACTCCGTGTTTGCTTCGCTGCAACGCGAAGCGCTTGCGGGAGCAACTTTGCTTGCCTCGCTGGAGAGCGAGCTCTCCGACTCGGCTTCGCTGCGTTATCTGCGCCGACGCACACGTTGTGTGCTGCGGTGCAGAGGTCTGAAAATCCTTCCTTCTCCGCCAAAAAGAAAGAAACGGAACACCCAAAAGGGTATTCCGTTTCTTTGGCGGAGTGGTGGAGTTAAAGTTTGAACACTTCCACCCGTGCACGCGTGCGCGTTATTATTATCGTCGAGAGGGACGCCCGACGCCTCGTCGGTATCCTCTTTGCCGATAAACGCCGTTTCGCGCCCACCGCTTATATTAAAGTATAGCACGACGCGGTCGTCGTAAATATACATCGCGTTGACGAGGTTGTCAATAATGCGTTTTTGAAAATCCTTGTCGTGGAGGTCGCCTCGTATAAACTCCGCCACAAACGCGATTATATCCTCGCGGCGAACTTGCAACCCGCGCTCTAACTCCAACTTCGCTTGATACTCGGTAAGGTCGTTAAGTTGTGCGGTCAACTCCACAATCTTTTTATCAAGCGTCTTTACGACCTCGGGAGATACGCCCGACACCATAAGATTGACCGCGTTGTCAATCTCTTTTTGTATCCTCGTGCGCTCGACCGTTATGCGCTTTATCTCGCTTGTATCGGTGCGGGACTCATAGTACGCAATAACATCGTCGGCAATAAGAGCGACGCGGCGCGGGTCGGAGAGATACAAAACTGTTTGCTCGGTCGCATACCATTCCAAAAAGTCTTTTTTCTCGTTGCGCTTGGTACAAGTGCGGCGTTTTTTCTTTGCAGTACAAGCGTAATAGTGATATTGTTGCCCCGTCCTGCTCGTACCACCGTCGGCGACCATATTTGCGCCACAATGACCGCAATATAATTTACCTTGTAAAAGGTATGTTATCCGGGCGGAGTTTGCACCCGAGAAGTATTTGTTTTGTTGTGCGCGCCGTTGTACCTTGTCAAAAAGTGCCTTGTCGATAATTTGCGGGTAGGTGTTGGCACAGAGCCGCCCGCCAAACTCAAACGTACCCGTGTACTTCGCGTTGGTTAACATTTTATCGAAATCGCGCCCGCGCCACTCTTTACCGCGGTAACGCTCCCCGCGAGCATTTAACGCCTCGGCGATGTCCTTTTTTGGTACGCCGCTTGCGTACTCCTCGAAAAAGTAACGGACGATAGACGCCTCCGCCTCGTCAATGACGACGCGCTTGCCTTCCTTTTTATATCCATATATAAGATACCCGCCCGCAAACGTGCCGTTTGCAACCGACGTCGTCAATCCCTCGCGAACTCTCTTTGATAGGCGCGTCGAGTATTTCTCGGCGTTCCACTCCAAAAACATTTGGTAAAACTCGCCCTCCTCCGACTCCGAGATATTCTCGGTGGCGGATACGACGCGTATATTTTGTTGTTGCAACTGCCAACGGTACACGGTGGAGTAATAACGGTTGCGCGCGAAACGGTCAATCATATAAACGATAACGTGCGTAAACGCACCCGTCGCCGCGTCGTCAATCATTTTTTGGAATTGTGGGCGGTTGACGTCCGTACCTGTTTTGTGCTTGTCGATGTAGATATTAACGACCCGCAATTTGTGTTGTTGCGCGTACTCGGAGCAAACGCGGATTTGCCCCTCGATTGTTTGCTCATTTTGCCCGTGGGAGGAATAGCGGGCGTATATTACCGCGTTTTGCATATCAATCCTCCTCAACCATACTTAAAAATACGCTCTCGGGGATAATTTGAAGGTCTTGCCCTTTGAGGATAAGTTGCTCCGCCCTTTTATGTTTGCTTGACTTGCCCTCTTTTATCGTGGAGCAATAGTCGAAATTACCCAAAACGAGGAAGTTTGTTTTCTTTGTTACGCCGTCGCCCAAAATGCCGCCGAGGTTTGCGACGAGTTGCGCCGCGTCTTTGCGTACCATACTTTCGAGAGTCCCCGTAAACGCGACCACTTTGCCGTAAAACGGGTTGTCGGGGTCGATGTCGGTTGTCGTGGCGGTAATGCCCGATATAGAGCCGTCGTAATGCTTGGGCGCAAGCGATACGCCGTTTGCGGTTATGTATTCCTTCAGTTTAACATATAACGCGTGCGTCGTTTCGCAATCGGCGGCGGAGCGGTGCGCGACGTCTTGCGATATGCCGAAATGCTCCGCGAGAGTAACGAGTTTGTGATTTTCAACGGGCAAGCCGCATTTTTTTGCGAGCCTCATTGTATCGACGAAATCGTTTGTAAACTTAACGCCGAGCAGATTTGCCGCGTCGTCGTATATGAAATTAACGTCAAAATTTGCATTGTGCGCCACAAGCACGGAGTCGCCGACGAAATCGAGCAACCGCGGCAACGCCTCCTCAATCTTGGGCGCGCCCTCCAACATAGCGTCGGTAATTCCCGTATGCTCAACGATAAACGGGTCGAGAGGGACGCCAACAGATACGAAAGAATGGAAACGCGCGACTTCGACGTCGCCCGCATACCGTATCGCGCCTATCTCGATTATCGCGTCGAAAGACGGCATAAGACCCGTTGTTTCAAGGTCAACGACAACGTAATCGTCGAGTAACGATAAAAGGCTTTTACCCTTAAACTCGCGCCCATTAGTCCTTTTTATTCCCAACAAATCTAATATACCACTCCACGAAACAACCTCACGATTGTTTGACGGCGCATTGTCGCCGTCTTTTTTATTTTCCTCTGTGGTTTTTGCTTTCGTGTTTGTAGAAGGCTTGGTTTTTGGTTGTGGCTTTTTGCCACTCGCCAAATCTGTAAGTGAGCATAAGGTGTCTTGAAATTTAGAGAGTTTTGTGTGTCCGTCGGAATATGTAATTTGTTCCTTGCCTTCGTAAATTGCAATCGCACATTTGCAAACGCGTATAGCGTCGTCGTAACGGCGGAGTTTTTTATAAATGATAATCAATCTATCATACGGGAAATTACCCTCAAAACCGCTCGCAACGTTTTCCTCGTACAATTCAATCGCTCTTTCAATATTTGTACTCTCTAACTCGCGCGCCAAAAGATTTTTTTCATAGTCTTGCATTATCAACCCTCCGATATCTCATTTTCGAGTTTATACGCGTACGTCAAAAGCGCATTTTTGCGGCGAATATCGAGGCTCGCGCACACCTTCAGCAACTCGCCCTCAATCTCGGATACTTCGAGAGGGACGTTACCGTTTATTGTAACGGTGTTGTTGTGGTTGCGGTCGCCGAATATGCCTTGATTTACTGTTTGAGAGGGAGAGGGCGCGTATTCCTTGCCCGTAACGAGGTAATCGACGGACACGCCGAAAAACTCGGCGATTTTTTCGAGGAGGTCGGCGGCGGGCGTCGTGCCTTTTGTTTTCCACGACGAAACGGTCGCTTGACGGATACCGAGAGCGGTCGACAATGCGCCTTGCGACTTCTTTTGTTTTTGCAAAAGGTCAAAAATTCTTTCCGAAATACTCATAATTTTACTCCTTGTTTATGGTTTTAATAAAAAAGTCGAAAAAATATCCTTAAAACCTCTTGACAAACATAAACAAATCGTATAAAATATAAGCGTGGTTATAAATGAAACGCAAAAACAACCGCCTCCCGATTTGTTGGCAAGCGTCAAGAAATTTTACGGTAATATAAAGTGGCATTTGTATTATACCAAAAATAATTACGCTTGTCAATAACCGAGAGTTATAAAAACCGCAAAATCAATCAAAAAAATTACGGAGGTTAGTAAAATGTTAGGCGAAAGACTCAAACAAGCACGCGAGGCGGCGGGAATGTCGCAAGCAGAGGTCGCCCGCGAACTCGGGTTGACTCAACCCGCGTACTCGTATATCGAGAACGGCGAAAAAAACCCGTCTTTACCCGTGGCAAAGCGACTCGCGGTCGTTTTGCATACCTCGCTCGATTATCTTGTCGGCATTGAAAAGAAAAATACAAAATAAAGGAGAAAACCCGAAAATGGAAACAACCAACCGCACCAAAACAAACCCCTTTACGGCTTTTGGCACACCCGCAAAGGTATTTATCGACGGCATACCCGTCGCAAGCGAGCGTATCGCGGACGTACTCGACCACATCGCCGCCGCTCCGAAATCAATCAAGGCGTTTACCGTATCGCGCATTAACGGCGTCGTAAAGGTTTATATCGCCCGCAAGAGTGATTTACTCGCTCGTACGTTTTGTTTTTCCGCTCCGATAAAGGAGGTCGCACAATGACGCCGCACATCACCGAGGAAAAAAGACAAATTGAAGGCGTACTCGCCGACAAAGATTTGTTATCTTGCAAAGTCCTTATTATTTATGACGCGCCGTATTCCTTGCCTTCCTATTATTCCGAGTGGGTGAACAAAGGCGGACGAGTGATACAAACGTCATATACCAACATCACACGCGAGCAAGCCGAAAAAATGCCCGTAAAGGAAGAATACACGGGCGACGACGCCCTCCGCGTGTTATGGCGTATGAAGTACGATAGATTGGACAGTAAAGAAAAACAAATATGTCTTGCCGTCTATCCGAAAATGCTTGATAAAGACCCGTTGACCCTCAAAGACCCCCGCGACATCGCGACACTTGCCGCAAAGTACATACGCCGATATTTTGGTATCACGTGTAAGCGTTGCGGCGGTACGGGCAGTTATTCCGAGTCGGTACGTTTTACCGAAATGGATAACGGTGTTTGTTATAAATGCCACGGGCGCGGAAAGCAACTCCCACCCCTCACAAGCAAAAAACTCGCGGAAATCGCCGCGTTTTTCTCGGAGGTGGCACAATGAATAAAGCCGAGATTATTTACGAGGTTAAAATTAGATACGAACACGGCAACATCGGCGTTTGCGTGGATAATTACCCCGTCATTAGTCAAACCGAGGACGAGTACCGAGTGCGTATTTTTGGCGGGTACATTGTCAACCTCAACAAGCGCGAGGACGGTATCGAGTGGACGGCAGACGCTAAAAAAATACCCTCAATGATACAAAGGCTCGCCCGTGATTATGTTTCCCACCGCAAAAACGCTATCAAACAAGAGGTCGAAACGCTCAATTTGTTTATTGAGAAATGCAACCGAGAGGGCGTTGACGTCGGAGGGAAACTATGAAACATATTCACTTTTTGTCGTATGACAAAGACTCTTTGTATTCTTTGATTTTGGCAAAACGGCTCGGTATCCCGATTGACGCGGTTGTTTACGTCGATATACGTTTCAACGAAAAGATAAGCGGCGAACACCCAAAAAAGGCGACTTGGATACCATACGCACGCGAAATACTCCGCCGCGATTACGGTATCGAGGTAACGCACCTCACGTCAAAATACACGTTTCAAGAGTATTTTTACCGCCAAAAACAACGCGGCGACCACATCGGCGATATATACGGTTTTCCTTTTACCGTCGGTGCGTGGTGCAATAGCCGCCTCAAATTGTGCGTTATTCAAGAGTACATAAACTCCATTGACGACGACGTTACGGAATATCTCGGGATTGCATACGACGAGCCGCACCGTTACGCCGCTATGCTCGCAAAGAACACACCGCACATAAAATACCGCTCTTTGCTCTTTGAAAACTTTGTCTTTGAGAGGGAATGTAAAGACGGGTGCAAGCAAATTAACCTTTTGAGTCCGAAATATGACGGCGGAGCGTTTCGCGGCGGGTGTTGGTTTTGTGTCAAACAAAGCCTCGCCGACATTTACGAACTATGGCGCGATTATCCCGATTATTTCAATATCTTACTTGAAATGGAAAAGGACTCTCGTTGCACGTTTAACCGTCATTATTCTTTGCCCGCTTTACAAGAGAAATTTTCGAGCGGTTTTGTACCGAAAAGGAGGGAGAAAAATGCAAGACAAAAAACACTTCGTTGATACATACCTCAAACCGTTAATTATCGCTATGCGTATTGGCGTAAAGGACGTGCAATATGAAAAGCGCGCGAGCGGCGAGGAGGTCGTTATTATCACATACACAAACGATTATAGCGTCGAAAAGTGCGTCACGGCGGACTCGTTGCCCGCATTGACACGCGACGCAATCAAAGGATTGTGAGGCGCGATATGGATAAAAAATTGTTTTGGGCGCGTGGCAAACGCGTCGATACGTTGGAGTGGGTATATGGATATTACACGGAGTTTTCCTCCGAGTACGGGCGCGGTGATTACATCGCCGACGGCGACCACGATTACCCCGTAATACCCGAAACCGTCGGCAAATACATCGGCGTTGACCGCAACAACAAGGATTTTTACGAAGGCGATATTCACAGTATAAGCGACCCCGAAAAGTATTTTGTTTTCGAGTGGGGAAAGTTTACGGACGCGGATTTGTCCGAGTGCGAGGACTGCTACGGGTGGTATGCGAAAAACGCCCACAACGGCGAATGTTACAGACTCGACGGCACGGAGGCACGCTATGTAAACGTTGTCGGTAACATCTACGACACCCCCGAACTTGTGGAAGGATACCGCACGCCAACAAACGAAATACAAACCGTTTATATCCCCTCTTGCGAAAATCACGAGGGAGTTTACGGCGTTTATGTGCGTTTGCGTTGGATTTGTCCGAAGTGCGGACGCCGCCGCGGCGTTGTCAAAAGTGGTGTATCATACGACGGAAGTTTGACGCTCGCGGTTAGCGCGTGGGAAAACCCGTGCGGACACATCGACAAGTACGACGCCGTACTTTGTGAGGCGTTAGAAAACGGACTCAATATTGCGACCGAGGTTATCCCCTCCAACCACGGAGAGGGAGAGGAGGCGTAATATGAAAAAATGTTGTATATGCGGCGGGCGTTATATCGGATACGGTAACAACCCCGCTCCGATAAAGGACAAGGGCGAATGTTGTAATAATTGCAACACCCTCGTTATCCTTGCGAGGCTATCAACGCCGCCCGCGCCTCCCACCAAAAAGGAGGCAAACAATGACCGTTGACGAACTGAAGGAGGCGTGGCGCACCCGCGTGCCCGTCAAACATCGCGATATTGAGTATCGCAGAATATCCGCGCTTATCTATCGGAGGGACGACAAAAACGAGCCGTTTTTGCAAGTCGAACTTCTCGACAAAAACACAAATAGCGTCGTTATCGCCGCCCCGCGCGAAGTATTCCCCGTAAATTGATTTTTATAAATAAGGAGTAATCACAATGGCAGAAACAACAAACCAAACCCAAAAATTATACGGTTTTGATACGTGGCACTTGGGAAAAATCACCGAGTACGACGTCGTAAAAGAAACCGCAAAAACCTACGTTGTGGCGAGGACGGGCGAGCCGTCTTTTAACGGACGTCGCCACACAAACACCGTCCGCAAAGCCGAAATGTCTTTTTATGATACAAGGCTCGCCACCTCCCGCGCGGCGGCGGTCGAAATGCTCAAAGAATATTTACGCAAACGTATCGCGCACAACAACGACAAGGTAAAAAGCGTCAACGCAGACTCCGAGCGGTGCGCCGCACTGCTGAAGGTAATCGAGGAGGGCGGCGAAAATGATTGATACAAAATATCGCGCGCTTACACATCAAACCGCAATCACCGAATACGACGCGCCTTGCGCTTTTGATTTAGACGAGGTGTTTTATCGCGTCGAGAGGGTGGAAAGCAAGTATTTTTACGACCCGTGCAAGGTATGCAATGGCAAAGGCACACTCACGATAAACGAGGTTACTTTTAATTGTCCTTGTTGCGACAAACAAAAGGTAAGCACCAACATAAATATGTACGCCGTGCGACGATACCGCGTTTATGCAACAACCGAGGAGAAGTCAACCCTTGAATGGAAACCCGAGAAAACGTCCCGCGTGCGCGTCAAACTTTATCGCAAAATCGGTCACGGTTACTCGTATTCGAGCAATCAAGGAGGGTTTGAAATTTACCCGCGCGACGTCGCGCTCAACGTCCCTTATGACGCAACGATAACAGAACGCAACCTCGATACAATGCTTTACACCGATTACGCCCTCGCGTGCAAGGTGGCAAACGCCTTTAACGAGAGGGAAATTGCCCGCCTTGCGGAAATTAACGCGGAGCGCGGCACAAATTACTCGGTAGAGTTTAAGCAAAACAACGACCCGCGGTCGAATTAACGGAGGTTTATTATGAACGATAAAAAAGATATGGAAAACGCCCTCAACGAGAGGGACGCCGACGGTATGTTACCGGTTTACCCGACTTGTCGCTTTTGCGGAATTGCGGAGTTGCCCGTCGGAGATTACGAGAGTCAAGAGGAGGCAAACGAGGCGGCGACGATACGTTGCAAGTGCTACGAGGCGCGCCGTTATCAAGAGGAGTTGGAGAAAAAGCGCGAGCGCGAAAAGAACATCGTCAAGTTGCGCCAAAAACTCGACGACTTCTCGACGTATTGCGAGAGTCGCGGAGTCAACCTCGAAGGCGACCTTTACGACACTATTTTCAACGCGGGCGTTGCCGTCCTCGACGGCGTCGTGTTGACGGTATCCTTCAAGTTTGCGCGTATGAAGGTTGCAATCTCCACAAATAGCAAGGGTACGTTGATTATCGCCTTTACGTACTCGGACGGCGCGAAGGTGGAGGTGTGATATGGCAGACTTGAAAGCGTTATCCGAATTTATCAACAATATCAACCGTTGCGACTTATCCGAAATCGACGTCGAAATGTCGTCACCGACGGGAGCGTTAAACACTCTCGCGGGGTGCGATAGCGTCAAGATTAAAATTAAGCCTCCCACGCCCGAACAAATGGGCGCAAAAACGGAGGCTTGATATGGCGACACCAACAAATATAACGGTCGAAATCAACGTCGAAATGACGGGCAAATTTGAGCGCATAAAAGGCTCGACAAAATATGTAATACGCACAGATATGAAAACGCCCTCGCGGTTTATTAAAAAACTCGGTCGCTTGTGCAAACGATACGGTTATAAATCACCACCGAGAGGGAGTAACAAGGAGGCTTACGATGGCAAAGGAAACATACATACAAATCGGCGTAACGGCATTAAGGACACCGACGGGAGATTTTCTCCCGTCCGTCCCTCTTTACATCAAGGCGGCGGAGGCGGTCGGCGCAAGCGGACTCACACCGTCCGAGGAAAGACCCCTTCACGATGTCGCCGCCCTCTTTGCCGTTGAGCATATCAAGAACACGGCGAAAAAGGAGGTAAGACACCGTGCCAAAGTATAAAGAAGTAATGTTTGTCAAGGGTATTATGCAAAAAGAGGTGTTGGACGGCGTGCGCCGCTCCGACCCTCGCGTTGATAAACCCCTTTTAAGCAAGATTGTAAACGGTATTTGTTTACCGAACAAACCCACCCTCGACGGTATTTGCAAGGCGTTATCGTGCGATGTACTCGACATCTACGACCGCCGCGAACTTGACTTGATACCGTCCGATACACCCGTTGCAACGCCCTCGGAGGGAGTAAACCCACACACGCAGAGGACGCGCCGCCGCCGTGCGGACAATCCTTTTTATAATCTTACGGTCGAAATCCCGCGCGACGTTGCCGAGCGCGTATTTGACAAAGAGTCTTTACGCAAGTTGGGATATTTGAGCGTTACGGACTTTGTGCGCCACGCGGTCGATGAACTCGCCGCGAGGCTCGACAAAATCGAGGCAAACGAAAAAGCCGCCGCGGGCGATACCCACGACGGCGAATAATAGCACATAAAAAGAAAAGCGGGGCGACACAATGGCACTTGTGAAACGCCCCTACGGATTGACGCGAAAACATCAACCAAACCGTATAACTATTGTACCATATACCGAGCGATTTGTCAACCTTTTTAATTAAAAAAAGAGGTTGAAAAAATGGCTTTTGGCGTCCTCGTAATGAAGTATTATCTTATCGACGAAGGAAGGTACGGAGCGGTTATGTTTCACGCTCGAATTTAAGAGGTGAAAAATGAAAAATAATTATGCTTTTACAAATATGAAAAATAATTATGCTTTTACAAATCATAGTCAAGGTCGGAGTCAAAGTCAAGTCGGGTATCCCACGTTGGGCGACCACCTTGCAAGGATAGAGGCACAAATTGAGTCCGAATGTTTCGAGGAGGAATACCGCGCGCAAGTCGCGGAAATATGCCTCATAATTGCCGAGGTGTTTATGCTCCCTCCGACCGCGGAAATTCAAATCGCGGGACAAAAACTCACGGTTGCCCTCGTATGCGGCGTTTACGATATGTTGGAGTGGCGCGACATTGGCGCGGTTATGGATAACGTCGAAAAGGCGACGTATGAAATCAAGCACAAAAAAACATACCTCCGCACCGCCCTTTACAACTCGGTTTTCGAGCGCGAAACAAGGGACATAAACGAGTTGCGTGTCGTTGCGGGTGACGACGACCCGTTTGTAAGGACACGACGCGAGAACATCAACGAGCGTCAACGCAGAGCCGCGCAAGAGTGGTTAGCAGAACGTAAAAAGGCGGGTAACGTATGAGAAACTATACCCTTGACCCCTCAACCGTTGATTTTGACGAGGTTTTCCCGTACGAGGAAACCTCCGAGGAGCGATTGTCCGCGCTTGGCGATAAACACATCGTCAAGTATCGTACAAAGACCATTAAGAGCGGCGATGTGTTGGAGTGCGAAATTTACCCGATATGGAATAACGGGGCGTCAACGTCCCGCGCAAAGAAGGCAAAAAAGAGCCGTCAAGCGCAAAAAAACCTCAACGCAAAAAACGCCCTCAAAAACATTATCCGTCTTGTAAATACGAATTTCACCGACTCGGATATTTGGGGTACGTTTACATACGAAACCCGCAAACTCCCGAAATCGGTTGAGGAGGCGGAAAAATCCTTCAGCAACTTTATCCGCCGATTGAAATACTACGCCAAAAAGCACGGTTTTCCTCCCGTCAAATACGTGTATTGGACGGAGTTTGAGGACGACGAGAAAAAAGGCAAGCACCGAGTCCACCACCACGTTATAACGAATTTCCCCGACCGCGACGTTATGGAAAGTCTATGGCGCAACGGTGCGCGAACTCAAACCCGCCGATTGCAAGCCGACGAGAGCGGTTACGAAGGCGCGGTGCGCTATTGTATGAAAGACCCAAAAGGCACAAAGAGATATAAGGCGTCGAAAAACCTTAAAAAGCCGACAATCACGGTCGCGGACACAAAGTTTACGCGCCGCAAGGTCAATCGCATTATCCGAGGCGACGTAAACGCGGTCGATGTATTCGAGTTGCTTTATGCGGGTTATGATATTACCCACATTGAACACAAAACGAGCGATTATGTCACGGGAGCGTATTTATACGTGAAAATGGTAAGGCGAAAGAAAGAGAGAGGGCGAAAAAGTGAAGTACATAGGCAGTAAAGCAAAATACGCGGCGGAGATTGTGCCGCTTTTACAAGACATTATCGAGCGGTACGACGTGGAGCAGTACGTCGAGCCGTTTGTCGGCGGTTTTAACATTATCGACAAAATCGAGTGCGATTATCGCCTCGGAAACGATATTGACCCGCTTGTATGCAACCTTGTCGAGGCATGCCGCGAGCGTCCGCAACTCCTCGACACATTGAAAACGCCGACCCGAGAGGAATATTACGACGTACGCGACAACCCCGAGAAGTACGCGCCGTGGTATCGCGCGGCAATACTCCTCTTTGCGTCCTATAACGCACGCGTTTACGGCGGGTGTTACGGAGCAGTTGCAAAAACAAAGGACGGTAAGGAGCGCAATTACTTCGAGGAGGCAAAGGCGAATTTTAAGCGGCAGTTGCCCTCTCTCCGAAACATTTTAATCGGGTGTTGCGATTACCGCGATTTGCGTTTCCCGATACATAAAACGGTGCTTATCTATTGCGACCCACCGTACGCGGACTCTATCGGATACGGAAAAGAGTTTGACACCGCGGCGTTTTGGGAATGGTGCAGACGACAAAGCGAGGCGGGACACATCGTAATCGTTAGCGAATACAACGCGCCCGACGACTTTGTTTGCATTTGGGAGAGGGACACCAAAACCCACCTAAACAACCGAGAAAAGCACGACCGCAAGGAGCGGTTATTTGCACATATAGCGTTTGACCGAGAAAATCCACCCGCAAAACCGACGACCGCGGACGATTGCCGCACTTGTCAATATTTCTTATCGTGCGAATGTTTCGACGGGTCGATTTGTTGCGATTACAAAGAACGAATGACCGAGGAGGCGGAAAAATGTTAAAAGTACACGAGTTGAAAATCTTGCCCGAATACTTTGCCGACGTCGAGAGCGGCGCAAAAAAAGCGGAGTATAGGTACAACGACCGCGATTTTAAGGTCGGCGACGTCCTTATTTTGCGAGAATACGAAAACGGCGACTATACGGGACGCCGCTTGTGTTTCAAAATAACGCACATTTTGGAGGGCGTGTACGGTATGCCCGAAAAGTGGGCGATTTTGAGTATCAAGCCGTATAAAGGAGGTTTGAAAAGATGTTAAAACGCATTATAAGCATTATTTACATCGTCGCGTTACTCGCAACGGTCGTTTGCCTTCCTCTCTCGGCGATATTTATAATCGTCAAGTTGTGCGGCGCGTCCGCGATGTCGTGGCTTGCGTGTTGTATGCCCGCAATCGTCGTTTTGGCGATATTGCCGCTCTTGCTCATATCAAAATTTTTACTCGACCAAAAAGGAGGTTAAGAAATGCCGAAACACCCCGAAAAAACCGTCGTTGACGGAGATACCCCAAAAACACCCCAAAAACAGACTAAAAAGACCCCGAAAAAGACCTCAAAAAAGACCCCAAAAAAGGCGTCCGAGGGGCAGAAAAAACGCGGAGTCGCGTGCGAGTACGATATTAAGGTTTTACCTTATTTGAAGGACATTGAAAAATATGCCCGTTGCGGAGTCACCGAAGGACAACTCGCGGAATACTACCACGTCGGCAAAACGTCGTGGGCGAAATACAAGAAAGATTATCCCGAATTTGCCGAAATACTATGTAAGGCAAAACGGGAGTGTAACACCGATTTAATCAACCGTGCGTATCAAGTGGCTATGGGTTACGAGTACGAGGAGGAAACGACCGTTACAATCAAGGACAAGGCGGGCAACGTGACGGGTACAAAGACCACCAAACACAAACGGTTTGCAAGAGCCGACGGCGGTATGTTGCAATTCCTCCTCATTAACCGCAATCCCGACGAGTTTGCCCGTGACCCGCAGATACTTGAACTCCGCCGCAAGGCGTTAGAACTTGCCGAGCAAGGCAAAGCCGCGCCGAATATGGAGGGTATATAAACAATGGCTCTTGACCCGATACACGCCTTTTATTGTACCGACGCTTACCTATCGTTGGCGCAGATGTGCAAAGTCAAGAGCGACGGTATGTGCGCTCGGTGCGGGCAGATATTCGAGATTGCAGAACTCCGACCGCACCACATAATCGAACTCACGCTCGATAACATCGACGACGTAAATATTACCCTCAATCCCGCCAACATCGAGGTTTTATGTGAGGATTGCCACAACGCCCAACACGGACGTTTCGGACACACCGTCGGACAAAAGCACATATACCTCGTCTATGGCTCGCCGTTTGCGGGTAAGCAAATGTACGTAAGTGCAGTTGCAACGCGGCACGATTTGATTATCGACCTTGACAAGATACATCGCTCGTTGTGTATATGCGGACTCTACGACAAACCCGACTCAACAAAGAGCGTTGCCTTCAGCGTGAGAGATTATTTACTCAACGAGGCGCGCACGGCGGGACGTCGGCGCAAGTGGCAAGACGCATACATTATCGGCACGTATCCCGACCGCCTCGACCGAGAGGAGATTGTGCGGGAGTATGCCGCCGAACTCGTACACATTGCAACTCCGAAGGAGGAGTGTATCAAGCGAGCATATCAAGACATACAACGTCCGATTATTCGCGACGCCGCGGTCGGTTGGATTGAGAGATATTGGGAGCGTTACCGCGCTTGACTCCCCCCCACCCTCGACGAAATTTTCGAGGCGCAACAGACTCCACGCCCCAGACTTGATATATCCACACCGAAAATTTGACTTTTTTCTTGAAAAGTTTGCAAAATCTAAAAAGGAGGCTCAAAATGCCAAAGAATACCCCAAAGACTCGGGACGAATACACCGAAATCGAATATAAAAGGCTTGTAAGCCTCTACACCGAGGCGGGTGTTGACGAGATAAAATTGCGCGTCAACGACTCCCTCATACATAAGGTCGCGGAGGTTTTCGGGATATTGGAGTCGATAAAGCACCTCCCGACTATCATTTACGACCCCAAAAACCCCGCCGTACAACGCGAAACGGCGGCGGGCAAAACGCGCGTAAAGTATATGGCACAATATGTATCCTCTATGCAGAAACTAAACAAAGAAATGCTCGGCGCGCTCGACGGCGACGACGGCGACGAACTTGACGACTACGAATAATACGACCGCGGCGGCGTGGGATTTAGTCAACCCCGATATTGTGCCTATTGAGGGTTGGCACGTCATAAACGACGACGTCGGCGGGCGTCATAGTTATTTAATCGAGTATTACAAGCGATGTCGGAGCGGCGAAATCACTATCGGACGCGAACTCAAAACGCAACTCGAAATGTGCATACAAGACATATTGTCCCCCTCGGATACATACCGTTTTGAACTCGAAGGAGCGCACAAACGGATACAGTTTATCGAGAGGGAAATTAAGCACTTCGAGAGTCCGTTTGCGGGCAAGCCGTTTATATTAACCCTCAATCAAAAAGCAATCGCCGAGGCGATATTCGGCTTTTACTTCTACGACGACGAACTCCTCGGCGGCGGTCGGTGGGTGCGTCGGTACAAAGAGGTATTGTTGCTTATAGCACGTAAGAACGGCAAGACGCCGTTTGTTGCGGCGTTGGTGCTTGCCGAGTGGTTTTGCGGTGAGGCGGGACAAAAAGTAATGTGCGCGTCCAACGACTACGAGCAAGCGGGATTGATTTTTGATTGCATAAACAACTTCCGCGAGGAGTCCCGCGCGATGTTGCGCGTTACCCGCAAAAACAACAAGGGTATATTTTTCGGCAACCCGAAACAACGCAAAAAGCGCGGCAAATTCTCCGCGCAAAACAAAGGCTCGATAAAAAAGATGTCGGCGAAATCGGGCGCGAAGGAAGGTCGAAACCTCAAAATAGTTATCGTGGACGAGGTACACGAAATGAAAGACCGCACGACCGTAATGCCCCTCCGCTCCTCGCAGACAACGCAAGACGAGCCGTTTTACATCGAGATTACGACCGAGGGCGTCGTCCACGACGGATACCTCGACGAGAGATTGCGCGAGGCGCGCCGCGTGCTGAAGGGCGAACTTGACCGCCCGCGTTGGCTCGTATGGCTCTACACGCAAGACTCGGAGGCGGAAGTTTGGAACGACGAAAACTCGTGGTACAAGTCAAATCCGATGTTGGGCGTTGTAAAGAAAATTTCCGACCTCCGCGACCTCGTGGAGGAGGCGAGAATTAACGGAGCGCAACGCGCGTTTACGCTCGCAAAGGAATTTAATCTCAAACAACTTTCGTCCCGCGCTTGGCTACGCGAGGCGGATATTATCGGTTGCGACGGCACATTTACCCTCGACGACTTCCGTAATTCTTGGTGTATCGTCGGTGTTGACCTTGCAGAGTCTAACGACCTTTGCGCCGTTACGTTTTTGTTTATGAAACCAAACGACCCCGTCAAGTATATGTTTACGATGTACTTTGTCCCCGAGTCAAAGGCGGCGGACGTGCAATCGACCGAGAGTCCGACCAACACCGAAAAGCGCGATTATCGCGAGTGGGAGCGTATGGGACTTTGCCGCATTGTCAAAGGCAACGTTATCGACGACGACGTTATCGCGGAGTATTTGTACGAGGTTTATAACGAGTATCGTATCCGCCCGTACCGCGTCGGATACGACGAGTGGCACGCGAAAGAGTTTGCAAAAATCACCCGTCAACACTTCGGCGACGTCGCAACAAAAATTAAGATGTCATACGAGGCTTTGAACACTCCGACCCGTACTCTCGAAATCGACCTCCGCGACCGCAATGTCAATTACAACAACAACGAAATTTGCGCTTGGTGTTTCCGTAACACCGCGGTCAAGCACGATAGCAAAGGTTTTGTAATGCCCGAGAAAATCGCGGGATACATCGGCAATAAAATCGACGGCACGGCGTCAAAGATTATCGCATACGCCGCCTTGCGCGAGTGCAAGAGCGCGTTTATGTCGAAAATAGGAGGGTGAGTATGGGCGAGAAAAAGAAACAAAATCAAAATCAATATCGCCGCGAGATACGTTGCCCCGTACATAACAAACTAATCGGCAAGTATGACGCCCGATACGGTATCGTAAACGTTACGTATTATTGCCCGAAATGCCACAAAGAGCATACTTTTACGCGTCCCCGCGAGGCGTAAACGCTCATTTTTACGGATTGATTGAAAATTTTTCCGAAAAATCGCAAAAACCTATTGACATTTTTACGCAATAGCGGTATAATGTAATAAAATCAAATACGTGTATCCGCCGATTTTGTCGGCGCGTACCCCTTTTGAGCAATCAAAAACAAGTGGGTCGATATTGTGCAACGGTTTTTTCCTTCCCCGTTACACCTATCGACTCACTTTTTATTTTTCACCGAAGGAGGTTAAAAGGCTTGGGAACTCTCAACAACGCAATACATAATTTGCTCGGTTGGAGCAAGGCAAGCGTTTATAATAGTCAACTTATCAACGCAAATAAAGTCGTGTTTTCCTCTTACGGTAGGGATATACACACCTCGGATATTGTCAAGACGGCAATACATCGCGTTTGTGAGGAGGTGTCAAAGTGCAAAATCAAGTCAGTTATCGAACACCAAAACCCGCGACACGTCGAGATTTGCAACGACGACCTCAACGCCCTTTTTGCATATCGTATCAATCCTCTTTGCGGGTTGAAGGGCTTTTTATACAAGGTCGCTTACCTTGCAAAGGTCAATAAAAATTGCTTTATCTATTGGCAGTACGACGAAGTGCCGATTATCGGGACGGACAAGGTGCGCCGCGTTACCCGCGGACTCTACCCGATAGAACACGCGAGCGTCAAACTTTATTACCTCGGCGACGAAATGCGCGTCGAACTTACGAGCATTAACGGCGACGTTGTACTCGATATGCCGTACTCGGACGTTATACATATACGCCACGGTTACGGTGCAAACGCGTACCTCGGAGGAAACGCAAGCGGTCGAGCGGATACCCGCGAACTCTTGACAAACTTACAGACGATACACGTTATCAAAGAGGCGATACCAAAGTCGTTGGAGGCGTCGTTGTCGCTCAAAGGTATTTTGTCAATGAAAACCGTTGCGGACGTCGATAAAAAGACGATTACCCGCGAGGAGTTTGAAAACCACCTTTTTGACAGTAAATACGGCATAGTTGCAACCGACTACGAGTCCGATTTTACCCCGATTAACATTAACGCGACGGATATACCGTCAAACATCTTGTCGTTTGTGCGCGACGAAATTCTCGCGCCGCTCGACGTGTCCCTCCCTATCTATCTTGGAAAGTGGACGGACGACGAGTACACCGCGTTTTATCAAACCGCGGTCGAGGGTCTTTTGCTCGAAATTGTCGAGGCTATGAAAATTGTATTTTTCACCCCTCGTCAAATCGCGTACGGACACTCGATAAAGTGCTACGATAGATTGGTGCAATCCCTATCGTTTGAACGCCGGCAAAACATTTGCGAAATGACAAAAGAGGACGCGTTGTTGTCCCGCGCGGAGCGTCGCGAACTCCTCGGATACGAACCCGACGGAGAGCCGACCCGCGTATCGCTCAATTATATTGACGTGTCAATCGCGAATGAATACCAAACGGGAACGTTGACCGCGCCCGCACCAACAGAAACCACACCGACCGAAAAGGAGGACGAGGACAATGCCGAATAGCGCGCAGAAACTCGAAATAAAGCCTATTTCCCGCGACTCCCCCGCAATCGTAAGGCGCAACGCGTCAAGCGAGTTGCAACCCGTTAAAATCGAGCCGTTAAAGGGTATTATCGAAGGATACCCTATCGTATTTGAGCAACGCACGCTTATCGCGGAGTTGTTTTATGAAATTATCGACCCGCACGCGCTCGACGAGGCGGATTTGTCCGACATCAAGTTTTTTGTAAACCACAACGACGCTATGATACCCCTTGCAAGACATCGCCGCGGCAAACGCTCCACAATGGACGTATCCGTCGATAGTAAGGGTATGCCGATATATACGCAACTTGACATTGAAAACAACGCCACCGCCCGCGAGTTATGCTCGGCGGTAAGCCGTGGCGACGTGGAGGATATGTCGTTTGCGTTTGGTATTATGGTATCGGGTGAGGAGTGGTTTGACCTTGATAAACCTATCCCGACCCGACGTATTACGAAAATATCAAAGGTCTTTGAGGTATCCGCCGTAAATGACGGCGCGTACCCTCAAACCGAGATATATGCCCGCTCGGCGTCGTTGGATAACGCAAAAAACGCATTGGATAATGCGCGCGCCGTTGCGTTGGATAACGAAAAAAGGGCAAAGGCACAAGCGTCCTTATCGCTTGAAAAACAAAAATTTTTATATTTGGAGGCATTGAAAAATGACTATTAAGGAACTCAAAGAAAAGCGCGCCGCGCTCGTTGCAGAGGTCGAGGGCGCGACCGAGGAAAGATTTGCCGAAATCAAGAAGGAAATCGCAAAGTACGATTTTATGATTGACGAGGCGAGAAAAGCCGACGAGGCAAGTGCCGCAGAACAGAGAGCGGCAGAGGAAAGAGCCGCACGCGACCCTAACGGCAGCAAGGACGACGGCGCAGACCCCGCACCCGCGTCCGAGCAGAGAGGCAAGGTTGTCCTTTTTGACGGTGCAAAACCCGAGGAGATTGCGGGAATGAGCAAGGCGGACGCGCTCCGTTTTGCAAAAACCGCCTTCGGTAAGCAGGTGCGCGCCGCGCTCCACAATACCACCGCGACACTCGACAAGAACGAGAAACGCGCGCTCGGTATCGCTATCACCACCACAAGCGAGGACTTCTCCGCGGCGTCCGCAGACGCTAACGGCGTAAACAACGGCGGTGTGTTTATCCCGCAGAACGTCCTTTATGACCTTCTCGAAATCGACACTCCCGACTCTCCCTTCCTCCGTGACGTCAACGCAACCCACATCAAGGGCGCGCTTGTATTCCCTTACGTTATCGAGGCGAGCAACGGAGAGGGCAAGGGCAAGAAAGAAACCGTTGCGGCAAACGACCGCGCTATCAAGTGGGGCAAACTCACTCTTGCACAGGGTAACTATCCGCTCACTATCGAGGTAACAATGGAACTTCTCGCGATGACCGACGAGGAGTTTACCGATTATCTCCTCGCCGACCTCTCCTCCGAAATTAACTTCCTCCTCGCCGACGAGGTGCTTTACGGCACGGGCAAGGACGAGCGTATCGAGGGTGTAACCGTCGGCGCAATCACGGGCGACGCATACGCCGCGGGTACAGAGGCGGAGGCAATCAAGTCCGCGTTGCTTAAACTCTCCCGCAGAGCGCGCAAGGGCGCAAAGGTCTATATTTCCCGCTCTATGTCCCTTGAAATGACCTTCGAGAAGGACAAGAACGGTCGTTACATTTTCCCGATTTACAACAATACGGGAATTACCACAATCGCAACCGTACCCGTTGAGGTTGACGAAAACCTTGCGGACGGCGACTTCGTTGTCGGTAATGCAAAGAACTACAAACTCAACTTCGTTAAGCCTACCGAGATTTACCCCGAAATCCACGGCAAGACTCGCGTAATTGAGTACACCGCGCACGTTATGGTTGCGGGCAAAGCCGCACCAAACAAGTTTTATTACGGCAAGAAGGCAAACGCCTAAAAACTAACGCTTAAAGTGCGGGCGTTATCAAAAGAGCCGATACGTAATCGGTAAACGATATGGAGGTTGCAACTTATGAATGAAGTTGACAAGATACTTTATAAATTGGGCTACTACGATAGCGACCCGCACAAAAAAGCAGAAGTACAAGGCTACATCGACGAGGCGGTCGAATTTATGCTCGATTGCGGAGTCAAGCGCGAGAAATTAACGAGTCAAAGGGCGTACGCAATCAAGAGTATTTGGGCGGACGCTCGCGACAAGGGCGAGATTGACGACGTTATCAAAAAAGACGGTATGGTTGTCGCCCTTATCTCACAGTTGAGGAGGTAAGGTATGGCGCAGACCGTAAAGCGTAAACGCACCCTCGTAAAATTCGCCGTACAACAAACAAAATACGTCGAGGGCGAGGGGTCAACGACAACGTGGCAACCTATCGAGGTATCAATCGGTAAGGACGAAAACGGCGTTGATATTATGACGGATTGCTTTTATTGTGAGTGGTTAAATTCCTACGGAAACACCGCTATACAACAACAAGCCGACGGCGTAATACGCCCCGCCCGCGTGCGTATTCCTTTTGTCAAAAAGTTATACGACGCATTATGCACCGAGGACGTGAGGGTTTACAAAAACGGCGTCATTGACGACGCGCATCGTTTTACTCTTGCGTCGGCGGCGGATAACTACATCGAAGATAACAAAATGTTGGAATTTCAAGTCAAGAAGTACGAGGTGAGATAATGGACGCAATCGCGATTACACAATCAAAGTTGGATAAAGTGCTTTTATCCCACGGCGTCACGTCGCACCATTTACGCCGCGTCGAGGTCGATTACATCGAGAGGGACGGTCGGAGAATTAAGGCGAGCGAGGACGAGTACGTCGTCTTTCGTCTTATCTCCAACCCGCCCCGCCGATATGGTGACGGTAAGCCGCTAACCGACCGCGCATACGTTGACGTAAATTATTACTACTCTTACGAAAAAACCGACTCCCGTTATAAGGACGTAAGAGCGCGGATAAAGGCGATTATCAAAGAGTTTTTGTCCGATAGTAAAATACGCCTCGCAAACGGGGAAAGCGACATTTACGACCTCGACAACCCGTATCGTGGCATAAATGTCGAATTTTTGTTTATAGGAGTCTTTGACTATGGCGGGTAAGATTACCCCCGACCAACTCCCCGAAAAACTCGACGGCATTTTGTCGGAGTTTTTGCACTCGTCTTTCGATACAAGGCAAGAGGCGTTGCAAGCGGGCGCGGAGGTTTTCAAGGACGCCGTCGCCGCGGCTACGCCAAAGGATACGGGCGAAATGGCGGAGTCTTGGGCGATTAAAACAAAATACAAAGACCGCCGATATGTCGGAAGTACGCGCGTTGCAAAAGGTGTCGTACATCGTAAAGAAACCGACGCAGACGGCAACAAAATAAAAGGTGAGGCACGAGAGGGTGTCCCGCTCTCAAACGTCCTCGAATATGCGGAAAACTCCCCGCACAAGGGATTTATCCGTCGGTGTTTTGATAGCACCGAGCCGCAAATATTCGCGGCAATCAAAAGTAAACTCAACAACGGAGGTAAATAAAAAATGGCAGACGCAAAGAAAACTCTTGTACGTTTTAACGTGCAGAATATCAAATATGCCGTTTTGAGCAACGGCACGTACGGAACGCCCGTTGATTACGGTACGGCAATCAAAATGGCGTTGGAGGCAAACTCCGCCGTCAAGTACATTTTCGGCGACGGTCGCCGTATTTGCGCTATCGTAAACGACAAGGGCAAGACGGGTACAATGACCACAAACAACGTATCCGACGATTACGAAATCGCTATGGGTCGTAAAATCAAGACCGTAAACGGACTCGCAGAAATCAAACAGCAGAAGGTCGTAACGCACGCGATTTATTTTGAAACGTGCGGTATGGACTCCGAGGGCGGTATGCCTATCGCCAAAACGTGGCTTTACGGCGTTACGTCCTCTCGTCCTTCCGAGTCTTTCGACCAAAACACCGACGATGTCAACGAGTCCTCGTTTGATACTCCCCTCGAAATCACGGGTATAAATATGCTCGCAAAGGACGGTACGACCGTTTACAAGGACGCAACCACGGGACGCGAGGTTGTTGTTTGGCAAATGACCGTAACACCCGACGACGTGGAGTACGAGAACTTCGGAAAATCGGTTGTATTGCCTAAAATGGCACAGTAACGAGGAGGCGCGGAAATGATTAAAACCAAACTCCCAACCGTGGAAAAGACAATCGACGAGGCTACAAAAAGCCTCGTCGTAACCGAAAAGGAAATCGACGTTTGTATCGACACGTCGTTATATGCCGAGCAGAGGTGGGAAACACACTTCCCACATAACGCAAAAAACGAAACGCTTTTTGCATACGTCGAGAGGGTGCAGAACTCGGGCAAGGTCGCAGACCGCGCGCACGTTTTGTCGAACTTGAAGGCGATTTACTGCTTTATGGAGGGCGAGCAGATTGCGGACTTCAAGTCCTTTTTACAGTTGTTTGACCTCGCAGACGGCGAATACATCAACAAACTTATTGAGAAAATCAAGTTTGTTTTTGAAATCGCGTTGAGTACATCGGCGGTAAATTCAAAAAACTAACGGCGGCAAGTCGGGAGGTTGTGCGCCTTTGGACGTTGTATGAGAAAATTTGCGGAGCGTCCCAAAAGCAAAGCAAACACTCTTTGACCTTGCCGCGGTATATCTCGATTGCGAAAAAGTGCGTCGAACACAAAATACAAGACTCTTTTATTACAAGGTCGCATTTTAACGACTTGTATATGTTGATTATGTCAATAGACATATCAAACCTCAAAACCGCAATTAAGCAAAAGCAAACAACCGCCGCAAAAGATAAAGGATATACCACACGTGATATATCGCAATCCGACGCGGTGAATTTCTTAAAAGGAGGCGGCGCAAATGGCGGATAAAATACGTGGCTTGACGGTCGAAATAAGCGCGGACGCCTCGCAGTTTAACAAGCAGATGTCCGCCGTCCGTAAGGAGGCAAAGTCCTCGAAGGAGGAGTTGACCGCTTTACAAAAAAGTTTAGACCTCGAATTTGACGGCGAGAAGTTGGCGCGCGCACAAAAGGTCGCGCAAGACGCTATCGACGCAACCGCACAACGCGCCGATGTGTTGCGTGAGCGGTTAAAATTCTTGGAGGAGAACGGCGACGCCGATACCTCGCATTACCGGCAGATACAAGCCGAACTTGCAAAAACCGAACTCGAAGGGCAACAGTTAGAAAAGCAACTCGAAAAACTAAACGATATGAAACTCGACCGCCTTGCGGGACAAGTAAAGAATGTCGGCGACGGTTTTACGAGTGCGGGTCGAGCGTTGACCCCGTTATCCGTTGCCGCGGGCGCAACGCTCGTCGGCGTCGGCGCGCTCGGCTTGGACGCGGTATCAAGCGCAGACGATATTGCCACGCTCGCAACTCAATACGATATGTCCGCCGAGGCGTTGCAACGCTTTAATTACGTTGCCTTGCAGACGGACACCGACTCCGAGGTGCTTTATAAAGCGTTTGTAAAAATGCGAGCGGGCGTCGCGGATTTTGCAACGGGTACGACGTCGATTGCCTCGACCGCGTTGCGACAACTTAACCTCGACTTAAACGAGTTTGACGGTAGCGAGGAGCAGTTTTACGGTATCATATCCGCGCTTGCGGATATGGAGGATAAAACACAAATGATTGCGATTGCTAACGACCTTTTTGGCGAAAAACTCGCAAACAACCTCTTGCCGCTTATTTACTCGGGGAGCGACGCAATCGCGGCATACTCGGAGGAATTTTCGACGCTCGGCGCGCTCACGGACGAGCAAGTAAATAAACTCGCGGAGTTTGATAATGTTATGAACACTATCAACACGCAGTTAGCAAATACAAAATTACAAATGGGCGAGGCATTACTTCCCGTTATGGAAATCGTTGCCGAGTTTTTGAGTACAACGGTTATCCCGAAATTGCGAGAGTTGGCGGCGTGGTTTGGCAACTTGTCACCCGCAACGCAAACCGCGATACTCGGCGTCCTCGGGTTTATTGCACTCGTCGCCCCGTTGCTTATGGCAATAGGAAAAATGACGACGGGATTGTCAACCCTTATCAAGTTTTTTGGAAAACTGAAGGCGGCACAATGGCAAGCAATCGGAGGGTTTGCGGCTCTTATGGGTGCGGCGGCTCTTGCGTTTGACATTATCTCAAATTGGAAGTCGATGTCTTGGGTTGAAAAACTGTTAAAGACGTTGGCTCTTGCGGCACTCGTCGCCGCGGCGGCGGTAACGGTATTTCACGCCTCTTGGTCGCTCGGTATTGCGATTGCCGCAATTACCGCGGGTATTGTTGCAGGTATCGCCGCAATAAACGCCGCCAAAAGCGAGATTTTGCCCGAGGCGGACGACTTTACCGCGGACAGTATCGAGAGCGCGGCAAATATGCCGTCCACCGATTACGACGTCGATTTTCCGACTCCTTCGGAGGGCGACGGCACGGTTTACGACAACAACGATATCCCCACATCGGGCGACACGTACAATTACGATTATAGCACCAACGAAACCACGCAAAACGTTACGGTTACAATCGAAAATTACGCCGCCGAAGTGGACGTTGACGCTCTCGTGGACGAAATAAACGTTAAACTTGCGGAGGTGATGTAATGCGAAAATTTTATTTACACACTTACGACAAATCGCGCTCGTTTGATTTGAACGGTACGCGAGCGTTGGCGACCGAGCCGTCGGGACTCGGAAACGCTTTCCAAACGTCATACAAGGAAAGTGACAAGGGAAATCACCTCACAAACGTTAAACCGAAATTCGACCCGATTACCTTAAAAGTTTACTTTAACGCGGACGGTACGGACGGTTATGCGAATTATAAAGGATTGTTGACTTTCTTGACGATGTGCGGTATGTCAAAATTTATCTTTGAGTATAACGACGGTGTTACCGACAAGTATTGCGATGTTATCTTAAAAACTCATACAAAAGGCGAAATATCGGAGGACGGCGTTTTTTGTGAAAAATTCGTCTTTGAACGCCAAACGTATTGGTACGAAAGTATCGAGGAAACATTTGCCTTTACAGAAATAGAAACCGACCCGTCATATCCTCTTGAATTTCCGTTTGATTTTCAAGGGTCGGTTTTTAATAGCGAGTTTTTAGTTAAAAACCCGTTTTATGAGTCCGCCCCCGTTTTTATAAAAATAAGCGGCGCAATAACAAGGGAGTTAAAAATTTATATTAAATCCTCCGCGGGCGAAGTAATCTCTCAAATTGACATATCCGAGGATTTGCCAACGGGGACAACCGTTGCAATAAATCCTATCGACAAGAAAATAACAATGGAGAGCCCCGACGGCTCTATTTCCAACGGGTACGGTTTGACCGATAAAACAAAGCAATCATTTTTGTACTTACCGCAAGGCGAATATAAAATAGGCGCAAATATCGTTAGAGGTACAAACGGAAAAATTGAAATCTCCATAAAACGATACTTGCTTGATTAAGGAGGGACGATATGTATATTTCAATATACGACGAAAATCAAGAGCATATTGCAAATCTCGTTGACGCCTCGTACGATAAAACAACCCGCGTATATGACAACGACACCTTCTCCGCGGAAGGTGTCGCGTCCGAGGATACAAAGGACGGCAAAATTGCCGTTTTGAACACCGACGCGGGCGACTATAAATACGCGTGCTTTGTGGACGGTATAACACCAACCGACGCAAAACAAAAGGTAAAGGGACTCGACTTCAAGTCGTTATGGAATACGGAAATATTACTCGACTACACACCCGCGAGCAGTTTTGACGGTAGGTTGTCGGCGATTTTTACAAAAATAAAATCACTCTTGTTTGACACCACCGACGCCACGGTGCAGAAAATCCGAGTCGTTGTAAATATACCAACCGATACAACCGACACGACGGCGTTGTTTGGCTCTTTACAAGGCACGTATAAAATCGTAAACGCCTACACCTTTTTGAAGGCGTATTTGAAATATTACGAGTACAATATCGAGTCAAGATACGATGTTGTGCAAAAAACAATCGTGTTTGACTTTGTGAAAAACTCGCGCGTTGTGCAAATTGGATTGAGCGACTTTATTTACGAACTAACGACCACGTCGTCGGCGACGAATAAAACAGTTGCAACAATCAAATTTGACACCGCAAGCGGCGGCGCGCGTCCGTCAACTATCGCGACCGCGTATTACTACCGTACGACCGATAATAGTATTGTACGCTCCGACGCCGCGGGCGATATATCGGGCAGAGTTTACCCCGTTGTTTCCAAAATTTACGAGTCCGAGTATTTGGCGGACGCACAACACGACGCCGTGTACGAACTCGCAAACTCCCGCTACGTCGATAACGTCGTTATTGATAACAATAGCACCGTTGACCCGATAGACTTTGAGGAATACCCGTTATACACAAAAATCGAGTTGTATTACGGCGGGCGATTATATAAAACGCTCCCTATAAGTGAGAAAACGACAAAGTGCGACGGTAAGGGTACAAATACAAAAATTAAACTCGGTTTTAAGAAGGTACTTTTAACCGAGATAATAAAGGCATAGGAGGATTTTTTATAATGATAAGACCCGTAACGTTTAAGGCGGCTAAAAATTTCAAAGCGAATTTATATGCACTTGAAGTAAAATCGCGATTTATCGACCAAACCGCCGCAAATGGTTATTATAGCGGATACGGAAACGAACTGTCCGCAACAACCGTCGGCACAAGCGGAATAACAATCGGCAGCGGGGCGTTGTTAGTACAAGGACGTATGCTCGAAATCGTGTCGTCCGAAACTGTTTCGATTACATATTCCGCGGGTAAGGTCGGATATATTATTTGTCGCATAGAAACAAGTCCCGCCGAAGGAGTTGTTAATTGCTCGTTAATATCAAGAACGGGTACAACTCTATCGGCTATAACCTTAACGAGAGAAAACACCTATATTTACGAGTCGGAAGAAACCAACAAAGTGTACGAACTCCCTATCTACTCTTTTAGTATGGCAAACTCCGCAATATCGAATGTTGTAAAACTCGTATCTGCTATTGGTGAAATTGCCGCGGTAAAGGCTATTGCGGACAACGCAAAATCGACGGCAGATACCGCAAAGAGTACGGCAGATACCGCAAAAAGTACGGCAGATACCGCAAAGAGTACGGCAGATACCGCAAAGAGTACGGCGGACGCGGCAAAAAGCACCGCCAACAATGCGTCCGAGACCGCGTCGTCCGCTCTCTCGATAGCAAACGCAAGTGGAGTTAAAAAGCAATATATTCCGTACGCAACGTTGAATAAGGAGTTTTCCACTGACCCGTCGCGTACAACGAGGATAAAATTACCATTGTTAGACGGAAAAACAAGCGACGATATTATCGCTTTTAGCGGTAGAATAGATTGGAATGACGACGCCTATTTTTTTACCGCAATTCCTAACGTTTACAATTATTGTGAATGCAATAATTGTGTAGCAACGCATTACTCCTCCATCTATAATGAATTAAAGTTTTTAATTCTCGCCATAGGAATAGACGGCGACAAGTTTTACTGTGACGGTGCGGGACGTATAGCCGCGGGAGAGTCCACGCCGTACAAAGTTTCGTATCCCGACCCTAAACTTTATTATTTGAATATTTTTTACAAATAGGAGGCGCGAAATGGATACATTAAGTCTTGTATTTTCTATCCTCTCCGCCCTCGTTGCCGTTACGACTCTTATTGCCTTTTTTGCGAAAATTCGCAAGGGTATAAAGGACGACGCGACCGCGGAGGCGACCGAGGAAACAAAAGCGTCGATGTCGCTTGATTACATCAAAATTCAAAACGAAACTATTATTGCGGGCAACCGCAATATCGCGGACAAACTCGACGACCAAAACGCGCGATTAACCCGCCTCGAAACGACGGTTGCGAACTCGCACCTTGCGGAGTTGCCGTCAAGAGTGGCGGCGTGCGAGGAGTCCGTAAAGTCGGCGCATAAGCGTATCGACAGATTACACCGCAAGGACGAAGGAGGTATCTAAAAATGATTTTAGAGTTTATCGGAAATGCACCGAAGAACGCACATTTACGCTTCGGTGCGAGCGGCAACAATCTCGTGGACGAACTTGTGTTTGTTATCGGTCGCAAGCAAGGCAAAAACGATTTGTACGAGTTTGCGCCAAAAATCAAAGTTAGCACCCCCGAGGACGATTACGCCGAATACTCGGACGACGACCTTTTTGTCGAGAAAAACAACGAGAGGGACACAATCGAAATCACATACACGCTCCCCGAGAAAGTAACCGAACGCGGAAACGTCTATATGCAAATCGTCTTTGAAAAACCTATCGTCGGCGGCGAAGTTAAGACGTGGCAAACGCTCCGATTTAAACTTACTTTCCCCGACAGTATCGACGAGTCGGACTCACTTATTAAAGCATACCCGAACATTGTGCGCGAACTGAAGGCGGATACCAAAAAGGCGGTTGACGACTCCTCTGCGGCGGTATCCATCGTCAACGCGGCAAAGGATACCGCCGACACCGCAAAGAGTACGGCAGACGCCGCAAAAACCGCGTCCGATAATGCAGTCGCAACCGCCAACAAGGCGAAATTTACCGCAGATAGTGTTACCGCCGCGGAGGCAAACCGTGTATCCGCAGAGAGCGCAAGAGCCTCCGCAGAGGCGGCGCGTGTTACCGCCGAAAACCTCCGCTCTACCGCAGAGGGAACGAGAAAAACCAACGAGGACGCCCGCAAGGCAAGCGAAACCGCCCGTGCGAGTGCGGAGTCGGCAAGAGTAAACGCCGAAAACGCCCGCGCCGACTCCGAGGAGTCAAGAGAATTTGCGGAGTCTATCCGTACGACAAACGAAAGCGCAAGAATATCCGCCGAGTCAACGCGTGTATCAAGCGAGAATATCCGCGAGGATAACGAAACGGCGAGAGGGGCGGCAGAAACCGCAAGAGCCTCCGCCGAGTCGTCCCGCGTGTCCGCAGAGTCCGC
>JAEIGA010002325.1_pt1 | contig 30381 bp, 48 predicted proteins | sample 9270691 | NCBI WGS metagenome assembly JAEIGA01 (sample SAMN17057246, study PRJNA624740) | gut metagenome | biome: biome; isolation source: fecal sample | host: Bos grunniens | place: China: Xizang | collected 2019
AATGGTAAATATTGCACTAGATATCCAGTAAAACTTTCTAAAACATTACTTAAAAACTTGGAAAAATCAAGAAGCCATTTAAACGTGCCAATGACTATTACAAGTGGAATAAGATGTACAAGATGGAACACTATATGTGGTGGAGCAACATTTAGCAAACACACACAAGGAAAAGCAGTTGATTTTACAAGTTCAAAAACAAAAACATTTAAAGAAAGAAAAGCATTTATAAAATGGTATATAAAACTAGCTGGAAGCAGGTACGCATATACTTACAAATATGGTAAAACAAAAACTCACACTTATACTGGAACAAATTATATGTGCAACTATCCAGAAATGGGAACAGCAGTACATATAGATGTAATATAAAAGAGCTTATTTATAGCTCTTTTTAAATATACTTAAAAAATCCAAATCAGGATAATATTCTTCAAAAGCGATTTGTCCCTTAACGTGCCATATTTCCTGCCATACAATATTCCTGTGCATCAAAATATGACACTGATAACACAAAGGCATGACGAGTCCGTATTTCATCGAGTTTTGCCTGTTACGTCCAAAGAAAACTTCATGTTTATTAACTGCATTTTTTTCACACAACATACACTTTGACATATTATCTGTTAGTATGCTTTTTCTGTTTCGTTCCAGGTTGCTCAATTTACTGCTTTTTTGTTTCATAAAATTACCACCAAATTACCACGACTCAGGTAAAATACATACAAAAATGGGGCAAAAAATAAAAAATTGACCTTCGCAAACCCTTGATATATAAGGATTTTATACTTTAAACCAACTCCGTACTGGTCACCAAATTATGTTCGCAAACCCTTTGTTTATAAGGGTTTTTAATTTTTTTACCACCGAAATTACCACCACTTTATATGTACTTGTCTGTTGACTGTGCAATTTCCTTTCTTATTTTATTTGATAAATGCCCATATTTATTTACAGTTGTACTATAATTTGTATGACCTAATCTTTGTGAAATGTGATAGAGTTCTTTTCCTTCCGTCATCATTGTAGCAACGTAAGTGTGTCTAAGATCGTACATTCTAATTTTAGTTACACCTGCTAAATCACAATACTTGTAAAAATATTTTCTAAGTGTAACGTCAGTAAGCGGCTTTTTAGTATTATGATTACAGAATATAAGCTCATTTTCTATTATATCATAATCAAATTCATTTATAAGATGCCACTTATATTTTTTTATCTCTTCAATTGTTTTAGGAGATACGTCTATGACTCTGTCTGACGCTTTTGTTTTTGTACCTTTTATAGATACAGTGTTTTTATCTTCTTTAAAATCGTTGAATCTCAAATTCATAGTTTCGCCAGTTCTATCACCTAAAGAAAATCCTATCAAAACAAATATTTTTGTTCTGTAAGCAGTTTCTTTGTTTATATTATTCTCAATATCATAATTTATGGTTTTAAAAAATTGTTTTATTTCATCAGGAGTCCAAAATTTCATTTCAGGTTTTAAAACTTTATATTTTTTTATACTAACAATAGGATTATATAAAAGAATTTTATTTTTTACACACCAATTAAAGAAAGCTTTACTTTCTTTTATTATTTCATTTTTAGTTTTATCTGTACATTTTAATTTGTTCAAATAGTAGTTAAAATCTTCTTCAGTTATTTTTGATATTTTTTTCTTAAAAACACCTTTCAAGTATTTGTTATAAGTCTTAGACTTCCTTAAAACGCTGTTTTTTGCCAATTTAAGCGTGTTTGTATAGTAATCAATATAATTGGTATAGAAAAAGTCAAAGTCTCCAGAATTGGCTGTTTCGACCTTTTTTTGAAGTTTTACGTTTGGATTATCTCTAACCTTAAGAGCTTCTTCAAGTCGCAAAATTTTTTTACCATTTATATTTGTGATACTTGTCCTTACAGGTTTGTTAATTCGTACCAAATAATTTTTGTTTTTTATGTGCCTGTAAATATTTTGATAACGTGTTTTTTCATAAACTCTTGAATCCATATTGAAAAACCTCCTGATTTGTGGTATATTTAAAAAGGTGATTATTTACTTATCACCCCTTTAATTCATTTGCCATCTTGTAGGTGGCATAGAGTAGATATATATAATTTGCTGTAAATTATGTGTGTTTCGCTTGGCACAATATATCTATTCTATGGCGCTTTACAACAGCGCTAAATTGTTTATTTTACATTGGACACCTCTCGGCTGAGGGTGTCTTTTTTATTCGTATTTAGAAAGAATATTTTCTATTCTAGTTGTATTAAGCGACTCTTTAAATTCGGGGTACTTTTGTTGTGCTTTTAAAAGTTCGTTTTCTAATATCTTAAGCTCCACAACGCAAGTCATATCTCCCATTTTTTCAATTTGTATATAATATACGTCTATTCTGTGATTTGCAAGGTCGCTTATGTTTTCGTTAACTAAATTAATAAACTCATTATATGTTCTTGGCTCAATTTCTATTTCTTTTGGAAAAATATCTGCGTAAAAATAAAGTTCTTTGTATAATTTTAATAGTTTTTTGTACTTAGAAAGATATTGAACTATTCTAAGATAATCTTTATCTAAAAGCTCTTCTAAGTATTTAATTTCTTCATATAAGTTATTAACTTTAATTTTGGTTTCGTTATAACAGTCTTCACAAACAGGGCTTGTAAGATTAAACCATATTTTATTACATATAGCACATCTTCTCATTTGCTATTCCTCATTTACCTTTGTTCTTTTTTCTCTTGCTATTCCGACAACTTTAATAGGTAAATTTTCAACATCTTCTTTAGAAAACATCATAATGTCATAGTTAGTGTTATAAGGTTGAAGAACAATTCCTTGATCATTTATCAACAACTTCTTAAACGTGCTTTCTGTGTGATTTATCATAATCGCAGCATCTTTTCCGTTATATAGATTAATATCGTTAGTTTTTTCAAAAATAACATAGTCGTTTTCAAAATATTTAGGGACCATACTATCACCAACAATTTTTAAAGCGAAAAACTTTCTACCACCACGTGTCCAGGATTTAGGAATGTTTATATAATCAATTATGTCTTCTTGACTTTCTAAAGGGACACCTGCTTTTATTGTCCCATAAACAGCAATTTTGATTCCGTCTTCTGTTACTGGTTGCGGTGCAGCATTGTTTAAACTTAAGTTTTCACCAATTAAATCATAAACAGGCACATCTAAAGCCTGAGCGACTTTAACAACTTCTTCTAATTTAGGAGTACGTTCCCCTTTTTCCCATTTTCCAATTGTTGTGTAATCTCTATCTAACATTTTTGATAATTGTTCCTGAGTTAATTTTTTTTGAATTCTTAAAAATTTTAGGTTTTTTGCAAAATTATTTTCCATTTTTACACCTCTTTTTTTCTTTGTTTTATAAGTATAACAACATTTTACATCAATTTTTAAAAAAACACAAGACAAATTGTCGAAAAAGTATTGACAAGACAAAATGTCCTGTTGTATAATGTAATTACAAGGGAGGAGGTAGCGAATGAAAACATCTATTTCAATTAAAAGTTTAAGGTGTAAAAAATTGAAAACTCAGCAAGAAATCGCAGACAGGATGGGTGTTTCTAGGCAGACATATAACAGTTATGAATCAAACGTCATGAATTGTGATTTAGATTTAGTGTTGAGGATATTAGATGCCCTTGATTGCAACAAGACGGAATACAAGGAGTTTTTATATGCACTAGAACAAGACGGTTTGTCTTATCTAGGAATTGAATAGGAGGTGAAAAAGAAGTGAGCGAAATCTTAGTTGATATCAGAAACGAGGATTTAAAAGACGTTTTTGCTAGTGATACAGTTTCAATCCGTGAATTAATAAATGCAGTAAAAGATTTAAAATGTGAGCTTGAAGCACAAGAGGAACATTACGAGGATGAAATGGAAAACTTTAAAGAATATATAAGAGATTTTTACAAAGAAAAAAGTCCTTATGAAGTATATGGACTAAATGAAGCAGATTTTCGTTAAGGAGGTTAGGATGAAAGAATTTTACAACGCTAAGGATGTTCAAGAAATAACTGATTGTTCTGAAGCTCTAGCTTATAAAATCATAAGACAATTAAGAGAAGATTTTGAAAGAGAATATCCTGAAGCAATAACAATTCAAGGAAAAATACCTATTTGGTACTTTGAAGACAGAATGGTTTTAAAAAGAAAGGGGCGATAAAAAATGAAAAGCGTAATAATTGGAGGTATTTCAACAGCTATGTTTTTCACAATTTGTATATTATTAAGCAACTTAGTACATTACGGAACAATGTTTTTAAAGTAAAAGAAAAAAGAAGATTAAGCTGAAATCTTCCCGTGAATATATAAATACAAATATTATTATAACACAAAATTAAGAAAAAATCAAATAGGAGGTAAAAATGATTGTAGGTGAAAAAGAATTAGAGGATTATATATGCGAACATCAAGAAGATTTTATAGAAGCATTAAAAGGTATTTATGGCGAGGATGAGGACATAAAATTTTTAGGGAGACAAGTAAAAATTGGAGAAAGCAATATAGCTGATTTGATTTATTATTACGATAAAGAAACCGAACACAAACTTGATAACAACTTACTTTCAATTAAAGAAAAATGGTTTATAATAGTCGAATTAAAGTATAGAGAGCTTGTACCAAAAGATTTAACGCAAATATCAAGGTATATGTCTGCTTTGAGAGAAAAGTTATGGCAAGATTATTCTGATAAATATGAAACATTTGTTGAAGGATTATTTGTTTCATTTGGTCAAGATACTTCAATGCAAGAAATAACAATAAATTTTGATTTTGATGATGTGCATTTTTTAAACATAGAAGAAAACATATCTTTTAAACCAGAAAGCTGGGGACATAAATCTGAATATATACAAAAACTAAAATTAGATGAAAGAATAGAAAAATTAGATTGGAGTTAATAATGAATAGTTTTACATTTTATAAAAATTATTATTATTTGATAAAAAGTTTAAATGAAGAAAATCAAAATGTAATAAGAAAAGCTATTCTGGATTATATGTTTGAAGATATAAATCCTACATTTACAGAAGCAGATGGAGAACTATTTTATATATGGATAAACCTTAAAATGCCTTTAGATACAAGCAAAAAACAAGGTTATAACTCATTAAAAACCAAACAAAATCCAAAAGAAATCCAAAAGAAAACCAAACAAAAACCAAAAAGAAACCAAACGAAAACAAATAATATTTCTACTTTCTTATTTCTATTTTCTAATTTAAATATAAATAATAATAGAAAAGATATAGAAGATTTATTTAAAGAATATTTAGAATTAAGAGCTAAACAAAAATATGTGTTAAGTGAAACAGTGGTTACAAGATTAATAAATAAATTGAACGAATATGGTAAAACAGATAAAGCAAAAAAAGAAATAATAAAAAATGCTATAAACGGAGCTTGGAAAGATTTTTATCCACTAAAAGAAGGTGTTTTACCTGATTGGTGGGGCGAAGACTACAAAGAAGAACCGATTGAAAACAGCGAAATAAAGGAGCTGATAGGAAAATATGAATAATATACAAACAACAAAAGAAGAAGTATATGGACTTCTTAAAAATAATCCTAGGACTAGAAACGATGATATGTACTTATACAGTGAATACTTATCAAGTCACTGGGTAAGAGACGCTGAGAAGTACAAAGTGTTTGACGATCCTAGTTACAGAAAAGAGAAAAAGATATCGCCTTTTGAGACAGTATCAAGATGCAGAAGGGAATTACAAAACGATTTCATGGAATTAAATGCAGACGAAAAAGTAGAACAAATGAGAGCTGCAAGAGAAGAAGTTTTTGAAAATTATTTTGGAGGAGGGAAAAGAAAGTGAATATAAAATACGAAGATATAGTTAAAGCAAATGAAACTATACAAACAACAAACATTAAGGGTAAAGAATACGCTGAAGTAAATCAAAGAATAAAAGCGTTTAGAATGCTATATCCTGAAGGGTTTATAGAAACAAGCTTGATTTCAAATGAAAACGGAGTATGTGTTTTTCAAGCTGTAGTAGGAAATGGTGAAAACATACTTGGAACAGGAACAGCTTACGAAAAAGAAGGAAGTACTTTTATAAATAAAACAAGTTACATAGAAAACTGCGAAACAAGTGCAGTAGGAAGAGCTTTAGGAATGGCAGGATTTGGAGTTGACACATCGGTTGCAAGTGCAGAAGAAGTACAAAATGCAATTGCTAATCAGGAAGAAAAGAAAGCTACTAAAGAACAAATAGAACAGCTTAAAGGACTGCTTACAGAAGAAAAAATAGAAAGCATGCTTGTTTACTACAAAGTAAAATCAATCGAGGATATGCTTTACAAAGACGCAGAAGAAGTAATCAAGAGGAAATCATAATGCTTTGTGAAAAGATAGTTTACACAGAAGAATATGGGGGAACAATAGATCTTCTTACAGGTTTTGAAGATTTTCCCTCTAACATAGACTATGACGATGAGTTTCACACATACAGATTAAACGGAAAAATAATACCGAGTGTTACACAACTACTCGATGATGGTGAATACAAAAACGTTGATGAAAAGATACTTGAATACGCTAGAAAAAAAGGCACGCTGGTACATAAAGAAATCCAGGAATACCTAGAAGAAAACAAAAAAGGCATAACAAGTGAATTTTACGAGTTCATGAGATTGTACAAAAAAGAAAATCAAAAGTTCAAAGAAAAAGCAATATTTGACTATAAGACTTTTGCAGTGGCTACACCAAAAAAAAGAGAAAAGTGTTACAGGCAAATAAAAATGTATGCTGAGGCAGTAAAACAAATGACAGGTGAAGAGGTAGAACACTTTTACATGATTCACTTACCACATAAAAAGCTAGGCAGAATTTACGATTTAAAGGAGGAGTTTGAAAATGATTAATTTTATAGACGGATTATTGATTGGTTTATTAATTACAATTTTGTTTTATAAAATCAGAGGCGACAGACAAATGAAAAAAGTTACTGAAATAAGACTAACAAAGGAAGAAGCAAAAAAAATGCTTGAAGATACTTTGAAACTAATGGATGATGATTTGCCAATAGAAAGAGAGGACGACAATGAATAAAACATGGTTAATAGGATACTTAGCAAGAGATCCAGAACTAAGATACACAGGTAATAACACTCCAGTAGCAACATTTACACTTGCAGTAAAAAGACAAATGAGTGATGAAACAGATTACATACCAATAGTTGTTTGGAATAAACGCGGTGAAGCTTGTGGCAAATATTTGAAAAAAGGAAGTAAGCTTGCTGTTTTAGGGAGAATACAAGTAAGAAGTTATGAAGATAAAGAAGGCAAAAAAAGATATGTAACAGAAATTGTAGCAGAAGATATTCAATTCTTAGATAACAAGAAAAATGAGGGAAATCCTTTTGAAGAGTTTGCAAACGAAATTCAACAAGAAGAATTGCCATTCTAGGAGGTATCATGAGAGATTTATACATTCAAATTAAAAGAGATATAAAAAAAGGCAAAGAGATGAGAGAACTAGCATTTGATATGAAACAAAATGGAATAGAGTTAAGGAAGTTACAAGACGACTTGTACAAAAGAACAGAGTTTAAAAAGAACTTCTTAAAAGCAAGGAGTGAGTTGAATGGACTTGATGAATGAACTGTTAGGGAAACAAAAGGAACTAAACATAAGTGTTAAAAATTTAAGGTATACAGGTTCAGATTTTGCAGAAGCACAAAAAAATTACAGAATTGCTCTTGCAATAGTAGAAAAACAACTCAGAGACGAAGGAGAGCCTGTTTCAATAGTTAAAGATTTGGCTAGAGGTGAAGAAAACGTTGCAGAGCTCAAAAAACAAATGGAAAATAAACTAGCAATATATAGAGCTAATATGGAAGCTATCAATTCAATAAAAACAGAAATAAGAATAATAGAAAACCAGTTAAATAGAGAATTCAATATGTAAAGGATTTAAAAACTGCAAAAAAAATAATATAAATAAAAAGCGTTTTAATTGTGTCGCATCACTAAAAAAAGTACATTACTGTAATTATAAGTACCCAAGATAAATAATTTGATTTTTTCATGTTTTTTTGATTATAAAGATCCTACTCTTTGCTTGCGAGTTTTTGCAGTTGTTGGCAAGCAAAAAAAGAATAATGGAGGTTTTATGTATAAGTGCCAAATAAGATTACAAATAATAAGGGAAAAGGAAAAGCTTAAAGAGTTAAAATCTTACAAGTTGTATGAAGATAATTTGAGTTTACAACAAACAAGGCACGCAAAAATTATAAAAGAAAAAATAAGACAATTAGAAAAGGAGTTAAACGATGAGTGAAGCAATCTTTGCGGGGTTGACGTTTATATTGGTTGGAATAAGCTTTTTGATTATGTCGTTAGGTTGTATCAAAAATAAATGGATAGTTATATTTGGAGCAGTAATATTTATAGCTGCGTTGATGCTGTTTTTGATAGGATTTAAGGATGTGATGTTTACATGAGCGAAATTATAAAAACAATAAGTAACGTAATAATACTTTTGATTCTGATAACAATACTTGGTGCGTTAATAAGCGATTATATAGAAAATCACTATGGCTATGAGTTTATAACTATGCAGGACGAAAGAGGAGTCTCAAGAAAGTGTTACGCAAATGATAAAGGGTTATTTTGTAAAACAAAGGATGGTTTGGTTGAAGTAAAACAATATGGAAAGAGGTAAGATTATGTTTGAATGGATAAAAGATAAAACCTATTACAGAAAAAAAGCAAACACATTAAAATTAGAAAACGATTTACAAAGAAAGACGCACGCACACAACACTATTAGATGGACAGAACAAATAGAAGACTTAACAGCAGATTGTGAGTACAGAAATACAAGAATAAAACTGCTTAACAGTAGATTAAAAAAATGTGAAGAAAGGATTAAAGAGTTAGAAACTCCTAAAAAGAAAAAATGAAAGATGAAATAATAAAAAAGTACAAAGAAAAAATAAAAAGAATATATGAATAGTCCTTGGACGAAGAAAGAGCACACGTCATAAGAGACGATATATACAGAGAATTAGTAGAAGAGTTAGGTTATAAAGAACTTGCTGATTTATTGGAAAAGGCAGAAAAAGATATTGGATTTTGGTATGCGTAGGAGGAATTATGAAAGATGAAACAAAAGAAAATGTGAAAATAATAAAAGATTGGGTCAAACAATACTATGAAAAACCTGAAAAAGTTACAAGTTTTATGTTAGACCAAGAAGATAGAATAAAAGAATTAGAACAAATAAACAAAGAACACAGGAAGATAAATGGTGAGTTAAGAGAAGAAAACAATTATTATTTCAAAAAGAATAATGAAATATCAGCATTAAACACTTCATTAAGAGCAGACAGAGATAATTACAAAGCAAGAATAGATAAAGCAATAGAATATATAGGAAAAAACAAATACGTAGACGATTATGGGAAATGGACAATTGATGATGACAATGATTATTTATTAAACATATTACAAAATGGTGAAGAAAATGAATAAGGAGATATGGAAAGATATTAAAGGATGGGAAGGTAAATATCAAATATCTAATTTGGGTAATGTTAAAAGTGTTTTTAGAACTATAAGTTATATATTTAATGGCAAAGAAAAAACAAGAAAGTTATATGAAAAAAATTTAAAACAAGCTACAAATAAATTTGGTTACAAGTATGTATGTTTTACAGATAATTATAAAATGAAAAAAATGAAAGTCCACAGATTAGTAGCAGAAGCATTTATAGATAACCCAGAAAATAAACCTCAAGTAAATCATGTTGACGGAGATAAAACAAATAATAAAGTTGACAATTTAGAATGGTGTAATAACAGTGAAAACATGAAACACGCAGTTAAAATGGGATTATGGAGAAATCCTAAATTAATTAAAAAGGATAGTGATAAATAGTGGATTTAGATAAAACAATATATGATGATTTTAAACAAGTTCTTGAAAACTGGAAAGAAAAATATTACGAAAAAAAACAAGAAGTTGAACAATTAGAACAAGAACTAGATAAATATAAAAATATAGTAGATGAGTTAGAAAGATATATAAAAGATGAACTAATATTAGACTTTTATAATGATGATATGCCTTGTGAGTTAATAGTGAATAAAATGGAAAATATGATAAAAGAACTAAAAGGAGAATAATATATGAACAATAAAAAATTTATAATACATAATTCAACGAAACATTATACAGATTATGAAGTGTTTGGGTTTATTCTTGAATGTTTGGGTAAAGGTTTATTAAGTAATAACAATACCGAATATTGTTATTGTATAGTTAGGCAATGTGAAAAATGGGATTTAGTCTTTGTTAGTAATAAAACAAAAACAGGGTATAGATTTGATGTTTATGAAAGTAACAAAGAAAATAAAGGAGAATAATATATGAAATCCTTCCGTGAATATATAAATACGCAATATATTCGAAAGGAGGGATGAAAATGAAGTATGAACTTATAAAAACTTCAAAAGATAACTACACACTAAAATACAAAGATAATGAGTATAAGTTTAAAACAGATGTGGAACTGATAAAAGATATGCAAGGAATAAACAAAAAAGCTAGAGTCAACATGATTAAAGACTTAACAAAAGATGGTATATCAATGAAGACTTTATCAATTGAAGAACACAAAGACGGTAAGACTTACATTGACAACTCAAACAAAGCAGAACTTGAAGAAATCTATCTTGGTGAAGCAATGTCAGAATTCCTTGATGATCTATGTATTAGGTTATTTGGAAAAACTTATACTGACTTAATACTTGATATGGAGCTAGACGAAAATGAGATTGAAAAGTTTAGTACAGAGTTTTTATCAGCACTAACAGGACAAACACCCAGATGATGAAAAGAAAAAAAGCTCTAAAATGATTATATGTTTTGCATATCCTGAAGACTTAGAGCAAATGTATGCGTTTTATTGTGCTAGATATGACAATATATCTTATGAAGAGTTTCTGAAACTAGGATATGAAGAGTTTTCAATGAAGCTTAACTCGATCCCTGAATCAGAGCCTTTATACAAGATAATAAAATCCAGGACAATAAACGTAAACAAAATAAAAGACAAAGAAGAAAGAAAGTATTGGCGTGAACTCCAAAGAATAAATAGAATCCCTGACATATATAAATCAAATGAAGAAATGAATGCTGAAATGCGTTCTGCTCTTAAAAACAATAAAATTGGAGGTATATAGATGCTTACAGAAAAACTTGACGAATATATGAAAAAGGTCTCAATCATAAATAAAGACATATCAAAGTATAAAGATTTAGAAAAAGGAATATGTTATACAATTCCAACAGGTCAGTTATTTCCTAGAGTAGAGTACATGGAACTTACAAAGCAAGAATTAAACAAGCTTAAGTTTGAACAAAAGGTGGATAGCTTAGAATACACTCAAGTTGAATTTAGTCGCCCTACACCAAAAAGTGAAGTAACAAAACGTGATGAAGATAAATTCACACTTATAGATAAAAAAATAAAAGGTTACGCAGTATGGAACGTATCTAATGGATTAAACATAAAAAAATCATTTACAAATAAAGACGATGCTTTAAAGTTATATAACGATATAGACGAAAAGGTAAGTAAGTTTTATGAGTAGTGTGGTACAGGTAACAATTATAGTGTGTACAACACTTATAATACTTGCTGTTTTAGGTAATTTTAAGAGGTAGTTATGGAAACATATTCAAACATATTTTACTTTAGTAAAATCTGTAAAATAGGTGGGACAGAACAGTTTCTCTATGAAATAGCCAAAAAGTATCACAAGTATGACATAACTGTTTTCTATGATGATGCAGCAAGTGATCAACTTAAAAGGTTAAAAAGATACGTCAGGTGCAAAAAAAGAGTTAAAGGTGAAAAGATAAAATGTAAAAAAGCTTTTCTAAACTTTAACATAGGAATGATTGAAGATATAGAAGCAGAAGAGATATACTTTGTATCACATGCAAACTATGAAGAACTTCACAAAGCACATGGAGGATACATTCCACCAATAGCACATGAAAAGATAACAAACTACATAGGAGTATCACAGTTTGCAACAGATAAGTTAGAAGAATACAGAAAAAAGATAGGCAGCAAGATAGAAACAGAAAAGTGTTATAATCCCTTAACGCTTGAAAAAGTAAAAAGACCAAAAATAATAGTTAGTGCTTGCAGGTTAAACGATAAGGTAAAAGGTGGCGAAAGAACACTGAAACTAATCAATGCGTTAGATAGATACTGCAAAAAGAATGATGAACACTATTTGTGGTTAATATTTACGAATCCAAATGTTAAAGTACACTTGAATTCACCTAACGTAGTACTTATGCAACCTAGAATAGATGTAAGACCATATCTTGCTATGGCAGATTATGTTGTACAAATCTCAAATGATATGGAAACATACTGCTACACAATAAATGAAGCGTTAGGTTATGGAGTCCCAATAATAACAACGCCACTGTCAATAATAAAAGAACTTCCTATAACAGATAATGAGAGAATAGAGTTAGACTGGGATTGTTCCAATGTTGATGAGGTCGCAAAAAAGGTGTTTGAAAAAAAGGTTGAAAAGTTTAATTACAAGATACCAAAAGATAATTGGGATAACATACTTGTACAAGATAAATCAACATATAGAGAAGAAAAAGAAAAGTTAATAAAAGTAAGAGCAATAAAAAACTATTATGACAATGAAGAAGAAGAACATAAAACAATAGAAAGTGAACCTTGGGATGTATATCAGTATAGATATGAAGAATTAGTGAATCATCCAAGAGGTGCTTTAGTAGAAAGGGTTAACGAATAATGAGAACATACGATATAAAAAGAAGATTAGCTACTATGGAACGAGACTTACAAAAAGCAAAAGAAAAACATAAAAAAGACAAATTTATAGAAGAAATGGAAAATAAAGTAACAGATATAATTAATATGACTAACGAAATGATAACTTTATTAAAAGAATATCAAAAATAAAAGGTGGTGATATAGTGGCAAAAGAAGACATAGTTAAGTACCAATTCAATAACCTACCAGCAGAGAAGCAGCAGGAAATACAAAGGAAAGGTACAGAAGCAAGCACTCGCGTGCGTAAAGAAAAAGCATCCTTCAAACAAGCGATAAAATGGCTTGCAGAAAATGGAGACTTAAAGATAACACAGGGTGATTTATATGATTTATATATTAAGAACGGAATAGATATATCCAAGTTAGATACTACAAAACTTGCCACTATTGGTTTATGGTTTGGAGCTGCTACAGGCAAAGCCGAGAATTACAAAGTGTTAATGGAAGGCAACAATGAAATCAAAAATAATATAGAAAGTGAAACACCTGATATTCAGTTCAAAATAATAGACACTACAGAAAGTGAAAAAGAGTTTTGGAAAAATGAAGATAACGATTAAAGCTCTACCACCAACAATAAACAAGTACATAGGAAGAAGTAACATATATGAATACCAAAAGGATAAGAAGAGATATCACAATGCAGTAGTGATGAGTACAATTGGAATAAATCCAAGATACGAAAGCTGCAAGATAAAAGTTACATACTACTTCAAAGACAAAAGAAGACATGATCCTGGCAATTACGAAAAAATGTTACTTGATGGGCTGGTAGAGGCAAACATAATAAAAGACGACAACTATGATGTGATAAAAGAATTTACTACAACAGGGGATTACGACAAAGATAATCCAAGAGTAGAGGTAGAAATATATGAAACAAATTAACTTTGATAGATTAAGAGAAAGAAACGACTATCAAATAGATTATTATTTAGGAGGGATAAATATGGAATTTATAAAACATGGTGACAACTGGTTAATTAAAAACTCAAATGGAAGAATAGTATCAGATAAAGAAAAGATGCAACTTGAAAAAAAGGAAATGGTAATTGAAGACATTGAGTCTAACAAATGCCAAAAAGAAACAACAAAGAAGATTAAAAAGATAAATAAGAAGATAAAAGAAGCTGAAGAAAAAGAAATTGATGCTATCGATGAAACCGATAACGAAATCACCAAAACAGGAACAACTTTATAATGACATAGTAAGCCCTAACATACCAAATATAAGTGTATTGGGGAGTACACAGTCAGGTAAAACATACGACATTTGCTTAGCTTTAATAGAATATGCACAAAATTTAAAAAAATACGAGAAAGAGCAAAGGCAAAAGGAAGATTATATTCCAAGAGAATATGTAGGTGCAATAATAGGTTGGACAACAGACACAGTAAAATCAAACATAGTGGACAACCTTAAAAATATACTTGATAGTTATTTTCCTAATGGTGAAGGCAGATACTACGAGTTAAAATTCGGACAGCAGGATAAATACTTGAAAGTACACAATATAAAGTTCTATTTCTTCGGCTTTAATAATAAGCTGAGTTTCAATAGAATACTAGGTAAACCTTTAATATTCTGCTGGGTTGATGAATCAGCAAGGATATACTCAAACGATAGCTTACAAGAAAGTTTTGATGAAATTCCTGGACGTATGATGAGCTATGCTGGACATCCGTTTTACAAAAGAATTGATTCATTTAACGTAGAGGGTAACAGCAATCATCCATACAAGGTAAAGTATATTGATAACGTAGATTGGAAAAAGTATACATTTTTTCCTTATGATAATCCTGTGTTAACAAAAGACAAGATGCAAGAGGTAAAAAATGCTTTTCCAAAGGGCAGTTTAAGAGAGCAGAAAGTCTTTAACAAATGGGTAGTGGCAGAAGGTAAAGTCTTTAACAAGATAAACAAGCTTAAGAGTTTAGAAGGGCTTACAATAAGAGAGATAGGAATAGGAATAGACTATGGTTCAGTAAATCCAACAACCTTTGTTCCGATAGCTTTATGTTTTAATGATAATACGAGAAAGTGGCAATTGGTACGACTACAAATTTACTATCACGATCCAAAGGTTGAGCAGGATAATCCGACAACAGAATTCTATAGTCTGCAGTTAAGACTGTTCCTGTTACTCTTAAAAGACAAATATCCTACCATTCCAATAAGTGAGATAGTAATAGATAGTGAAGCATCACACTTTGATAATAGATTAATTACTGATGGAATAAGACACACACTATCAAAGAAAGGTGCTGGCTCTGTTGATAGTGGAGTACAGTATATGCAATCGCTATTTCATAAAGACTACTTGTACATACTAGAAGAGCCAAGTATAAGATACTTCACACCTGATGGGCACTATGAAGAGTCAGTTAAGGATGAAGGACTTATCGAGTTAGAAAGTTATCAATACGACAATGCCAGGAGTGTTAAAACAGGTATGAACTGTTATAAGAAAGACTTAGATCACTCAATTGATGCAACAAGATACTTACTTGAAGAATTTAAAGCAACAAATAGGAGTCCTGTCGTATAAAAATACGTTGTAAGAAGTCTAAACGCTTTCTTTGTGAGGTAAACATAGAAGAATACCTTAAACACTTAAAAGAGGCAGGGATATCGCAGGAAATACCACTTAAAATAAGTGTTCCATGCAGAATATGTAAAAAGGTTGAAGAGTATGCTATATATGAAACACATTATACCTTTATAAGCAATAAATAACTTGACAAAAACGAACATTTGTGGTATAATGACTAATGAAATAAGAAGTGCAATATATTTGGGCATATCATGTCGCAAACTCGAGGCACACGTTCTGGAAAGGATGTGTGTTTTTTTGTGTTTAAAAAAGAATGGAAACTAAATCTTTACTATAACGGAATCAAGATAAAGAAACTAAAAATAAATAAAAACGAAGCTCCAGCAGATAATGTTTACTTTATAAAAGTATTCGGCAAGAAAGCTATATTCGGATCTAACTTTGTAGAAATAGCTGTAAGACCAACAGTGCTTTTAAATACAGACGAGAAAAAGAAAGAGACATACTGGGGAGTTGTATTTGAGAAAGGAGTAAACATTGAATGAATGGAAAAATAAGACCTAGTTATTTACTTCAAAGTCCTTTTATCAGTGTAAAGGCAAAAGTAATAACACCAGGGTTGACTAATGGAAAACCTAACATAAAAGAAGAAGATAGATATGTACTACCACCTTCTGCAAAAAAGATTGCCAAGTATATTTCAAATCAAATATTCGGAAGTGATTTAGTAACACAAACAGAAGGGCTTAATATTAACTGGATAATGCCTTCTTTGAGTGAAGCTTTAGAAAATGCTATCTACTCAAAAGAAAGCTTTATATACATACATAAATTTGACGACAAAGTATATCTTGAATGCTTAAAAAAATGCGATCTTCATGATTTAGTACAAAAGTACGACAAGATAATAAGTTTCAAGTTATATGAAGACTTTGAAGTCAAAGATGTAAACGGTGATGACGTAATCTTATCACTTGAACGTGACGTACTAATAAATGAGGATGGAACGTCAACTATAAAAATGAAAGCTTTTGAAAAAGACAAGTTTGATGACTGGAAACCAATAAGTCTATCATCATTCAACAGTGCAACAGATAATGAATACGTTGCAGTGTATAACCTGCCTTATGAAGTAGTAGTAAACATTGACGTAGGCGAAGACTTCTTTAGAGATAGTGAAAAGCTTCTTAATGAAGAAATGCTTATCCTTAACACAATGGCTGAAGAAATAGAAAAGACAAAGACAAGGATAGTAACAACAGAACACTATCAGTCAGGCGACCTTGTTTCTAACTGGCAACCATCTAACAACATGTATGAAGTAAAGACTTTAACAGTAAACAAGATACAAGATTACTTTACATTACTGCCAGGTGACAGGGAACACCAACTATTTGAATTCTTACAAGGTGACATAAGAGTTAAAGATTACACAGATGCTTTTAAATTCTGTGACTATCAAATAATTCAAATGGCAAACCTATCACCAGCAACATTCGGATATGAAAAAGACTCATACCAAAACGTTGCATCAGTTGACTTAAATGCAAACACAACTGAAATGACTATTGAGGCAATAAAGAAACAAATAGAACCACAAATAAATAGATTAATTGAAAATATCATCAAGCTTCAACAAGCTATCAATACAGAAATAAATGTAATACCTATGGACTTGGTATGGGACTATGGAGACAACGAAAGATTTGACGATGAAAAGAAACTAAAAATGCTACAAGCAGTACTAAGAACAGCAAGTGTTCCTTACTCAGTAAGAGCTAAGATTATAAGTCCAATACTTAATAAGCTTATTGATGAAGACGTTGATGCTGGTGGATTAGTAAACGCATACAAGGAAGAAGAAAGAGATTTGAATATAACTTATGAAGAAATCTGATGACTTCATAAACAAAAGTGTATTTAAAGTAAATCTCAAATATACAAGATTACAGAATGAAACAAAAGAACTGTTCTTTAGATGCTTAGACGAAGGAAGAACAGAAAAGTACTTCAGCAAACAGCTTGATAAGATTTGGGGCAACCTAGACCACTCTTTTATGGATAGCGAAATAGAAGAGTACAAACAAATAATACACGACAATAACTTACAACTTTTTGAATTAGCTATGCCAAAGGCAGAGAAACAAGTAAAAAAGGAAGACTCTTTCTTCGACATAATAACAGCTGTTGTGGTAATCGGCTATGAAAAAAAGTATGTCAAACAACAAGAGAAAGAATACAGGAAGTCTTTAGAGTCACCTTTATACAAGGATGACAAAAAAGAATATCTTAAATTGTTAGTACCTAAAAAGGATGTAAACGGAATCGTACCTTACTATGTTAAGAAAACAGGTAAGGTAAGAGAAGTACCACTAAACACATACGCATCAATGATTCATAATACAAACCTTACAAGGTCAGGATGGAATCAAACATTAAACGATGGCGATGAATTTGGAGCAAGTAAATATTATATTCCTTATCACTCGTTTAGTTGTCCGCACTGTATAGCACACCAAAACAAAATAATGACACGTGAAGAAGTGGAAAACTTAATTGGAACAGCAGCAGAAGAAACTTCAGACGATATACTTCATCCAAATTGCAAGTGCAGTTTAGTACCTTACTATCCTGGACTAACAAACATAAGAAAAACACCTTTTGATAACGAAGAGTTGAAAAGGCAATATGACATAAGACAGAAAATGAACTCTTTAACACTTGAAAAAGAAAGAGTGAAAACAGATATAAAGATTCAAAAAAGGTTAGACAACCTTGAAGAAGCAGACAAGCTTAACCAAAAAAGGAATAAGCTTAATTCTCAAATAAGAGAACTTAAACAAGAGCTTCCGACTGAAGAACTGCAGAAATCAGTCGTAGCTATAAATCGCAACTATTAGTTGCATACGACCAGTCCTGAATGTCTCTAAACTTTAGGAGTACCAATTGCACTTCTCAAAATTCTAGATAATGAGGAGGAAATTATGGATATTAAAAAATATCTAACAAACAAGGATATCGAGTTATCCAATGAAGATATTAACTTCGAAAAACTCGAAAAGGATATTAGAAAGGGATATGTTTTAAGCGAAGAAGTAGATAAGGCAAAACAAGAGACAAAAAACGAAATTAGTTCGAAATATACAGAACTAGAAAGTAAATATAACAGTCTTGATAAAACTTATAACGACTTACAAGCTAAGAACGTTGAACTTAATAATTCCAATAGTAGCTTGAAACTTCAAGTTGAAATGGTGTCACAAGGATTTAAACCTGAACAGTTTGATGAAATCTCTAAACTTCGTTCTACTTTATTTGCTGATGAAGAAGACAATTCGAAAGCAATAAGTGGAATAAAAGAAAAATTTACAGATACTTATTTCCCTCAACAAGAAGAAAAGAAGGAAGTAAACATACCAAACGAAGCAGGATTTAAAAATCCAAGTAATCCACCAAAACAAGAGTTAAAAGTTACAAGAAGAACAAATATAAAAGACTTAATTAAAAAATAGGAGGAAACAAAAATGTACGAAGAACTAAATTTAGATTTACAAGCTTTCGCAAAAAGAGTGTATGATTCAATTCTTTATCAATCAACATTCTACAACTTTTTAAATCCAAATTACATTGGAACTTTAAGACAAACAGGAGCTCCAGTAATAGAAGTAGCTAAAACTGACGCTCTAGAAGTAAACGTAAGAGAAACTAAGGAAATTCAAAGCAGATTAAATCCAGCTCTTACAACTTATAGTCACGTAATGGTTGACTTAACAGAACTTAATATGGATTATTCAATCCGTGTACCAATGATGGTAACTGGATCTGATATTACAAACGCAATCCAAGACGCAGCTGACTTACAAGATTCAGCAATTGCTAAACAAATCGATACTTATGGATATGGAAAACTTGCTGCTGCTACAATTGATGAAGTAGCATGGTCTCCATCAACTCAAGATGAATATATTTCACTTCTTAACTCTTTAAGAGCTAAATTATTCAACAACGATATAGCAGGAGACTATAGAATGGGACTTGGAGCAGTTGAATATGCTAACTATGTATCAGCTTTAACTTCAATTCTTAAATTCGAAACACCTGAAGGACAAGAAGGTGTAACAATGGGTGAAATAGCTTACGCTTATGGAATCTCTACATTCGAAATAAATGACAACGTTCTAGATGGAACAGTTGGATACTTCTTCAATCCAATAGCTGTAGTAGGTGACACATTCTTCAGTGAATTTGTACAACACAACAGTCCACAAGGATTCCCAGGATATCTAGTTCTTGAAGGAACTCAAAGCTTTGGTGCTGAAGTTGTTAGACCAGAAGCAATTGTACGTTTAGTAACAGAAGTATCAGCTTAATAGATAAGGAGGTCTTGCTATGACTTTCTTTTCACAAAATGAATTTGAAGAAAAATATAATATAGAAATGCCAGAAAACGATTTATGGAAAATAGAAGCAGTGTGCGAAATGATTATGTCTCAAGTGGGACGTATGTATCGCAGTAATTGGGATGAAACAACAGTTCCAACACCAATAAAAAACGCTTCTATGGAACAATTAAGGTTTATGTATGAGTATGACATACCTTTAATTGACTATAAAGGAAAAGTTGAAGCTGGAGCAATGAAAAGTGAACTTAAAACAGATTACTCAACTCTAGCTTTAAGAATACTTGCAAACAATGGATATTTATACCGAGGAAATCCAATAAATCAAAACATGGGAATGACTTTACCTTGGGGTGATTAAATGTTTAATGTAAATGGAATAAAAGCTGTTTTGATTAAAAATAATCGCAACACTTCATCAGTATATGATGACCAAGATAAAACAACACAAAACATAGTTGTTTGTCCTTACAACGTAGATCAAGCTGTTAAGTTTGGATTTTACACAGTACCTGAAGCAACAGGATATTTCGTTTTAAAAAACACTGTGGACGTTAAAGAGGGTGACCAACTATCTATTGGGGGTCATGTGTACTCCATAATAAAAGTACAAGATGATTGGATATGGAATAAGATAGCTAATTACACTGTGGCTGTTAAATAATGAATGTTCAGTTAATAGTGCAAAAGCCCTTAAATGTGGCTGGTGTTGAACGTTTTATGGATGGGGTAGTAAAGAATGCTGCTAGAGTGACTTTAGACATGACAGCAGGGTCTTTCCCACATAGAACGGGTGATTTAGAGCGTGGATCTTCTGCGTTTGGAGTTCAAGGTGGACATGCAACATATTCTTTAGGTACAACCGTAAATTATGGTAAGTATGTATGGAATATGAAGGGCGTTAATTGGACAAATCCTTCAACATTGCCTCAATGGTATTACACAGTGTTTAAAAATCACAAAGAGGCCATAATAAGTCGAGCTATAAACGGAGTGAATATAACATTATGACAGAACAAGATATTAAAAATAAAAATTTAGTACTTATTTCCTACTTAAACACACTTATAGATGGATACAAGATAAAAGCAGAATATTCAACCAATGATAACGATATCAAAGTAATAGTGGTAACAGAAACGTCAGGGGAAAAGATAGTGTTCTTTAACAATGACAATCCACTATTTAATTACTATGATATTCAAATCTTTGGTGACAATATTCAAGATGCTAAAAACACATCTGTAATAGTAGGGAATCTAATAGGGAAAAGTGTAATAGTTACTTATAAAGACCAAACTTGGCAATTAATATTCAAACAATTTGCAAATCCTAGAACAATTGAATTTATGGACATAAGAAGAGTTGCTTATACAACAACTTTAAAATGTATCGTAAATCGTGTGGCATAGGAAGGGAGAAAATAATGGAATTTTATATCAGTAATAGAGATTTTATAAAGAATCTTGCAATAAATACAGGAACAACTCAAGCACCTACATTTACAACTATGTGTACAGCTTCAGAATTAGGGCTTGAAACAGATATGGAAACTAAAGATTGGTATGTGTTCTGTGACAGTTTACAAAGAAGACTAACAACTGGTGCTTCAGTAACTTTAACAGGAACTATCAAACTTGATGTAAACAACGCTGCAATTTCAAACTTACTTGGTGACGTTCACACTTTAATTGCAGATGGTGAAATAGCTCAATTCAATAATAAACTTATTCAATTTGAACTATTAACTGGAGTAAACAACGGTGTACTTGAATACACTAAATATCAAGTACAAACTAACTTCACTTTAAGTGATTTAGGTGGAGCAGCAGAAGACGAAGGAGAATTCTCTTTAGAAATGACTTTCAACGGAACTGCATCTGAAGTTACTTCAGCATAATAAACAACCTTTCAGGTGGGGTGGTAAACCTCACCTTTATTTTTTAAAGAAAGGAGGAAAACAATGAACGGAACAGGTGCAAACGTTTTGATTAAGTTTACTGGTGATACAAAAGACGTAAATGCAAAAATGACAGGACTTAATAAAACAATGGGATCTGTAACAAAAGGGTTCGTAGCAGGTTCTTTAATAACTAAAGGATTGTCAACAGCTTTTAATATGGTATCTTCAAGTGTCGGCAACGCAACAAAAAGGCTTGACACAATGTGGAACTATCCAAAAGTAATGCAAAACTTTGGTATTTCAGCACAAGAAGCTGCTGATTCTATCAAACGTATTGACAAATCTGTACAAGGACTTCCTACTTCACTTGATCAAGCTGTGTCTGGAGTACAAAATATCTTTATGGCGACAAAAAATCTGCCTAAAGCAGAGAAAATGTTTCGAGCAATAAACGATAGTGCTATGATTTTTGCTAATGGCTCAACTGAAGCAGTAGACAGATTTATTTATTCATATAAACAAGCAATGTCTGCTGGTAAAGCAAGCGCTCAAGATTTTAATTCTATGAACGATGCTATTCCTGGGTTAATGGATAAAGTAGCTCAAGCAATGGGTGTAAGTTATGCCGAACTAAAAAAAGGTTTGTCCGAAGGCGATATTTCGATGAAAAAATTCAACCAAACACTCCAAAAATTAGATGAAAAAGGTGGGGCAGGAATGAAATCCTTCCAAACAGCAGCGAAAGATGCTACAGGTGGAATTCAAACAGCAATATCCAACATGAAAACTGCTATCACCAGGGGATTAGCTACGTTTATTGAAGGAGTAGACGAACAATTGGCAGTTGCTGGGTTTGGTGGAATAGATAACGTCATATCAAAAATTGGGAAAGGTTTTGAAACTGTTTTAAAAGCACTAATTCCAGTTGTGCCCCCAATTGTTCAAGCTTTAGCGACAATATTTAACTGGATGAAAAAACACGAACAATTAGTTAAGGTTTTAGCAATAGGAATAGTAGGTTTTGTCGCTGCATTTAAAACAATTTCAATTATAATTGGAATAATAAATGCTGTAAAAACTGCTTTAATCGCTCTGAAAGCAATAATGATAGTAGTGAACGCAGTTATGCTAGCCAATCCAATAGGAATAATAATTGCTGCAATAGCAGCGTTAGTCGCAATATTTGTTGTTTTGTGGAAAAAATGTGCTTGGTTTAGAAATTTTTGGATAGGATTATGGAAAGGAATAAAAAATGTTTTTGTAACTATTGTTAATTGGATAAAATCTAATTGGAAAACAATATTGTTGTTTTTAATCAATCCATTTGTAGGAGCATTTAAATATTTATATGACCATTGTGCTAAATTTAGAAACTTTATCAACAAAACAGTAACAGCAATTATAAATTTTATTAAAGCAATACCAGCTTTTCTAGCTTCATTACCTGGTAAGATTTGGGCGTTCATTAAAAAAATACCATATTATATAGGTTATGCAATAGGTTGGATATGGGGCAAATATATAGCGTTTTGGCAAAGAGTTTGGCAAATAGTAACAGTAGATATACCAAAATTTGTTAATTCAATAATAACTTGGATTTCTCAATTGCCTGGCAAAATTTGGAATTTATTGAAATTAGCAGCAATAAAAATTGGTTTATGGGTAGTTGAAATAGCAGTTAAAGCAAAAGAGGCTGGAAGTAAATTTGTTAATAATGCTGCAACGTTTTTTAAAGAATTACCTGGTAAAATTTGGAATGCACTTAAAATAGCTGTAATAAAAGTTGGCTTGTGGACAATAAATATGGCAACAAAAGCTAAGGAAGCAGGTAAAAACTTTGTTAATGGTGTAATTAATTTCTTTAAAACGTTGCCAAGTAAGATTTGGACATTTTTAGTTAATACAGCAAATAAGGTTATTACTTGGAAAAATAATTTGGTTTCAAAAGGAAAAGCTGCAGCTAAAGGATTGTTTAACTCTATTGTTAATACATTAAAATCTTTGCCAAGCAAAATGCTTAATATAGGAAAAAATATTGTTCAAGGTTTATGGAATGGTATAAAAAACATGAAAGATTGGGTAATATCTAAAATAAAGGGCTTAGGTAAAGGAATAATTGACGGGATGAAAAAAGCGTTAGGTATTCATTCTCCATCAAAAAAATTCATGAAATTAGGACAGTATTCTATTGTAGGTTATCATAAAGGAATTGAATCAAAAAAACCTGAACTTAATAAATTATTGTCTAATTTATCTACAGACGTTCAAAAGCAATTAAAAGGTAAGAAAACAAACTATGCCAAAATAGGTAAAACATTAGGCCAAGAATTTATCTCAGGAATAGAAGAAAGTTTAAAATCAATTAGAGAAACAGCAGATAAATTTAAAGAAACACTGTCAAAAGTTGATTTGTGGAGCGACAATGGACTTACTGACTTATCAGTAGTTAAAGAACAAATAAGAAACTATGCTGCAAACCTAAATAAATTAAAAAATCAAATACCTACTAGTCTTTATTCACAAATAATGGAAATGGACAGGGAACAAGGTTTAGAGTATACAAACGCTCTTTTAAATATGGATTCAAATGCTTTAAAAGATTATGTATCAAACTGGAATGCTATTCAAAACGAATCAAGCAAGCTAGCAAATCAATGGTATGAATCAGAAGCACAAAAACAAGCTAAAACAATTGCAAATAAATATGCACAAACACTAAAAACACAATTTAATTCTATCAATAAATTGATGGGTGGTATTGGGAAAAACGCTACGCAAGGATTAATTAACGGAATGCTAGCTCAAACTAAGAATTTAAAAGGTGCAGGTAAAACAATTTCAAACAGTATAGTAAATTCGCTTAAAAAAGCGTTAAAAATAAAATCACCATCAAGAGTAATGATGGGACTTGGTAAATATACAACAGAAGGATTTATTGAAGGTATAACTTCAATGCAACGTGAACTTGACAGCATAATGAATAGTACTTTTGGTTTAAGTCCAACAGTAACAGGAACAGCAAGTACACACTTCAGCCCTGAAGTCAATGTAACAGTCCAAAACAACATGAAAACTGATCCACTAGGACAAGTGGTCAACAACGTTAAAACATTCTCAGGTGGGGCTAAAAATGACTATAACTACGGAATAGGAGGATAGGAAATGCACATATATATAAACGGTGAAGAGGTTGTATGTTCAAACGACTTCACAATAGAACAGGAAATGCTTTCTACTCCTTCCGTTGTTCTAAATAATGTATATCCTAAAATTTGGGAAACTGACAAAGACTACGTTTCGAGATTCTACTATCCTGAAGACTACTCTAAATGCTTAATATATGACGGTGAAGAACTTATTTTTGCTGGAGTAGTAGAAAACACTGGAGAAATAAGTTTAAATCCTAGAGAACCTCATTTTTGTAATTTACAAATACTAGATTTTAAAACTTTCTTAAGTGAAGGGGAGCTTGATACATTTGTTATTTATCAAAAGACAATAACAGAAGCAATAAATCAAATAGTAAATGATATTGCAGAATATGGTTTTGTGGTTGGGAATATAGATATCTTAAATCCAGATGAAGTAATAGGCGCTTATTCAACTCAAGACAAAACAGCATACGATATGTTCCAATATATAGCAGACATTACTCAAAGCAGATGGACAACTCGTATGGTCGATGAAAACACAGTTGCAATTGACTTTTACGATCCTACATTAATGCCTGAAGGAACTTCTATTGCTTATAACAACGCTTGGTTTGAAACATACGATATTTATGAAATGAGTTTTAGTTATTCTTCAAGAGATTATAGAAACAAACAAGTAATGACTTCAAATGAAGTATTTGGATCAATACCACAACAAGAACTAATAATTGCAAACGGATATCAATCACAATATAACACTAGTGAAAAAATTGGGACAATAAATTCAATAACAATAAATGGTACTCCTTGTACTTTTGCAACAAATAATGAAAAAGAACTTGGAACGATAGCTGATTTCTATTACACACCAGGCAACAACTATTTTGAAAGTACAAATCCAAGAGCAGTAAACACTCAAATTCAAATTGCTTATATTCCTTTAATAGCAGGAAGGCAAGTAATAACAAACGAAAACGAAATAAATAGGATAAACACTGCTACAGGAAGAAAAGGCGTTGTTTCAAGATATGAAAACAGAAACGATGCAACAACTTCAAGTGAACTTCAAGAAATAGGAAAAAGTTACATAAAATACAAAGGACTTCCTGAAGTAACACTAACAGTGACAACTTCAATAAATATTTGGGATATTGGAGAAACAGTAGAATTTGATGCTCCACTTGATGAACTTTCTACTAATTATATGGTTAAGAAAAAATCAATTAATTACATAGTAACTGCTGATGATATTGTTTATACATTTGAACTTACTTCAAGTTTTAACGCAGAAACAGAAATAAATTATTTTGACAATCAAAGAGCAAAAAATAAAGGAAATCTATCGCAAGATCAATATGTCGCTAGAAGCGTTGATATAAATACAAACGCAGTACTTAACTTTGGTGTAGGAGAACCTGAAGAAATACAAATAACAGGCGATAACATACTAGACTGCGTTTTAGACAGTCCAATTAATAATTAGGAGGGTATATTATGACACAAGATTTTAAAAGTATTTTAGAAGATTACATAACAAATAATATTGTACCTACAAGTCAGCAAGCTAAAACTGAATTTGATGAAGCTGATGTATTGAGCTTTTCTCATTGGACTAGTCTTTTACCAGTTGTTCCAGAAGGACACACGATGAATTTAGAGTTTAACGGATATGTCGTCGATGAAGCTTCAAACAAAATAATAATTTATGGTTATTATTCTATTAGTGGTAGTAATAGTATCAAAGGAATAATAATTCTTCTAGACGAAACTTTCAATCCTATAAAATCATTTTTAACTTATAGTAATGGAACAGAACTTAACAAAATTGAATGCATGAAACAAGCAGAAGACGGAACTTTCTATTTAGTAGAAAATGGTGTAAATAATGTACCTCGTTTTGTGTTAGTAAATAATTTTTCTAGCCAAAATGCCAACGGCGATTATGTTTTAAATTTTAGAAAAAACTATAACTTTGATAACAGTTTTCAAAGCTATCAAATTCAAAATATGTTTAAAAGTGGTACTTCTGCAAAATATGTGTTCTTTGCTTTATATGAAGGCGGTAACGATGATTATTCAACAAAAGTAATTGAACTAGAAGTAAACGTTGGTGAACCTCTTGTATGGAGTACGCCAATAACAATATCAAACAAAAGATTTAGTGGTGCTTACGCTCAATTTAGTGATGAAGGTGTATATTGGAGGATGCTTACTACACAATATTCATCTGGTTATGATATTACTTGTTATACAAAAGATTATTCACAAACAAATCCATCTTCTACAGTTATTGCTACTATGTCTTATAGAGGTTATATACAAGATAATCAAAAATGTGCATTTTTAGATCAAGATACTGTTTATTTTTCTTACTCTTTAATTGGAACTCGTATTGATTTTTGTAAATATTCTTTTACTGATAGTACATTTACAACAATATTTACCAAATCATTTTCAGGAAATCATTACGAAGAAATAAATTTGGCGATTTGCGATGGCATACTCTATATCCAATATGGAGCTGATATTTCGTGGAACAGTTCAAGTTTAATACCTGAAGAAAATGGTTACAAAGGCGACTATTATTTTCAAAGAATGACTGACGATGTATGGAATCCAGTTTTATATGCCGAAGACGAAACATTTAACTATTTAACTACACTATTTATACCAAAAACAGACTTTAATTTAGTTCAATTGGGTTCTATAAGTTTTGTGGTTTTTGCAACTATAGGGACAAAAGCATATGGACTTTTACTTAAAGATAACTATAATGCTTTAAACTACAATGGGCAACCTTATACAGATTATAATTCAATACTTCCTAAACAAGTAGAGATTTATTCTAACAATTCTTTAGTATTTGCTAGAAACATTATAGATAAGACAGTAATAGATAATAAAACTGTTTCAACAACGACGATTCCAAACACTTATTTGAATAATATAAATTTAGATAAAGAAAATCTTTTAACAGAAACAAATGTAACAATGTTAAGTCAAAATGTACCAATAACAAAAAACATTTATGAATCAATATATTTAAGCTTTATAAACAGTATTACAAACAGAATTTATGGTGTTGATTCTCAAACAATAGAAGCACAAGTGCCAAGTAACTTAAATTCTTATGTAAATACAAATATGAATACAGGAACACAAACAAATAGCGAAAATACTTCAATGGGGTGCTTGGTTGTTAATTATGCAGATGGAACAACACTTACAAACAACGTTCTTTGGACAAGAGTAAATGGACAATATCAATATACTTTTGCTTTAGACGTTCAAAAAGAAATTGCTTCTTATGAAATAAAAAGCAGCAATTTACAACAGACATATTACACAGTTATTCCTTCAGGATTAAATGTGGGGTCAATTTATAAAATTACAGAAACATTTTATGTTAGTTAGGAGGTTAAACTATGGCTTTAATAACATATGCCACTAAATCAACAATGAATGTGAATAATGATATTCCAAACACAAATAAAGTTCGAGCAGACGATTTAAACGAGATCAAAAGCGTGGTGAATGGCAACTGGACGCAAAAAGATATCATAACAATAAAACTAAATAATGACTTTACAATTCCATCTACCAATACTATTACACAAATAACAGGATTTAGCGTTGATGGGCAAACTGGAAACAATTTATCATTAGCAAACGATAAAATTGTGATAGGAGCAGGAGTAAAAAGAGTTTTGGTTTCATATACAGCAAAACACTTAAACTCAACAAGTACAACAAGATCATTTTCGTATTTACAGTTAAATGGAACTAGTTATTCGCAGGAAGCTGCATTTTTTCCAGCAACGAATTCACAAATAACTGTAAGTTTGCAACCACAACTATTTGAAGTGCAACAAAATGATGCGTTTAGTTTAGTTGTATATGGGCAACAAGGTAACAAAGTTGGTGGAGCTTCTGCTTGGAGGATTACATCTATGACAGTAGAAGTTGTTCAATATAGTGACCAATAAAAAATTTAATAATAAAAGGGAGAATTATAGGGAAAAACGATAGCTAGTAAATAGGTTTTTAGAGGGGTTTTCGATAGCTAATAAAAGGAGGAAAAAATATGATTTCAATATATAAAACAGACAATATCAAAGTAGGAGAAGAAGATACAGTTATTTATGGAGAATTAAGAGGTTTATCTACTGATACAAAACCTACTGATGAATATAAAGGAAAAAAAATTGGTAACGGATGCGTATTCATTGAAATAAATACAGGAAAAATATTCTTCTTTGATGGTGATAGTAAAACTTGGAAGGAGGCATAATATATGGACGTAACAAGTTATTTGTTAGGTAAACAGTCTGGTGGAGGCAGTGAGATAAATAATCAAAACAAAAATGTTACTATAACAGAAAACGGTACAACAACTGTAAGTGCTGATGCGGGCTATACAGGATTAGGCACCGTTGGAATAACAACAAATGTCTCAGGCGGAGATGTAAGCGAGTATTTTAATATGTCAATTGCTGGTGGGAGTTCTACTTGGAAAAACATTCTGAAAAAATATCCCAGCCCAATAACTATTACTGGAACATCAGTGGGGTATACATTTACTGATTATAATTTGACAGAACTACCAACAATAAACGTTGATTCAAGTGTTACAATTTTAAATTATTTGTTTTATAGTTGCAAAGGACCAACAACAATAGATATAAGCAATTTCAATACTCCAAGTTTAGCAGCAGTTTCAAATATGTTTGCTGGATGTGAAAACGTAACAACGATAATATTTGGAAATAATTTTGTTACAAATGCAGTATTAAATTTTAGCTCTATGTTTTCTAATTGTAACAAATTAGAAACTTTAGACTTATCAATGTTTGATTTTACAACAGGAAATTATATGACTGGTATGTTTCAAATGTGCGAATCTTTAAAAAATTTAACATTTGGAATTAATTTTGGTAAAGGGTATGACACAAGTAAATCAGCAAATTATAGTAGATATACGTTGGATTTATCTGCTTCAACATTATTAACACATGATAGTTTAATGAGTGTTATTAACGGATTATATGATATAGCAAGCGCAGGAGTACAATCTCAACAACTAATTCTTGGTGCTACTAATTTAGCAAAACTTTCTCAAGCAGAAATTGATATTGCTACTAATAAAGGTTGGACTGTTTCATAATGTTAAATAATATACTACTTTTTGTTATTACTGGAATTATTGGATTTTTAGCAGCAATAATAAAAAAATCGTTTGTTACATTTGGAAAAAAATTCAAAAATTGCGAACTTGCTAATCAAAACTTATTAAGAGGGCAAATAGTAGATATTTATTATTCATATAAGAAAACTAAGAAAATACCTTTTTATCAAAAAGAGGTTGCTAACGAATGCCATACAGCATACGCCAAAAATGGTGGAAATTCGTTTGTAGATGATCTTGTCAAAGAAATAAATTCATGGGAGGTTATATGATGAAAAAGTTTATAAAATGTGCTGTAATACG
>JAEIGA010002326.1_pt1 | contig 30374 bp, 47 predicted proteins | sample 9270691 | NCBI WGS metagenome assembly JAEIGA01 (sample SAMN17057246, study PRJNA624740) | gut metagenome | biome: biome; isolation source: fecal sample | host: Bos grunniens | place: China: Xizang | collected 2019
AATTGCAAACGGCATTAAGGTTGCTTTGCCTGCATTGGCAGATGCGGCAGTTAATGTAATTTTGAAAATTTCCGAAACGCTAACTGAACCAGGCGCACTGGAAGGTATGCTTGATGCAGCACTGGAAATTGTCTTGAAAATTGTAGACGGCATTACAGAAAACTTGCCCAAATTGACAGATGCAGCAATCAGCGTAATATCGAAAATTGCCACAACTTTGACAGATCCAGACACGCTGGAAGATATTCTGGATGCGGCATTGGAGATTTTGGGAGCAGTGGCAGAAGGACTTGCCCAAGACCTTCCTGAACTGGTCGATGCGGCAGCGGAAGTCATTGTCAATATTGCGGGGTTCTTGCTTGATCCAGACAACCTGAAAAAAATCATTGATGCCGGAATAGACCTGGTTAAAAATTTGGCATCTGGATTGGGCAGCAGTCTTGGATCTATTGCCGAAGCTGCAACGGAATTGACAGGCCAAATTATTACAACTATTTTTGAAACTGACTGGCTGCAAGTTGGCGCAGATATTCTGTCTGGAATATTAGAAGGTCTTGTCAATTTTGGTGATGCCTTTGAAGAAAACAGTCCGATCCTCTCTGCCGCCATTGATAAACTGCATAATCCATCCGGCATTGGCCTTGATGACATTTTCACCTGGCCTGGGTGGGATGGCAATTTCAGTTCTGATGCTCAGTCACAGTGGGCTGACAAGGCAAGACTTCCTTCACACGCTGACGGCCTTGACTATGTTCCTTATGATGGCTACATTGCAGAGTTGCACAAGGGAGAAATGGTTATCCCTGAAGCCACATCAAGACGGATTAGGGCTGGAATGTTTGCTTCTGACAACGGTGAAGTGGTAAGCCTGCTTGAACGGATCCTGTATGCCTTGGAAGAAAACGGTCAGGCAAAGACATCCATTGTGCTGAACAACCGTGAATTTGCAAGACTGGTAAAGGCGGTGAACTAAGATGCTTGAACAACTGAAATATAAAAACCATCTGAATGAAGTGTTTGAATTCGGCAAGGACGGCATCTTTGTTGACACCAATGATCTTCATGATTATTCATGGAATGTGACCAAGAAGGGCAACAAGATTGCAGCCATTGATTATGCTGTCAGCAAGCGGAAACTGCCTGTCACCATTATCTGTGACAGTGAAGACAAGGGCATTGCAGCCAGGAACCGTCTTCTGGAAGTGGTTGAAAAAGATGTCCTTGCCATGAAGCATGGACAGATCATCATTGGCGGGTATTATTTCAAGTGCTTTGTGACAAAGAGCCAGAAGAAAAACTATCTGACATCCAAGCGGATGATGAATGTGACACTGACATTGACCACCGACTGTCCGTATTGGGTGAAAGAAGAAACATTCAGCTTGAGGAAAAAGGAAACCACTGGCGAAGGCAAAAACCTTGACTTGCCATTTGACTTTCCTTTTGACTATGCATCCGACAATGGCAGTGTGGAACTGTTCAATGCAGGCTTTGTCCGCACGAACTTCCGCATGGTCATCTATGGTGTCTGCCAGAATCCTGCTGTGTATGTTGGAGATCATCTGTATCAAGTCAACTGCACTGTTGGTGATGGTGAATATCTGACCATAGATTCTGCAACAAAGAAGATTTTCCTGACCACATTTGATGGCACAGTGCAAAACATGTTCAACCTGCGGAACCGGGACAGCTACATCTTTGAAAAAATCCCATCTGGTCAAAGCACTGTGGCCTGGGAAGGAAGCTTTGGTGTTGACATCATTCTGCTTGAAGAACGGAGTGAACCGAAATGGACTTGATTTTCATGAATGCAAACCGTGAGGATCTTGGTGTTCTTCTGGACTATGATGTGGATATGGCTTTTGGTCAGAGTGAAAACAATTTTGAATGCACTGTTGCAGCATCGTCTCACTGCTGCGGAGCCGGGTTTTTCCTGTACATGGAAGGCACTGAATATGGCGGTGTCATTGACAGCATTGAAAGCAAAAAAGAATCCAAGGAAGTCATTTATTCCGGCAGGACATGGCATGGAATACTGAATTCCAAGGTGGTTGAACCTGACAACGGTCAAGCCTATTTGACCGTTTCAGGTGAAGCCAATGCCGTGATTGGATCCCTGCTGACAAGGTTGGCACTGTCTGACCTGTTTGAAGTGTCTTCTGAGGATTCCGGCCTGATCATTGACAGCTACAAAATGAACCGATACATCCGGGGCTATGACGGCATCTTGAAGATGCTGAAGCAGGTTGGCGGCAAGCTGCTGTTCACGGTGAAGGAAGGCCGGGTCATGCTGTCTGTCGCAAGAATCCGGGACTACACGAAGGATGAAGAATTTGATTCTGACTTGGTGGACTTCGATGCAAAGAAGAAGTTCAAGACGGTGAATCATTTGATCTGCCTTGGTTCTGGTGAACTGGAAGAAAGAATGGTCATCCATTTGTATGCAGACAGCAGCGGGAACATCAGCAAGGAACAGACACAATTCGGCATGGATGAGTTCACAGATGTTTTTGATTATCCCAATGTTGAATCCATTGAAGAACTGGAAAAGAGCGGAATTGACAAGCTGAAGGAACTTTGGGATCCTGATGAAATTTCCGTTGATTTTGATGCCGAAGCGGACACCTATGATGTCGGTGACATTGTTGGGGCATATGACAATGTGACACAGATTTCTGTGTCTGCTGTCATCAGCAAGAAAATTGTGACCATCCGTGATGGTCAGGTAACTATTTCATACAAGGTTGGTGAATAACTATGGGCAATGTCCATCTTGTAACTGGTTACGCAGGGCGGGAACACATCACCGCTGTTGACCAGGGAGCATTCAACAGGCTGATGATGGGTGAAGGCCAGTTTGTCTTTGGCACCGGGAGACAACTGGCGGCAACCATTGTCAGCAACAATCAGATCCGCATTGCTGACGGAGAAATCTTCATGCAGGGCAGATATATCCGGCTGAACGAAGGCGCATATGTGGATCTGACAATTGGAAACGGCAGACAGGACTATCACAGGCATGACCTGATTGTTGCCAGGTACACAAAGGAAACTGGAACCGGGATTGAGGATGTGAACCTGGTTGTCATTCAAGGCAACGCAGTCACCAATAATCCTTCTGATCCCAACTACACTGTTGGTGATCTGACTGGTGGTACTGCCATCTTGCATAACATGCCGCTTTATCGTGTTGTGTTGAGCGGCATCAACATCAAGGAAGTGGTTCCGCTGTTTTCCGTGGAGTATGTCAGCAATTCCGACAAGCAGGCCAAGACAGACAAGCTTGAAGAAGGAACCGAACTGGAAGGTGCAGACTACTTCCCCTTCTATGATTCTTCTGTGGGCGCACACAAGAAGGTGCCTTGGTCGAGAATCAAGGCTGAGTTTGAAGCGAAAGAAGATGGTGTCCTTGCCATTGAAAAGGGCGGTACCGGGCAGGCTTCCATTTCTGATGATGTCTACACCGATGCACGATACAGAGCATCTGCACTTGTCGGAACCGAAACCACACCCACCACAAATGGTGTAATCAATTGGACTTACAAGTAAGGGGGTGCTGACCTGTGGCACACAAAACACTGATAGGCGGCACTGCTTATGATCTGGCAGGTGGAATGACACTGGTTGGTGGGACTGCTTATGAAATTGCAGGCGGCAAAACACTGGTTGAGGGTACGGCCTATGATATTCCGTTCAGCAGCACAGGTGCAATTCCTGTGTATATTGACGGAAGCACCTACAATGAAGATGAAGGCAGATATAATGATGGTGTGATGATTCATGGGGTCGAATACAACGAAGGTTCCAACACATTTGAGCCTGTTGTGTATGTTAATGAAGGAGACACAATCTCCGCAGTGTCAGATATGTTTGTCAATGACTCCTTTTATGGCGGTTGGGCAAGCTATACAGTCCCCGGTGACATTACCGAAATACACATCACGCTGACATTTGATGCTATTTATATTTCTACACGCTAATGGGGGGAATAAATTATGAACTATATCAAGATCAATGACACCCTTTACCCTGCAACCATTCTTGGCAGAATGGAAGACAGGGATTGGGACAACAGAGAATCCAAGGCAATCACCTTGGAAATGGACTATGCCACCGCCATTGGCCTGTTTGTTGATGGCCTGGTGTGGCATATCGTCCATCAGCCTGACAGCTATGAGAAGGACGGCAACACCGTGACACCTGATCCTATTGAGTATGACAATTCCGAATTCTATGTTGCCGGATCTGTCACGGACAACCGCAATGGAACTGTCACTGTGAAGATGGGAAAGAAGACTGATGGCGAAATGCTGTCTGAATTGATGGGGGTGCTGAACAATGAAGAAGGCTGATTTTGATGCGCTGAAGGCCAGAGTGCGAGAGGTCAAGAACAAGTCAACTGATATGGACACGCTGATCAACGCAATCATGAAGTTGAACTATGGTCAGTTCAAGAAGGTTGCTTCTGATGAGGTCATGGCTGTCCTGGAAAAGTACGGCTATGCTGAATAAAGGACGGTGAAAACAATGAAGGGAATCACATTTGGGGATTATCATTCATACAAGGATCTGAAGCTGATTTTGCAGCCGGGGAAGGAAATTGCAAGCCCTGCGGTGAAGGTCAGAAAGATTGACATTGAAGGTGCGGATTCCTCCCTGGACTACACTGATTTCTTTGGTGAACCGAAATATGAGGACATGACACACAAGTTCAACTTTGCAACCATTGCGCCTGAAGGTGACTTCCTTTCAATGTTTTCCATCGTGAAAAATGCAATCCATGGCAAGAAAATGCGGATCATCCTTGACGATGATCCGCTTTTCTATTACATGGGCAGGCCGCATGTTTCTCAGTTTACCAATGACAAGAACATTGGCATCATCCACATTGAAGTGGAGTGTGAGCCGTACAAGTACAAGCTGAACGAAACCACCATTTTGCAAAACCTGTCTGGCAAAAATCTGTTTGACTGCACCAATCCACAAATTGCCACAGCATATAACACAGAAGTCACCAGTCTGTCAACAGGTGTCAGAATCACTTCAAAAAGCCAAGGGCAATGGAGATTTGCACAGTTTAAGATTGCGCCAATCAAGGCATTAGCAGGGCGAACAATCACACTTAGTTATAATGCAACAGTTTCAGAAGGTGCTGCGGAAAGGGTTGGCCTTGGGTACTTCAAAAGCCCATACAATCCTATTGTGATCACAGCATATTCAGCGGAGAACAGCAGCAAGGTTGGCCTTGCTGTCGATGCAAAGTATGCTGAAGATTATGATTTTGTTGGTCTGTGGCTATATTCAAGCAGGGATGCTGATGGACAGGCTAATTCGTATGTTGACTACACAAATATACAACTTGAATTGGGGAGCATGGCAACAGAATATGAAGCTTATGACAGCACTCCCAAGACTGTCACAATCACTGCCGCCAATAGTCGCAAAGCAGCGATCCCCACAGTAATCACCACGGCAGGGGCAACCATTGGCAGGGGGGATTTTAGCACAGCCCTTCAAGCAGACCGGGAATATAGCATCCCAGAATTGGAACTGAAGGAAGGGAACAATCTTTTCACAATCACTGGTTCTGGCCTTTTCCTTATCAAATACCAGGAAGGTTCCCTGTAAGGGGGTGCTGCTATGTATAGGGTTTATTGTGATGGTCTTCTTCTGTACCACAGCAAGATTGAAAACCTGAAGATTTTCAATCCAACGGCAGAACTGGAACTGAACAAGACAGGCAGCTTTGACTTCACCATCTATCCTGATCATCCCTATTTCAGCCTGGTCAAGAAGCTGAAGTCAATCATCACCGTCTTCCAAGATGATTTCCTGATGTTCCGGGGCAGGGTGCTTGATGATGAAATTGGTTGGCACAACGAAAAGGCCATCATCTGTGAGGGTGACATGGCCTTTTTGCTTGACAGCATCCTGCGGCCTTTTTCCTTCACTGGCACACCTGCTGAATTCCTGGCCTATGTGCTGACATTGCACAATGCCCAGGTGGACACAGAGAAGCAATTCCAGGTGGGCAATGTGACTGTTGAAGGATATGTCACCTATGATGCTGAAGACTACTTCACCACCAAGGAAACCATTGAAAAGCAGCTTCTGGAACCGCTTGGCGGCTATCTGATGACACGGCTTGAAGGCGGTGTTGTCTATCTGGACTATCTTGCCACGCTGAACCTGCTTGCACCGCAGACCATCAAGTTTGGGAAGAATCTGCTTGACCTGAAGCGGATCCGCAAAGGTGCAGACATTGCCACAGTGGTCATCCCTTTGGGTGCAAAGCTGAAGGATGAAGAAGGCAAGGACACCAATCAGCGGCTGACCATTGAATCTGTCAATGGCGGTGTTGATTTCATCCAGGATGCCGATGCCATAGCACAGTTTGGCATTATTGTCAAATCGGTCATTTTTGAGGATGTCACGGATCTGGCAGAACTGAAGTTGAAAGGGGAAGCACATCTTGCCGATTCTGTCAACCAGTGGGAAACCATTGAACTGACAGCGGCAGACCTTGCCATCACAGGCCAGGACATTTCTTCTTTCCATCTTGGGACACAGGTCAAAGCAGAAAGCAAGCCACATGGTTTGAATCAGTTTTTCCTGGTCAGCAAGTTGTCCATCAAGCTGCTTGATCCAATTGCAAACAAGATGACATTGGGAAAGACCATCCCGGCCTTTTCTGAAACCGTCAGCGGCATTTCAAACAACCAAGGGCAAATCCTTCATGTGGTGGAGAAAAGCGCACAGGCGGCTTCTGAAGCGGCCTACAATGTGGAGCAGAACCTTCAGGCATCCATCCAGGTGTCAGCGGAAAACATCAAGTCTGTTGTGGCTGAAAACTACACGCTGAAGGAAGATGCGGAAGCCCTGGTGTCATCGGTCAGCACAGAGATAGAGCAGACCAAGAACAGCTTTGAAATCCAGTTCAATCAGTTCAATGCGGACTTGGTAGCTGTGGCAACCGGGGCAGATGCAGAGTTTGAAGAAATCCGCAAGTATATCCGCTTTGTGGATGGTCAGATCCTGCTTGGCGAAGTGGGCAATGAACTGGAATTGAAGATCAGCAATGACAGGATCAGCTTCCTTCAGGATGGTGCGGAAGTGGCATATTTCAGCAACAGAAAGCTATATGTCACGGACACACAGATCCTGCACAGTTTGCAGCTTGGCAACTTCGCATTCATGCCCAGGACAAACGGAAATCTGTCCTTCAAGAAAATCTAAGGAATGATAGGCATTTCTGACCACCATCAAAGGGGGTCAGAACAATGGCAACATCAGGAACCATTCAGCAGGCCATCAGAACAGGATATAGGCTTCAGATTGCCTGGACGGTGGATTCACAGTCTGTGGCAAACAATACATCCACGGTCACAGCCAAGGTGCAGCTTGTTTCCACTGGAAGCAGCTACACCATCAATTCCAGTGCAACAAAGTCTGGTTCCTTGACCATCAATGGGACACAGTACACATTCACATTCACTGCTGCACTGTCTGGCAACCAGACCAAAACGCTATACACAAAAACAGTCACGGTTTCCCACAGCGCAGATGGCACCAAGACATGTTCCTTTTCTGCAACCTGTGGGATCAATGTCACGCTGTCTGGCACCTATTATGGCAATGTGACGGCATCCGGCAGCGGTGTTTTCAACACCATTGCCAGGGCTTCCACCATCAGCAGTGTCACATCTTCTGTCAGTGTCACAGGCAGCAATGCAGTCACAGTGAGCATCACCAGGGCGGCATCCAGTTTCACCCACACCGTTGTGTTCAGCTTCGGCACCTATTCCAACACACAGACTGGTGTGGGTACATCGGCATCCTATACCATTCCGCAGTCCTGGCTGAATGCCATTCCCAATGCCACATCCGGCACAGCGAAGGTGACGGTGACAACCTATTCCGGCAGCACCAAAATAGGCTCTGCTGTGTCCAAGAATTTCACGCTGACAGTGCCATCCACAGTGGTTCCGACAATTAGTGCTGTGAGCCTGTCAGAAGCCGTTTCTGGCCTTGCAGCACAGTTTGGCAGCTATGTCCAGGGGAAGTCCAAGATTGCCGTGAAAATCACAGCGGCAGGGGCTTTGTCATCCACCATCAAGTCATACAAGACCACCATCCAGGGTGCCAATTTCACAGCGGCTTCTTTCACATCTGGCTTCCTGACCAAAAGCGGAACATCCACTGTGACCATCACAGTCACAGACAGCCGGGGACGGACTGCAAGCACAACCAGAAGCATCACAGTGATTGCCTATGCTGCACCCAAGATCACAAGCTTCCAGGGCTTCAGGTGCCTTCAGAATGGCTCAGAAAACTATGAAGGCACATATTTGAATGCAGCGGTGAACTTTACCATTGCTTCTGTTGGAAGCAAGAACACAGCATCCTACACCTTAGAATACAAGCCGCAAAGTGCGGGAACTTGGACGGCCTTGACAAGTGGTGCTGTTTATGCTTTGAACCAGAACATCATCAGTGCATCCGGGCTGTTTTCTGTTGACAGCAGCTATGACATTAGGCTCTCTGTCACAGATTTCTTTGGGACGGTCAGAAGCACATTTGAAATCCCAACGGCCTTCACGCTGCTTGACTTCAATGCAAGTGGAAAGGGACTGGCTTTTGGCAAGGTGTCTGAAATGGTTGAAGGTGTGGAATTTGGGATTCAGACATACTTTGACAAAGCACCCATCATCAATGGTGGTCAAAAGATGCTGTGGACTGGTGGTTGGGCTATGACGGCAGAGCAAACAGCTACATTGTCGGAACCTGTTAGCGAACAAGCAAATGGAATCGTTCTGGTGTTCAGCAGATATTATAGTGATGCTGTCCAAGACGATAACTTCAACAGTTTTTTTGTGCCAAAGACTTTGGTTGCTGCCAAGCAAGGTTTTGGCAGTTCGTTTTTGATGACCACATCCACCTTTAGTGTGGTGTGTCAGAAATACTTATACATCAGTGATGGAAAGATCGTTGGCAATGTCAACAACACTGCAATTGGAACAGGCACATCAGGCATCGCCTACGCAAACAACGGATATGTCCTGCGCTATGTCATAGGGGTATAAACATTTTTACAGGGGGTACTGAAGGGAATGAGTGAATCAATAGTTGTGGCCTTGCTTGCCCTTTTGGGAACATTGGGCGGCACTTTTGGCGGCATCTTGACCGCCAACAAGCTTACCAATTACCGCATCGAACAACTGGAAAAGAAAGTTGAGATACACAACAATGCAGTTGAACGGCTGTATATTGTTGAACGGAAGTTGGATGTAGATGAAGAAAAAATCAATGTTGCCAATCATCGAATTGATGACCTTGAACAATATCATAAGTGACAGAGAAAGGCCGGGGATCATTTCCCCGGCCTTTTTGTCATTTCTTCTTCAGTTGCTTTTCAAGCTCCTTCAAACGATTTTTGACAGTGGCTGTGTAGGGTGTATTGCAGATGTAATATTCAAAATATTTCCCTGCACATTCATTGATGCCGTAATAGTGCTTTTTGCCGTCTTCCAGGAACAGCAGAAAGGACTTCATAGCAGTACGCTTTTCCAGTGGTTCCTTTGCATTGTCTATTCTGAGCCTGAATAAAAGCCAATCATCATCCATCTTCTTGACAACAGCTTGATTGTATGCCGTCCAACCAAAAGGCAATTCCCCTTCTGGTGTCAGGCGGTCAAGTCTTTCGCCAATACTGTTTTTGTTCTTGTTCTTGCGCTCTCCAAAAGATAGAAACAATCCCATAATGACACAACCTTTCAAAATAGGTGAAACCATTCTATTCCTATTTCACACAAAATTCAACAGAATTTTCCGCAGCCGTCAAATTGTACTGACAAAGCAAGTACATTTTGTCTATTTTGCCTATTGTTTTGTGAGTACAAAGGTAGTACAATAAAGCCATCAAAAGAAAGGGTGGCTGTCATGGGAAGCAAACTGATTGGCAGAAAGGTCTATATAACGGATAAAGAAAGTATCTATCATGGCGAATGGGGCATTGTTGATTTCTTTGACGGTGAATGCTATCACATCAAAATTGCAAATGGTTCCGATTCTGTCCCGGTGTTTGATAGGGATCAGTTCAGAGTTCCAAGAAAGGATGTAACTCAAAATGAAAAATAAACCTTGTCCGTTTTGCGGTGCCGAATTGGCACAGGAAAACCGTCTAAATCCACTTGCGAAAAAATATGATGATTTTGCATTCAGGACATTTTATGTTCATCCTAATAACGGTTGCTTTTTAAGTAATGAACCGTTTAGGGAAGAAAAACTGAAACAATGGAACACAAGAATGAATGGTGGTGTAAAATTGAAATGCATTAACTGCAAACACATGGAATGCATGGACTACATCAAAGGGGTTGGAATATGTGCCATTTTAGAGGGCGAAGCGGTTGTCCTGGAAGGTGAGTGCATCTGCCCAAAGGATATTTACAAAGACACGGAAGCCTTTTTGCGTGCCAACGGAAAGGGGTGGTGCTGCAATGACTAAAACAGAACGGCTTCAGATCCGCATCACACCAGAGTTGAAGGACAAGCTTCAATCCCTGGCAGCTGCCGAAAACAGAACCATCAGCAACTACATAGAAAATCTAATCAAAAAGGAACTTGAAAAAAGGGAAGGCTGAAATCAGCCTTCCCTTCCTTTATTTTTTCTTTTTAATTTTCCGGCATTAGGGTATAATGCAGTTATATCAATAGATATGCCTTTGTTGGTATCGTGTAGGTTGTATTAAGATAGAGCATACAGGACACTGATAAAGGGCAAGAAAAAATGCCCTTTACTTCAGAAAGACTTCCAGGATAGGTGTGGCACCTCTGCGGACACCATGGTCAATGACATCAAAAGTGATTTTGTCAATGAACCGCTTCAAAGAGACATTTTTCGTCTCTGCATCTATGGTATCATCTTGAATGCAGTCAATTAAGCTGTGAATTGTGGCAATTTGCTCTTGATAGTTCACTGGCTCAGGGATGTTTTGTTTCGCTTCTTTGATCTGTTCTTTCAGTGTTTCGATAGAGGAAGTATACATCTGTTTGCGTTCAATGAATTCGTCCCTGGTGTACATACCATCATCAGCTTCCCACGAATCAAACAACCGCTGCTTTTTCTTTTCAAGCTTGGCGAGTTCAGCTTCCATGGATTGCAACACAATTTGATGCTGTTCCAGATCTTTGTTGTTGACTTCGTGTTCCATCTTGAATTCAAAGTCAGAAATTTGAAGCTTCAGAGCATTAACAATAGCATCACTAACCACATCAAATGCAACGGACTTTTTCTTGCAGATGGTGTTTTTGGTATGAACAATTCTTGGCACACGGCTTCCGTCATTGTAATTTTCATATCCCATGTGCCTTCCGCAGTCACAGCACTTGATGATTCCGGCATATGGGTTCCGCAAAACTTCATTGACCTTTATAGAAGGCCGTTTGTTTGCTTGCATGATTGCCGCAGCCTTATTAAACTGTTCTTCGCTTATAATCCCATCATGCTTTCCTTCATAGACTTCTTCTGCGCTGTCATCCAGGACAGTTTTCTTGATTAGTTTGCCAGTGGCTTCATCAAAGACTTTCGTTTTTTTGGATCTTCCCCACCTGACTTTTCCAATGTAGTGAACATTGCGGAGCATATCACGCACAGTGTATCTATGCCAGTCATTGTTGCCTGCGGATGTTTGGATGCCCATCCGCTTCAATTCATTGGCAATCCATTGATAGCTTCTGCCTTCTTCGGTAAACCAGTCAAAAATCATTTGCACAATTGGGCTTTCGTTTTTGTTTTCAATCAGCCGTCTGTCCTTTTTGGAAAACCGTTTGACATCAAAACCAAAAATCCTCTGTGGTGGTAGATAGTTGCCCTCTTTTACAGATTGCCATTTTCCAGAAACCAATCTTCTTCTGATGGTTTTGTATTCTCTCCTGGACATGAACAGGCCGAATTCAAAATATTCTTGGTCATATTCATCATTTGGATCATAGACCTTGGAGGGGGTGATGATTTTAGTGTCAGAAAACTGAAACGCATCTGCCACTTCGCCCTGGTCTTTGGTGTTTCCTCTTGCCAATCGTTCTACTTCGACAACAAGCACACCTTTGTATTTCTTTGCGTATACATCAGACAGAAGCTGTTGCATTTTCGGTCTGTCATCAATGCTTTCACCGGAAACAACTTCCTGATATATAACTATTTGGTTAGGGTGTATATCATACTTTGCGGCAAGTGTTTCAAGCATTGCTTTGTGTCTGGCAAGCGTTTCCCCTTCGCCCATTGCTTCCAGTTCAATGTCTGCCCTTGATTTCCTCAGATACATTGCATACATTTCTTTTGAATAAACATTTCTTGCGCTTTCAACTATTTCATTCACTTTCTTCACTCCTTCTTCAACTATCCAAATATTTATCAATGATTTTCGCCTTGCGGTCATTTTCCTTGCGCCAGTATTCAATTTCCTGAAGCAATCTGCTGATTCTTTCTGTGGCGGCACTATCATCATAGTCAATCTGGCAAATGTGCTTGCCTGCCTGTCCAATAACAGCAAGTTCTATTCTTCTTGCTGTGGCTCTCATAATGTCCTGTTCAACATTGATTGCCATAATGCGTTCTATGGTCTTTATGGATGTATCGGATTCCTTTGCAATGTCGGCATTGGTTAAATGTGCAACCTCTTTAACATCACGCATATACTCACACCAGTTTTGCAGATCCATTTCTCTGGTGGGGATTCCACCGCAGACTTTTCTGAATCTTGGGCAGGACAGGCATCTAAAATACGGTTTGGTGGATGGGTCTTGCCTTGTCTTCATTGCTTACCCTCATTTCGTAAATATGGTAGGGATTTTTCCTAAAATAACAGGAATTTACCCACGGATTTTGCCGTGAAATCCTTTTATCATAGGCTGTATTTTTTGTTTATGAAATGATAGGATGAAGCCAGGTCAGAAATGGCCTATCATTCCTTTCAGTGGTGTGGGGGTGATCGGTTGGCACTGGCACCCTCACACCAAAAAAACTACTGCAAACCTAAAGAAAACCTATTGCATCTTTCAGAATATTATTGTAGTATATCAATTGGAACGGATGTTCCACTATCCCCTGTGAAAGGTTGGGAACTAACGAATGAGCGCAATAGATAAAATTATCGGTCAGGTTTTAGGATCAACAACTGCCGCAACCAAAAAAGAAGAATACATAGAGAAAATTGTAAAGATAGCAGATAAACTGACTGATGCACAGGTGGAATATATTTACTGCCTAATCAATCAATTATTTTGCCAGACTGCGGATTAAGTCCCTGACCATTTTCTGATTTTCTTCAGATAGTTCATAATATTGTTCCAATGAAATCATCAATTCAGTATCTAAAAGCACTTTTGCATGAAGTGTGGCAGCTTCCTTTGGATTGCTTTCGATAATGAGGTCGGAACCTCTGAGATCCAAAGCAACTGCCAACTTTTGCAGGGTGCTTCTTTTTATATTCTTCACCCTGCCGCTTTCATATTTGGCAACGGCTGACTTCTGTACACCAACAAACTTCCCAAGTTCTTCCTGGGTCATGTTCTTGGCAAGCCGGGCTTCTTTTATCTTCTGACCAATTTCCATATTATCACTTCCTTTCTGTGTCTTAATAATACACCATGGTTTCTTATAAATCAATTATTTTTTATAAAATTTCAAAAAAAGCTATTGACAAATAAAAATTATCGTAATATAGTAATGGTGTCTAAAACAGACACCGAAACACAAGATGTAGGCGGCTTCTAAATTTTTTTGCCCTTTTGGTGTCCAAATTAGACACAATGCACAAATGTATAGAAAAGGGGTGATTATATGAACAAGAAGCTTTTCCGCAGCATCATGGTTCTGCATGATGATACCAATGCCAGTCTTGCCAAGTTCCTTGGCATCACCGAACAGAGCCTGTCCAACAAGATCAATGAGAATGGCACTGAGTTCAAGCAGAGAGAGATTGCCAGAATAAAAGTCCGCTACAATCTTGATGCGGACATGATTGACCGAATTTTTTTTGCAGAAGAAGTGTCTGATTTAGACACCGACTGAAGAAGGGACGGTGGATCTAATGATTATCAACAAGCTTGAAAGCGGTGTGACCGAGTATATCACAGACAAAGCCATTGTCAGGATCCATCCCGGCAAGCTTACGGAAGAAGAAAGAAAGGTGGTTTTGGAAGATGCGGCAAGAAACTTCTTTAGAGCGGTTCAAAAGGCGAATCAAAACAAGAAGGTATAGGGTCTGGTTGGGCGAGCGAATTTTGCTTGGAACAATGGCAGTGGCCTTCGTGTCTGCCTGCATCATTGTTCCAGTGGCATGTGCGGCTGACAACGAAGAACAGGAGCCTGTGGTGCAGGTCACTGTTGCGCCTGCTGCAACACCTGTTGTGGAATCCAAGGCACCTGAAGTCATCGTGGATGTTCCGGCAGAGTCGATTCCTGAAGCAACTGTGGTGTCCGTGTATGATGTGCCTTTAGACCTGGAACTTCAGCTTTTTATTATCCAGGCATGTGAAGACCATCACATTGAACCTTCCATTGTGATTGCCATGATTGAAAGGGAATCCAGGTTCAAGACTGATGCCATGGGTGATAGAGGGGCGGCATACGGACTGACACAGGTTCAACCAAGATGGCACCAGGCACGAATGGACAGGCTTGGGGTCACTGACCTTCTGGATCCTTATCAGAATGTTCTGGTCTGCATTGACTATCTGGCAGAACTGCTTGACCACTACAACGGTGATATGGAATGTGCGCTGATGGCCTACAATGCCGGAATGAGCGGTGCCAACAAATACTGGTTCAGCAAGGGCATTTATTCCAATGATTACAGTCAGACCGTCATGGAGCGTAGCAGATTCTTTATGGAAGGGATGATTGACTATGTGTTGGACTGATGATCCGCTTCTGGACTTCGCAAGACACGATGCAGAGCAGACCAGACAGCTTGAACAGCTTCCTGTGTGTGCTGACTGTGATGAACACATCCAGGAGGAAACGGCCTACTACATAAATGGTGAATGGATCTGCATCAATTGCATGTCCGCTTATGAAAGAGAGGTTTTGCCGGAATGAAAATCTTACTTGTCAATGTTGATAGCAGGTGGAACATGGCAATCCGAAAGATGTTCAACTATTTCCGGCAGGATCATGAAGTTGAAATGGTTGACCTTCACTTCAGCGGCTATCCGCATAAAAAGAAAAAGATCATTGATGGCACTGGTTATGACAAGGTGTTTGTCAGCAACATCTTTGACATCAACAAAGACAGGGTGACTGTCAAAAACTGCGCTGATGTGACATTCGGTGGCATCGGATCCAACAATCCGCACTTGCAGCTTCCTTGTGAGATTGAAATGACAGAACCTTTCTATTATCCAGATGAAGACACTTCCTATGGCTTCATCACCAGGGGCTGCATCAGGAATTGTTGGTTCTGCAAAGTTCCGAAGTACGAAGGAAAGCTAAAGGCATACAACAACATTGAAAGTGTTGTGAAGCACAAGAAAGTCAAATTTCTTGACAACAACATTCTTGCCTATCCAGACCACATGAAGGTCTTCCAGTGGCTATTGGATCACCCTGACATCAAATGTGAATTCAACCAAGGACTTGACTTCCGGCTTGTGAATGATGAAAACCTGGATGCACTATCCAGATTGAACTATATGGGCGAATATATCTTCGCTTTCGATGAACCGAAGTATCAACCTTTGTTGGAAAAGAAACTGGTTCTGATGAAGAAATACATCAGCAAGCCTTGGAAACTGAAGTTCTACATCTATTATCACCCGGACATGGATCTTGGACAGCTTTTTGACCGTGTTGAATGGTGCCGGGAGCGTGAATGCCTTCCGTATGTCATGCGTGATATTGCATGTTGGGAATGCCCTTTGAAAAGATTCCTGATTGATTATGCTGCATATTGCAATCAACCAAGTTTTTTCAAAAATATGACATTCCAACAGTTTTTGGTCAAAAGGTGTGAAAGTGGATCCATAAGCGCAGAGCGCAGGGAGCTGCACAAAGGAATCTATGAATGTGTGTCTTATAGAAAAGCAAGGGAAGGTGAAAAACATGGCAAGTCTTTATGAGATTGACAAAAGCATCCTGGAATGCATTGACCAGGAAACTGGGGAATTGATTGATTTTGAACGATTTGAAAGCCTTCAGATGGAACGAAATCAGAAGATTGAAAATGTTGCCCTGTGGATCAAGAATCTTCAGTCTGATGCCCTGGCATATAAGGCTGAGAAAGAAGCCTTTGCAGAGCGTGAGAGGGCAGCAACCAAGAAGGCTGAACAATTGAAAGCATGGCTTGCAAAGGTTTTGGAAGGCCAGAAGTTCAGCACTGGAAGATGTGCTGTCAGCTTCAGAAAGTCCACCAAGCTTGAAGTCCTGGATGAATATCTTATTCCTGGTAAGTACATGGTGCAGACAGTGACCTACAAGCCGGAAGCAAACATGATTAAGGAAGCCATTCGGCATGGTGATGAAGTCCCTGGTTGCCGCCTTGTAGAAAACATGAACACACAAATTAAATAAAAGGAGAAGTAAAAAATGGGAATCCCTGTTTTGATCCAAGGCGAATCTGGCAGCGGCAAGTCTGCCAGTCTGCGAAACTTTGAACCAGAAGAAGTCAGCATCTTCAATGTGGCGGCAAAACCTTTGCCCTTCAGAAAGAAGCTGCCGATGAAGGCTACATCTGATTATGAGGTCATCAAGGGATTGATTGCAAAAGGTAGCAAGAAAACTTATGTGATTGATGACAGCCAATATCTGATGTGCTTTGAATCCTTCGCAAGAGCAAAGGACACTGGTTTCAACAAGTTCACGGATTTTGCCCTTCATTTTTACAACCTGGTGCAGTTTGTCATCAGACAGACACCGCCTGATGTGATTGTCTATTTCCTGCACCATACGGAAACAGACAGCAACACAGGAAAAGTCAAGGCAAAGACCATGGGCAAGATGCTTGACAATCAGTTGACCTTGGAAGGTCTGTTTTCCATCGTCCTGATGTGTGTGACTGACGGAAAGAAGCATAGTTTCATCACTCAAAGTGATGGCTACACAACCGCAAAAAGTCCCATGGAAATGTTTCCTGATGTGATTGACAACGATCTGAAAGCTGTGGATCAGGCAATCCGTGAATATTATGAACTGAATGAAAAGGAGTAAAGAATCATGATTAAGAAACCTAATAACTGGAACAATGTGCAGGAGTTCACTGACCGTCCCAAGCTTCCCCTGGGTGCCTATGTGTGCAAGGTTCGCAAGGCCGTCCTTCAGCCTACTGACTATGGTGATCAGCTTTGCATTCTGTTTGACATCGTGGAGGGCGAATTCAAGGGCTTCTTCCAGAAGGAATTTGACGGCAACACCAATGACAATAAGAAGTGGAAGGGTGTCCTTCGTCAGTGGCTTCCCAAGGATGATGGCAGCGAGAAGGACGAATGGACAAAGAGTTCCTTCAAGGGCATGGTGACTGCCTTTGAAAAGTCCAATCTTGGCTATCAGTTTGACTGGAATGAAGCTTCCCTTGCCGGAAAGGTGATTGGCATTCTGTTCCGCAATGAGGAATGGGAGTATGAGGAAAAAACTGGTTGGGCTGTCCGTCCTTTCCGGGCAATTTCCGCTGACAGTGTGCGAAGCGGTGACTTCAGACTTCCCAAGGACAAGCCTTTGAAGAAGTCCAATGCCATTCCCGCTTTCGGCACCAGTTATGACAGCGCACCTTCCACTGGTTCCTATGGCAACTTTGCCGAACTGGAAGACGATGATGACGAACTGCCCTTCTGATTGACGAAAGGAGAATTGACATGAAAGACAATAATACCAAGACCAATCATTCCACTGGCTACCACAAGCCTGTGAAGAATCCCACGCTGAACTATCCCATGGACACCCACAAGGACTTTTGCAGACGGTGCTTCCCGGCTCACAAGGGCATCTGTCCCATGACTGGACTGCCCATCTTGTCCAAGGGGTGTTCCGTGTGAGCAAGTATCACAGCCGGAAAATCACCAGGGATGGCGAAGTGTTTGACAGCGTGAAGGAATATCGCAGATGGTGCGAATTGAAGCTGCTTGAAAAGGCCGGGAAAATCACGGATCTGAAGCGGCAGGTGCCTTTTGAACTGATCCCGGCACAATATGAACCTTTTGAGCGGTATTCCGAGAAAACAGGAAAGCGGCTGAAGGATGGCAAGCGGTGTGTTGAACAATCCGTTGTTTACAATGCTGATTTTACCTACACAACAGCATTAGGCTGTGTGGTAGTGGAAGACACCAAAGGCTATCGCAAAGGCACAGCCTATGATGTGTTTGTGATTAAGCGGAAACTGATGCTGTGGGTGCATGGCATTAGGATCCAGGAAGTTTGAAAGGTGATTGTTTCATGGAAAACAAAATCAGTCCTGTGAAGGCAATCAGACTGTTTTGCATTGATTGCAGCGGCGGTTCTTCATCGGAAGTCAAGAAATGCAAATCCTTCACCTGTCCGCTCCATCCGTTTCGCTTCGGCAAAAATCCATTCATCAAGCGAGAAATGACGGACGAACAGCGGGAAGCGGCAAAAGAAAGGCTTGCTGCGGCAAGAGAAAGGAAGATGTACGGTGGCGATTAAAGACAGCGGAATCCGCAGGGAATTTGATTCTGGTGCGGTGCGTGACATCCAGGAAGGAAAAGGGCGGTGTGATCTGCTGCCGTTGGATGTGGCTGCTTCTCTTTCATATGGGGATTTTGCAAGGATTTTGACTGCAATTGAAAGATTCAAAATCTGTGGAGAAGTTTCCTATCTGCGTGGAGCAATTGACACATTCTCACGCATCCGATATGGAGACATATTTTCCATGTTGCTTGAAGCATCCAAGCACTTTGAAGAAGGTGCCAAAAAATATGGGGAGTACAACTGGCAGAAGGGCATTCCTGTCCACTGCTACATTGACAGCGCAGTGCGGCACTTCCTGAAATGGCTGCGAGGGGATGAAGATGAACCGCATGACCGGGCTTTCTGTTGGAATCTCTTGTGCGCTGTGTGGACATGTAAGAACCTTCCCCATCTGAATGACTATGCTGTGAAGGACGGTGGATCTAATGATCAGAATTGAAAACTTTGAAGCACTTGGTTGGGATCATGCAATCCGGGGCATGAGGAATCCGCTGAATTCTTGGGACAAATCGGACAGTGGATGGAATATCTGTAATCCTGACTGTGTTATGTGGGAAGTCTGCGGTCCTGGGTTCGAGTGTCCCCTTGGTACCGATGACATCACTGAAAGAAATGATCATTTCTTTCAGGTGGGCAAGGCTGACCTTGACCTGATGACCAGGCTTCGCAATGCCGGAACTGACCACAGGAAGTTCATGCGAATGCTGACCGTCTATGTGGATCTGACTGCACCGCTTTACTGGTGGAAGGAATTTGATACATACAAGGTTGGCACTGTTGCCAATTCCTGCTCCACCATGCACAAGATTCATGACAAGGAATTCACACTGGATGATTTCAGCTGTGAACACCTGGACAAAGAAGGCCGCAAGCTGCTCCACCAGAAAGTTTCCTATCTGAACCGAAACCGGGAAATGTTCATTGAAACGAAGGACAAGCAGTTTTGGTGGAACATGATCCAGAGTCTTGACAGCAGCTTTAACCAGAAGCGGACTGTCATGCTGAACTATGAAGTCCTGGCAAACATGTATAAGAGCCGGAAAGACCACAAGCTTGACGAATGGCACGATTTGTGCCACTGGATTGAAAGCCTGCCTTATTCGCAGCTTATCACTGGCAACTAAAAATTTTTACAACAAATGTATCTGATTTAGACACAGGAAGGGTGAAAATATGAACGAATTGCAGAAAGTGTCACAGATTGTCAAGACCATCTTGGAAGATGACAAGCAGGCCAGAAACAGTGACAGCTATCTTTATTTGAAGGTGCTTGACTATATCGCACACAGGGACGGCATCTTCCTTGCCGGAATGCCTGTGCCGTATTTCCTGGAAAACATGAAGGAACTTGGCTTTCCGCCTTTTGAGAGTGTGCGCAGAACCAGGCAGAAGCTTCAGGCAGAAAATCCACATCTTGCGGCAAGTGACAAGGTGAAGGCCATGCGGGATGAACAGGAAATGGAATACTGGTCTTATGCCACAGGGAAGGGGGTTCATCCATGACTGATTTGGAGATGGATCTGATGCTTGCCAAGGCCGAAATTGAACGGCTGAATACCATCATCAAGGCAATGAACAACAAGAAGTGCAACTTTGGCGCAGGGGTTACTGTCAAGCCTGATGGCATCAATGAACTGGATCCCTGCATCTATGAAGATGCTGAAATCCACACCAATGTCACTGTTGTTGTGAAACGCTGTCACAAGTGCGGACACATTGAACTGGTGTGGCACAGGCAGGAAAACACGGAAGATTTCATGGACGGTGAATGGGATGGCTGAAAAGCGCATGTTCACGCAGAAAATCATAGACAGTGATGCCTTTCTTGACATGCCGCTGTCCACACAAGCCTTATATTTCCACCTGAACATGAGGGCTGATGATGATGGATTCATCAATAATCCCAAGCGGATCCAAAGGACAATTGGGGCTTCAGAAGATGATCTGAAGCTTCTGATTGCCAAACGGTTTGTCATCTGTTTTGAAAATGGTGTCATTGTCATCAAGCATTGGAGGATGCACAACACCCTGCGAAGAGACAGATACAATCCGACACAGTACCAGGAACAGTTTGCCATGCTTGATGTGAAGGACAACAATGCCTACACAGAAAAGGATGTTCCACAACTGGCAACCACTTGGCAACCAGGCGGCAACCAGTTGGAACCACAGTATAGTATAGATAAGTATAGTAGAGATAAGAAAAGTATAGATAAGGATAGTGTAGCAGAATCTGACGATTCTGAACCGCCCAAGCCTTCAAAACCAGTCAAACATAAGTATGGAGAATATAAAAATGTTCTTCTTACTGATGAAGAACTGGACAAGTTGAAGGAAGAATATCCTGACTATCAAGAACGGATTGAAAGGCTGTCTTCCTATGTTGCAAGCACTGGCAAGTCCTATAAAAGCCACTATGCAACCATAAGGAATTGGGCAAGGAAAGACCAGGAACAAAACAATACAAGGCAACAGGCTAAGCCTTCCAAGCAAGGTGGCTATGATGATTTCATGTCACAGCTTGCTGCTATGAGGGAGTGAAACAGGTGGCATCTACAAACAAGATCACCGAGATTATAGCAGCTATCAAAACCATTTATCCATACTACGCAAAGGATGCCAATGTGCAGATGCTTGTGAAGACCTGGGGTGTGCTTCTCAGGGACTATTCTGACCAGGATGTTGACACTGCCTTATATATGTGCTTGCAGACATGCAAGATGCCGCCTACACCTGCGGATCTGATTGAAAAGATTGTTTCCATTCGGACTGCTTTGGAACCGTCTGATGAAGAACTGTGGAATGAAGTGACAAAGGCACTTCGCAAAGGCGGCAGACTTATCTATGAATTCAGATTCAATGCCATTGATCCGAATGGATTGACACAGGGTGAGAATGCCAGAAGAAGCTTCAACAAACTGTGGGAAGACCTTCCCAAGAAGGTCAAGATGTATTTTGGTGGATGCGGTGAGTTCCAGAGACTTGCCGCCCACCATGATGCTGAAGAACTGAAATATGAGCGGAACAGATTCATGAAGGTGATGCCAACAATCCAGATCCGGCATGAATATCAGCAGTTGAATCTTGCTCTGGAAGCCGGATCTGATTTTGGCGCATTGCCGGAAAAGAAAGCAGGTGAATTAAATGGCAAGACCATTTTGGACACATGACTTCAGTGTGAAGTTTCCTTGTCATGATTGCCAGGACAGACACACTGCCTGTTGGTCTGAGTGTGAGAAGTACAAGAAGGCCAAGGAAGAACATGCTGAAAAGATCAATCAGATCAAAAGGGAAAAGGATAAGGAAAAAGACATCATGGCTGCGAGAAGAAATAAGGCACCATGGAACAACAACAGAAGCAAATTGACAGCAAATGATAAGCAGTGGTAAGGGGGATGCCTAATGGAGTTGAAAGTGAAGCGTTGTAGCAACTGTCATTACGGCAGAACGGATAATAAAGCCCTTCGTTTCTGTGGGCTCCACATCCAGAGGTGCTTTTGGTTCGATGATCTCATTTTGCATCCGTTTCTCTATGCGCTCAAATGTAAAATGTATTGCCGAAGGAGGGCTGACAAATGAAATACAAGGTGTTTTACAGCGGATGGTTTATTGTTGAAGCCGATACGATTGACGAAGCCATTGAGTTTGGCAGAGACGATGCTGAAGTTGAATACGAAGAGTGGGAGAACGAAGATGCTGTGCTTGTGGAGGGCTGACAATGGCTGAGTATATTGATAAAGACCTGTTCCTTGCTTCAATGGGACTTACTGGGGACGAAACAAAGTACGGAAACCGTGATGCAAAACACCAACACAAAAGCTATTCCACATATATGGCTTACGAGATTATGGACAGCGTGGATGATGCGATTGCCGCCGATGTGGTGGAGGTTGTGCGGTGTAAGGATTGCAAACATTGGAGTAGCGATTGCGGAGTAGAGGATAGGGTCTGCCTAAAGATATACAGCGATGGTCAAGCGAGTGTGTTTGCGTGGCAGGAGCGCAAGTCCGATGACTTTTGCAGCTACGGAGAACGGAGGAATGACCATGCTGACCATCACGATTGAAGTTGATGTGGCAGCGGGGCTTTCTATGGCTGTGAAGGAAGACCTGGCAATGCTGTTGGAGCAGCGGTATGGAACCACTACAAGGGTGATTGAAGTGAAAGAGGGTGAAAAGGATGGCAGATGATAGATGCAGGAAGGCGAAGGAATATCTTCAGCAGGTAAAGCTGTGTGATGCCCATATCAACAACTTACTGGAAGAAATGTCCGGGCTGAAGGATATGGTGTATCATATCACTTCCACTTTGCGTGGTGATGTGGTGTCTGGTGGAGGGAACCAGGACAAGCTTGGGGATGCTGTGGCAAAGATTGTTGACCTGGAAACTGAAATCAATGAAGCGGTGGATGTTTACATTGACAAGAAGCGTGAAATCAGCAAGACGATTGAGAAGATCACGGATCCTGACCAGGTGCAGGTGCTTCACAAGAGATACTTTGAATATATGACCTTTGAACAGATTGCCTGTGCAATCCCTATGTCATATAGAAATGTGTGCTATGTCCACGGAAGGGCTTTGCAGGCCGTGGCAGAACTGATTGATCCACTTGGGTGATGTCTATGAGATATGTATCAATGAAAGAGCGGCAGAAGCGTGGATGCATTGAATGTATTCACAAGCGCATGAGAAGCAAGGGCATTTCCTGTCCATATGACCGCTGTCCTTACAGAGAACTGGATAAGTATGACAGCTTTGATGATTTTGTACAGGAAATAGACTGCATTGTTGGCATGTTATTGAGTGACACAGGTGCCCACAGAAAGTCCGATGACAAGACAAGGAAGGCCAGATATAATTGCAGAAGGGTGATGGTTGTTGAAACAGGGGAAACATTCAACAGCATAAGGGAAGCTGCAAAAGCATATGGAACCAGAGAGGGGGCAATCTCCCAGGTGCTGAGAGAACCAACATGGCAGTGCTGCGGTTATCACTGGAAATATTGTGACGATTAGAGAAACTTTGCACACAATTGCATTGTTTTGCACACTTGGCATATGATATTATTAAAATTGCAAAAGAAGCAGGGGAAAAGACATGATCCGTCAGGGTTGTGTCTTTTTTCATACTTAGGCCTGACAGGGTTTTTCTCCTCCCCTGTCAGGCTTTTTGTTTAACTTCTTGTGAAAGATGGTGATGATTGTGGCAGAAAAGAAAATGACAGCAAAACAGCAGCGGTTCTGTGATGAATATCTGATTGATTTGAATGCGACACAAGCCGCAATCAGAGCCGGATATTCAAAGAAAACGGCAAATGAGCAAGGATCAAGATTGTTGACGAATGTTAGTGTTAAAGAATATATAGACAAGCGCATGGCAGAGAAGGAAAAAAGTCTGATTGCAGACCAGGATGAAGTTCTGCGGTATCTGACTGCCGTCCTTCGTGGTGAATCGGAATCTGAAGAAATCGTGATTGAAAACATAGGTGACTTCACTTCTGAAGCCAGGACGATGAAAAAGGCACCTTCTGAAAAGGACAAGCTGAGAGCAGCAGAACTTCTTGGAAAGAGATATTCACTGTTCAAAGACAATGTGAAGCTTGATGTCACACCTGTTGTGATAGGTGGTGATGACGGCCTTGAAGACTAATCAAACAGTAAATATCAACCTTCCTGATCTTGTCGGCAAAGGCTATGGCACATTCTGGCGGTTCAAAGGCCGTTATAGAGTGGTGAAGGGCAGCCGAGCATCCAAGAAGTCCAAGACCAGTGCATTGTGGTTCATTGTGAACATGATGAAATATCCCCAGGCAAACACACTGGTTGTCAGAAAGACTTTCAGAACATTGAAGGACAGCTGCTTCACAGAACTGAAATGGGCTGTCCATAGGCTGAAGGTTGATGCCTGGTGGGAGTTCAAGGAAAGCCCTTTAGAAGCCACATACAAGCCCACAGGACAAAAGATATACTTCCGTGGGTTAGATGATCCGCTGAAGGTTACATCAATCACAGTGGATGTTGGTGTGCTTTGTTGGGCATGGCTTGAAGAAGCTTATGAGGTCATGAATGAAGATGACTTCAACATCCTGGATGAGTCCATCCGTGGTGGTGTGCCGGAAGGATCCGGCCTGTTCAAACAGTGGACAATCACATTCAATCCATGGAATGAACACCATTGGCTGAAGAAGCGGTTCTTTGACCACCCGGATGATGAAACACTGGCACTGACCACCAATTACATGTGCAATGAATGGCTTGATGCTGCTGACATCAAAGTCTTTGAGGACATGAAGAAGCGCAATCCCCGCAGATATGCTGTTGCAGGCCTTGGCGGTTGGGGCATTGTTGATGGTCTGGTATATGAGAATTGGAAAGAACAAGCCTTTGACCTGGATGAAGTCAGGAGCAGACCGGGCATCATTTCTGCATTCGGTCTTGACTTTGGTTATACAAACGATCCTTCCACGCTGTTTTGCGGTCTGTTAGATCAGAAAGCAAAGCAGCTTTTTGTTTTCGATGAAATGTATGGCAAAGGCATGTCAAACAAAAAGATTGCAGACACCATCAAGGAAATGGGCTATGGAAAAGAGCGGATCACAGCGGATTCTGCGGAACCAAAGTCCATTGATGAACTGAAAAGCCTGGGATTGCGTATCAAGGGCGCAATGAAGGGCAAGGACAGCATCAAGAATGGTATTCAGTGGATTCAAGACCTTGAAATCATCATTCATCCCCGGTGCGTGAACTTCATCACTGAAATCAGCAACTACACCTGGGACAAGGACAAGTTTGGCACCATGCTGAATGCTCCAATAGATGACTTCAATCATCTGATGGATGCCATGCGCTATGCACTTGAAAAATACATCACAGGCAGCAAGTGGATGGCTTGACATAAGGACAAAGAAGGTGAAAAGGAATGATTATAAGAGGAACCACACCGAGGTTGGGATTTGGCATTCCGTTTGAAGCGGATTCGCTTGCAACTGGATTCATGGTTGTCAAACAGAATGATGTCACCGTGATAGAAAAAGAACTTTCCAGTTGTGAGTGTAACGGCAGAACGGTGTCCGCAAAGCTGACACAGGAAGAATCACTGAGACTATCAAAAGAATGGAATGCAGTAATTAACCTGGTTGTCAGGACAATAAGTGGAGATCGGTTTGAAAGCTTCCCAATCTATGAGAGTGTAATCGACACATCAAAGGACGGTGTGATCTGATGCAGTTCAGCGCAGACTTCAAAGAATCCGACAAGAAATTTCCTGTCAGATTCAACAACAGCGAAAACAATTTTGGTGTTGTCTTCAAGAACATCCAGATTGCCACTGTGCGCCCGGATGTTGAAATTTATGAAGGGGAATACACCGTCACACCAAAGGTTGAAGCGCAGACGGTTCCCACAGCACAGAAGTACATGACTGAGGACATGAAGGTGAAGGCTATTCCTTTCTATGATGTCAGCAACGCCTTTGGCGGGAACACAATCTATATCGGAAATGAGGTTTAATGAATGGGTGTCAATAAAGTTGTTTATGGCGGCAGAACTTTGATTGATTTGACCGGGGACACCGTGACCAAGGACAAGGTTCTGAAGGGTTTCACAGGCCATGACAAAACAGGTGAAGCTTTCACAGGTAGTTGTGATTTTGATGTAAATTCGCAGGATGCGACTGTTGCAGTTGCCGAGGTTCTTGTCAACAAGACATTCTATGCCAGAGGAAACAAGATGACTGGAACCATGCCGGACAATGGTGCTGTTGCGGGAAATATTTCCACTAAGGACGGCAAGTACACCGTCCCGCAGGGCTATCATGACGGATCTGGTACTGTGGAGATTGATTCCACCGAAAAGGCGAAGCTGACACCTGCCAACATTCGTGGTGGTGTGACCATCCTTGGTGTTCTTGGCACAATGAGCGGCAACGAAGGTGAGAAAAGACAGGAAAAAACCGTCACTTCGTCCACTGTCCAACAGACAGTTGTTCCAGACACTGGCTACACTTGTTTGACCAGTGTGACGGTGCTTCCGATTCCCTATGTTGAGAATGACAATTCCGCAGGCGGCAAGACTGTAACAATCGGTTAAGGAGTGATTTTATGGGAGTTAATAAAGTTACTTTGAATACTCCTGATGGCGAGCAGACTGTAATGGACATCACTGACACTACCGCTACACCTGAAACTGTGGCAGAGGGTGTGGTGTTCTATGGTGCTGACGGAGAACAGCGGACTGGTACTGCTCTGGGTGGCATTCCCGTCCCCGAAACTGCTGAAGTCGGTCAGACCGTGGTGGTCAAGACTGTTGACGAAAACGGAAAGCCGACTGCGTGGGAAGCAAAAGACTTGCCCACAGGCGGTGGTGTGACTGGCGAAGTAGTCAGACCGAAAGACCTTCGGGAATATACGCCGAAGAGCTATCTGAAAGCTCTTGGTATGCTGTCCGAACAGGACGGCTCTGCTCTGCCCAGTATCAGTGGCGAATGGCAAGATGTTGCCTACGGTGACGGTGTGACGGTGATGGTTGCTTCTGGTACAAACATTGCCGCCAGAAAAGAGGACGGAAAGCTGTGGGAAGCTGTTACTTTGCCCCATTCTGGAGACTGGAGTTCTGTTGTTTATTCCAAACCGCACGAGGCTTTCATTGCGGTTGATAACAGCGGATATTGGGCTTTGTCATTTGATATGGGCGCAACTTGGGTAGACGGCGAAGAGGAAACGGGTTCTCCTTGGGTATGTGCGGGAGACTGGAAAGCGTTTAGCACAGACACGCTGTGCGTATTTCAAGAGATGGCGGGGACAATTTGGCCGTCTGTTTTTTATCTGGATGGTGCAACCGATATTTACTATGGTGTTCAGCCCATAGCCAACCCCGTCATGGGTTCTTTGGTGTACGGGGCAGATAAATTCGTTTTGGCTACCGGAAATCAAATTGCTATTACCACAGACATAAAATATGGATGGTGGGAATGGGTCGATTTGCCCGAAGGCGTGGAGATCAATGAGATTGCCTATACCGATGGCTTGTTTATGGGGTATGGTTACGGCAAGATATATTACTCCAGTGACGGAATTACATGGGCAGTACACGATGACTACCAAAGCGGCAGTCTTACTTTTCCTAACGGGCTGACAATCTCGGGCGATCTTTATCAGTCTGTAACTGCGTGTAACGGACGATTTCTTTTCCATGTGCCTGTGGAACTGCATATGAGTGACATTTGGGAGTATTGGGTTTTGTCTATCCCCGCAAATAATGTGTATGCGTGGGACTTTATGAGCATTAACATTCCACGCATTTCTTCAATGCAGATTTTTACTGCGGGTGATAGATTCCTTATGTTGCCCAGTTTGGCGGAGGACTATGCTGAATGGACAGCAGGTGAGCCGTTTGCCATATACTCCGATGACGGTCTGGGCTGGACACCTTCTGTTCCCAAACTGACTGCACCGAGTGGCGGCGGTGGCAGCTACTCCGACTGGTCTGACGATGACAAGGCGGCTGTTCTGGCTGATGTCATTGCCGCCCTGCCTGTCTACAATGGGGAGGTTGAGGATGTATGAGCCATAATATAACCATTGAGGGCGGCACTTCCAAGCGGCTTCCTGTGGCGGGGAAATATTGTGATCAGGATATTATCATTACGGCAACAGGTGGCGGTGGTGGCGGTGGAGATATTGATGCCGTGGTGGATGGTACTTTGACGGTTTTGAACAGCAACGTCACCGCCGTGAAACCGTATTTCAATTATGAAAAAACGGCATTGAAAAGTGTAAGTCTACCTTTGGCAACCTCCATTGGAGATTATGCGTTCTACAACAACACCAACATTACTTCGTTGAACGCTCCGTTGCTGAAAACTGTTGGCGAGTATGCTTTCTACGAATGCGACATTCCTTCTCTGGACTGTCCAGAGATCACAACACTTGGGCAGTATGCGTTTTACGGCAACGGCAATATGACCAGTTTTAATCTTCCGAAGCTGTCCTCTATGGGCAACTATGCGTTCCGCAACTGCACAAACCTGAGAGCAGTAAGCCTGCCTTCTTTGGCGAGTGCTACTGGCTCATACGGGTTCTATCAGTGTACCAGTCTTACAACGGCAGACTTGCCGAACACCACAAACATCAACAGCAACTGTTTCGGCTATTGCTCCGCTCTGGTTAGCGTGAGCGCACCCAAAGCTACCGCCGTTGCTTCCTACGGCTTCCGAAACTGTACGGCTTTGCAGGAAATCACGCTACCCTCCGTAACTACCCTGAACACCTACGCTTTCCAGACTTGTACCGCTCTGAAGAAGGTTGACCTGCCGAAGTGTACGACCATCAATGGCAATACGTTCAACGGCTGTACTGCTCTGGACACGATTATTCTGCGCTCGACAACAAGGTGTACCCTGAGTGCCACAAGTGCGTTCACCAACACCTGTTTTGCAAGCGGCAAGACTGGCGGCAAGGTATATGTACCCAGTGCGCTGATTGAGAGCTACCAGACGGCAAACGTATGGAAAACCTTCGTCGGCTACGGCACGCTGGAGTTTGTGGCGATTGAGGGAAGCGAGTATGAATAATGGGGTGAATTAATTGCTATCAATCCAAGAGATCAAGACCTTCATGGACAATGATGCTGCAAGCAAAAAGAAGCAGCTTGCCAAGGTTGGTCAAAGATATTATGAAGCGGATCACGATATAAAGAACTATCGGATCTTCTTCATCGATGCTGAAGGCAAAGTTCAGGAAGACAAAACCAAAAGCAACATCAAAATCAGTCATCCTTTCTTCACGGAATTGGTTGACCAGGAAGTGCAGTACATGCTTTCCGGCAAGGATGGCTTTGTCAAGTCTGATGTGCCTGAACTTCAGAAGGAACTGGATGCCTACTTCAATGAAAATGAAGACTTCGTTTCTGAACTGAATGAAGTGCTGACTGGCTGCATTTCCAAGGGCTTTGAACACATGTATGCCTACAAGAACACTGAGGGCAAGACGGCCTTCCAGTGGGCTGACAGCATTGGTGTTGTGGAAGTCCGGGCAAAGGACACTGATGATGGCTGTGAATATGTCATCTATTGGTATGTTGACCGTATTGGAAAGGACAACAAGAAAATCAAGCGGATCCAGGTGTGGGATGACAAGCAGACACACTTCTTCTGTCAGGTTGATGATGGACAGATTGTGCCGGACGATTCCCAGGAAATCAATCCAAGACCGCATACACTGTACAAGAAAGATGGGGATGAAGCCACCTACTATGAGGGCTATGGCTTCATTCCCTTCTTCCGTCTGGACAACTGCAAGAAGCAGTTCAGCGGCCTGAAGCCCATCAAGGATCTGATTGATGACTATGATCTGATGTCCTGCGGCCTGTCCAACAACATCCAGGACACCAATGAAGCACTGTATGTTGTCAAAGGCTTCCAGGGTGACAATCTGGATGAACTGATGGTCAATATGAAGGCCAAGAAGCATGTGGGTGTGGATGAAGATGGTGATGTGGAAATCAGAACCATTGACATTCCCTATCAGGCCAGACAGACCAAGCTTGACCTGGATGAAAAGAACATTTACAGATTCGGAATGGGCTTCAATTCCGCACAGCTTGGAGATGGCAACATCACCAACATTGTCATCAAGTCCAGATATGCCCTTCTGGATCTGAAGTGCAACAAGCTTGAA
>JAEIGA010002327.1_pt1 | contig 30367 bp, 20 predicted proteins | sample 9270691 | NCBI WGS metagenome assembly JAEIGA01 (sample SAMN17057246, study PRJNA624740) | gut metagenome | biome: biome; isolation source: fecal sample | host: Bos grunniens | place: China: Xizang | collected 2019
GGGTTGCCGAGGCATCGAAAAGCGTAGCTGGCGGGTGATGCTGAGGGGACTCTGAGAGATGAAGACGGCGAGGAAGAAAATCGAAAAAAGGAAAAACTTAAAAATATCAATTAACTTAAAATTAAAACTTTCTATCTATGAGGAAAACACTCTACTATGGATTGTCTTTACTTTTCTCTGCAGTGTTGGCACTTTCGCCTGCATTGGCTTCAGCGGAGATTAGTGGAGCAACTGAGCCTGTGGCGGAGAACTCATTGCAATCTGACAAACTCGTGTCTGGTAAGGTTGTGGATGAGAACGGTGAGCCATTGGCAGGTGCTACTGTGATGGTTAAGGGTACTACTACCGGTGTGATTACAGCTCCCGATGGTAGCTTCTCAGCCATTTCGGTTTCGGAGAAGGGCGTGCTCGAGGTTAGTTACCTGGGTTATGTTCAGCAGGATGTTGAAGTTAGAGGTAAGACCACTCTCTTGGTTCAGCTCCAACCACTCGACGAGATGGAGGAGGTTGTCGTAACAGCGTTCTCTACTCAGAAGAAGGAGTCTATCGTGGCTTCTATCGAGACTATTAGTCCTAAGGACCTGCACGTGCCTTCGAGCAACTTGACAACAGCGTTGGCTGGTCGTGTTGCTGGTTTGATTTCGTATCAGCGTAGTGGTGAGCCAGGTGCTGATAACGCAGAGTTCTTCATCCGTGGTGTGACCACCTTCGGTTATGCTCAGAGCCCAATGATCCTGTTGGACGGATTTGAGGTGTCGGCAACCGACCTTGCACAGGTGGAGCCTGATAACATCGAGAACTTCTCGATTATGAAGGATGCTACAGCGGCTGCTCTCTACGGTTCGAAGGGTGCAAACGGTGTGATCTCGGTGACAACAAAGCAGGGTCGCGAGGGTAAGCTGGCAATCTCATTCCGCCACGAGTCTCGTTTCTCACTGCCTACACAGTTGCCTGATATGATCGATGGTATCAGCTTTATGCAGCTCTACAACGATGCTCAGTACAACGATAACCCATTGGTATCGCCTCGTTACTCGACACAGAAGATTCAGAATACTATAAATGGTGTGAACCCTATGGTATATCCAAACATCGACTGGTATGACGAGATGTTCGAGAAGTTCACTTACAACTCTCACTACACACTCAACGCAAACGGTGGTGGTAAGATTGCTCGTTACTATATGGCAGTATCGTGGGACCGTGATACAGGTATCTTGAAGGATCACGACCTGAACAACTTTAAGAACAACATCGACATCAACCGTTACAACATTCTGGCGAAGGTAAATGTTAACCTTACACGTACTACACGTCTGGAGGTGAATATGAACTCAGTATTCCAGGATTACAACGGTCCAGCAGCAGATGCAACAGGTATCTTCAACGCTGTGATGGAGGGTAACCCTGTAGAGTTCCCAATGGTATGGGAGCCAGATGAGGATCACAAGTATGTTCGCCACGTGCTCTTCGGTAAGGACGTGACAGGTCAGATGGTGAACCCTTATGCAACGATGGTTAGCGGTTTCCGTGACGGTTTTGCAAGCCACATCATCACCCAGGCTACTCTGGAGCAGGATTTGGATTTTATTACTCGCGGTTTGATTCTGCGTGGTAAGGCCTCTATCTCGGCTGCATCTTCACATATGTCTACACGTACGTATGACCCTTACTTCTATACTCTGCAGAGCTACGACGAGCTTACCGATACTTATAAGCTGATGAACGTACACGAGGGTACTGAGGCGTTGGGTGACCCTGCAACATCGGGTAGCACAACATACAGCTCATACTATGAGTTCGGTCTGCACTACAACCGTAACTTCAATGATGCTCACGACGTGACAGCACAGTTTATCTATACAATGGATGAGGATAAGAACACCAGCGGTGGATCTATCATCACTACTCTTCCATTCCGTAACCAGGGTATCCGTGGTCGTGTGACTTACGGCTACAAGGGTCGCTACCTGGCTGAGGCATCACTTACTTATAACGGTTCGGAGAAGTTCCACGAGTCACACCGTTGGGGTCTCTTCCCTGCTATCGCAGTGGGTTATATGATCTCTAACGAGGAGTTCTGGGAGCCAATTTCGAAGGTTATTCCTAAGTTGAAGTTCAAGTATTCGTGGGGTCGTGTAGGTAACGATAACATCTCTGACCAGCGTTTCTTCTTCCTCTCACAGATCTCTCGCGGTGGTGCGGGTTACCTCTGGGGTGAGAACTTCAACAACGGTTATGGTGGTTTCATCATCGGTCGTGACGCCAACAACGACATCCAGTGGGAGGTTTCACAGAAGCAGAACTTCGGTATTGAGATGAACCTCTTTGGTCTGGCTGACCTGCAGGTGGAGTACTTTAGAGAGTACCGTTCACGAATCCTGATGACTCGTCAGAACCTGCCAGACTCAATGGGTCTGACTGCTGCCGTGCTCGGTAACCTCGGTGAGGTAGAGTCAGGCGGTATCGACGGATCTATCGATATCAAGAAGGCTTGGTCGAATGGTCTGTTCATTCAGGGTCGTTTCAACTTCACTTATGCTCACGCAGAGCTCCGCGTATCTCCAGAGCCTATGTATGACTATCCTTGGCGTACACGTGTGGGACACCCTGTAAACCAGTCATTTGGTTATGTGGCAGAGCGTCTGTTCATCGACCAGGAGGACGTGGCTAACTCTCCAACACAGCCTTGGGGACAGACTCGTCCAGGTGATATCAAGTATAAGGATATCAACAACGATGGTGCAATCACAGAGGATGACCAGGTGCCTATGGGTTACCCAACATCTCCTGAGATCAACTACGGTATCGGTTTCTCTATAGGATATAAGGGCTTCGACCTCTCTACTTTCCTCCAGGGACAGGACCGCGTATCTTTCTACATCGATTCAAACGGTATATCTCCATTCGTGGGACACCGTTCTTCACTGCAGATCGTGGCTGATAACCACTGGAGCCCAGATAACCCTGTATCACAGACCTTCTGGCCTCGTCTGTCAGCTACCTCTAACCAGAATAACACTCAGCAGTCTACTTGGTGGTTGCGTAACGGTCGTATCCTTCGTATGAAGACTTTGGAGGTCGGTTACTCACTTCCTAAGAAGGTGTTGGCTAAGACCCCAATTCAGACTTGCCGCTTCTACTTCTCAGGTTCGAACCTCTTCAAGATTTCGGACTTCGACTTGTGGGATATCGAGATGGGTGCTAACGGTTTGGGTTACCCACTTCAGCGAGTATTCAGTGTAGGTGTACACGTTACATTCTAATCATTATAAAAGAGTATGAAAAAGATATTAAAATCAACAATAGTATCATTGGTTGCACTCCTTTCGGTGAATGGATGTAACTACTTGGATATTGTCCCCGACAACATTATGCAGTTGGAGGACATCTTCGAGACCAAGGAGAAGACATACAGTGCTCTTGCTGACTGCTACTCTTATATGCCTAATATATATAAGGTGCACACAGGTACAGCACTCCTTGGTGACGAGTGGATTGAGCGTTTCGATGCTACCGTAGCAGAGAACCGCGGCTACTGTATCGGTAACAAGATTATGCGTGGTTGGAACAATACAACCAACTCACTGCTCTGCTACTGGACTGGCGGTCAGGGTGGTACACACACCTACGAGGCGTTGCGTATGTGTAACATCTTCATCGACTATCTGGAGTCAGACTTCCATATTATCGACCTGTCGGATGTGGAGCGTAAGAACTGGATTGCACAGATTAAGGTGCTGAAGGCTTACTACCACTACTTCATCATCCGCCTCTATGGTCCTATCATCATCAATGACGTGAACGTAACACCTATGGATGACCTGGAGACTGTACGTCGCCGCCGTCAGCCTGTGGAGGATTGCTTCCAGTATGTGCTGGGACTTTTGGATGAGGTGCTCTATAACGAGGATGGTAGCGATAGATATGAGTTGCAGACTGTAACTCCTGCTATCTTCTACGGTCAGGTTAACCGCGTGATTGCTAAGGCCCTGAAGGCTAAGATTCTCATCACCCGTGCTTCGCCTCTGTTCAACGGTAACTCGGAGTATTACTCTAACTTCGTGAACGAGAATGGCGTACACTACTTCCCACAGCAGTATGACGCTGAGAAGTGGCGTGAGGCTTATGAGGCTTGCGAGGAGGCTATCGCACTTGCTCACGAGCAGGGTCATAAACTCTATGAGTATGAGGATAAGTATCGCAGCTTCGATATCGACGATGTGAACGACTCACAGATTATGAAGTATTGCTACAACCTGCGTTTTGCTATCAACGAGCCTTGGAACGATGAGCTCATCTGGGGTCATACAGGTCCTTGCGACGGCTCTAACCTTAACCTGCACAACGCATCGGCTATACGTTATCAGCCTGCTAATGATAATGCATATACTCACCAGTGGTTGGGTACCTCACTCGACGTAGTAGAGCGTTTCTACACTAAGAATGGAGTGCCTGTGGATGAGGATAAGACATATTATGAGGAGTCAGAGCGTTTCGATATGGTGAAGATTCCATCGGATAACTATCACCTCGGTTATATGCAGCCAGGTGAGACTACCGTTAAGTTGCACCTTAACCGTGAGCCTCGTTTCTATGCTTGGATTGCTGTTGACCGTTGTATCTGGCGTACTTGGGACTTGCGTCTTGACATCAAGTTGCGTTCGGGCGAGTTCCCAGGTGGTCGTATGAGCGATAACCACCCAACAGACTACTTCTGGACAGGTATCGGCGTGAAGAAGTATGTTCACCCTGAGACTCGTGGTTATGTAGCAAGCCGTACAATCCAGTACCCTTATCCTTTGATTCGTCTGGCTGACCTCTATCTGTTGGCTGCTGAGGCTTACAACGAGTACTATGGTCCTGGTCAGGTGGCTTATGACTATCTGAACAAGATTCGCCGTCGTGCCGGTTTGCCAGATGTTGAGCAGGTATGGAGCGACGCTTCAATCGTAAATACCGTAGGTAAGCACACTACAAAGGATGGTTTGCGTGAGATTATTCAGCACGAGCGTCTGCTGGAGCTTTCATTCGAGAGCCAGTCATACTATGACATCCTCCGCTGGAAGCGTGCCGACGAGTTCTATACACGTCCTGTACGTGCTTGGAATGCTCCTGACGGTAAGACTGCAGACTCGTTCTATCAGGTTATTACCTGGCAGCCACGTACCTTTACTACTCCAAAGGATTACCTGATGCCAATTCCTTACAACGAGATGCTGAAGAATCCTAATATGATTCAGAATCCGGGATGGATTTAATGTTTAAGAATTAAAACAGTGTATACTATGAATTTGAAACATTATATAGCATTTTTTGCTGCAGCACTGCTCTTCATCGGCTGTGGCAAGACGGAGTCGGATGATACTCGCGAGAAGGTTCCTCCCGGACCTGTGTCAGATATCACATTTACTCCCGATTATGGTGGTGGTACATTCTCTTTCACCATCCCTACAGATGAGGACTTCCTTTATGTACGTGCCGTATATCGTATCGACAACGGTATGGTTATCTCTAAGTCGAGCTCTCGTTTCAGCCGTACGCTGACCGTTGAGGGCTTCGGCGAGGCTAAGGAGTATGAGGTTGCTCTCTATGCTGTGGATAAGAACGATAACTTGTCGGAGCCTGTTTGGGTGAAGATTACCCCTATGCAGGCATCTGTACACCCTATCAGTAAGTCGATTAACATCAGTGCAGGTTTCGGTGTATTCTACCTCGAGGTGGAGAACCCATACCGCTCGATTGTCGATATCGCTGTTGACCTCCAGACAGAGGATGGTCGTATAGCTACCCGTTACTTCACTACATCGACTCCTATGGACCGTATCCTGATCCGCGACCTGGAGACTATTCGTTATAAGATTACTACACGTGTAATCGATAACCGCTATGGTCACGAGTCTGATGTGCGTGCACACGGTATCTTGCAGCCTGTGACTGACTACCGTCTGAGCAAGGAGGAGTTTGACTTCCTGGATGACCGCTCACTCTATGGTACATACAACTGGGACCGTGAGCACAACCAACCTAAGGAGAACATCGTTTATCGCGGTCAGACCGTACCTTCGGCTACCGTTTATAAGTGGGATAGTATGCGTAACGCGTTGGAGAAGTTCAACGAGTGTGATATCAAGTTCTTCTGGGACGGCGACCCAACAGGTTACTCTTATTTCCATACCGGTGACCCTGATAAGGGTGGTCCAGGATGGCCTTGGAGCTACTTCATCGACATGGGACGTGAGATTCAGTTGAGCCGCTTCCGTATCTGGCAGGTAGGAGGTTCTCAGTGGCGTGTGAACGGTGTGAAGACTTTCGAGATTTACATCAGTAACGATAACACACCTGAGGATGGTATCCTGAGTGACTGGGAGTGCATCGGTCGTTTCGCATTCATCCGTCCTAACACCGAGATGGAGGAGCAGGAGGAGTTTGAGGCTGGTACAGAGTTCTGGGTAGATAACGAGGAGCCAGTGTTGACTCGCCCATTCCGTTATCTCCGATTCAAGGGCTGTACCGACTGGCCAGGTACTCCAAACTACAATTGCGGTCGTCTGGCAGAGATTGATGTCTATGGTAGAGAAGTAAATCAGAACGAATAAAACAGCATAGAGTATGAAGATTTTGAAATATATAGTTCCAGCCGTGCTCGTTATGCTCGGTTTTGGTGCTTGCGAGAATATGGACAAACTCTACAAGGACTACTTGAAGGAGGGTTCTATCTATTCGGGCAAGATTGCAGATTTGAATGTTCACTCGGGCTATGAGCGTGTTGTTCTCTCGTGGAACAACCCAACAGATGATGTGTCGAAGAGGATATACATCGGTTATGGTTTGAGTGATGTGGAGAAGGAGATTGTAATCGACGAGATGGTGGATACATATGAGATTACCGGCTTGTCAGATTATACAACTTATTTCTTCGATGTGCGTACAATGGATGCTTATGACAATAAGTCTCTCGCATCGACAATCACTACACAGGTGTTTACTCACGTGCACCTGGAGAGTGTGGGTGCACCGGTATTCTCTATCGTCGTAGATGATGAGGTAGGTGCAGCTCAGGTGGCAATCAACAACCTCTCGGGTCCTACAAACTTCTTCACCGGCATAGAGTGGAAGTGTATGGATGAGGCGGGTGCTGTGTTGGCTCAGGGTGACCACATCATCGATCCTCTCGACCTGGAGGCTTACATCGCTAAGTATCGCGGTACAAACGTGACATATCTGGCTGACGACAGCTGGATTTGCGATGCAGACACCTTCGAGGTGGGCAAGAATTACACTTTTGAGTACACCATCTCTTACTTCCCAAGTATCTTCCGCGAGAAGACTGTGGATGGTTACTACATCTATGAGAAGATATGCTCTGACTCAGTACCTGTAGAGGGTGCAGCAACAGCTATCTGTATAGCAGGTGACATCGACCAGGGTAATGCTGAGGCTCGTTTCGAGTTGGATAAGAGCCGAATCACATTCCTTTCGGATGAGCTCCTCTATGGTAGCTACTGGCTCAATGGTGCTCCTACACCACTCGTTCAGTTGAACGGTCAGGAGGTAGAGTCTAAGGATATCTATGTGAAGGGTGGCTATCGCAATGCTACTCACGACAACCCTCAGGGTCCTATCGAGACTATCTGGGATAATGCTACAGCTGTAGATGCAGGTACGGGTAAGACCACTTACGGTGCTACATTCTGGCACAATGGCGGTTATGGTTATCCATACTCATTCTTCATCGACTTCGGTCGCGAGGTTAAGATCTACGCTATTCGTTTCTTCCACGCACTCGGTGCTACAGGCGGCTACTCTCCTAAGGACTTCGAGTTGTGGATCAGTAACGACCAGTTGGCAGCAGATGGTATCCTGAACGATTGGACCAAGTTGGGCGACTACTCGAACCCAGCAGGTACCAACACTTCATACGACCAGGCATATGTGGAGGGTATCCGTCACTCTATAAATGGTGATGATACATACACTCGTACATTCCGCTATTTGCGTTGGACAGGTAAGACTGAGATTGGTCCATTTGATCCTGCTACAGCAACAAGCCGTATCGCTGAGTTGAAGTTCTACGGTAAGGAGGCAGTTGCTGAGGAGTAAGATTTCGACGTCGAAGGCTCGGAGTCTCAGCAGGGACTCTGAGCCGCGACGGAGCATAGATAAGTAGTAAAAAATTAAAAAACCTAAATATCAATATGAAAAAGTTTTGGTATCTTTTAATGGCAGCGGTGTTGTCGGTAGGTTTTGTAGCCTGCAGCAGCGACAATACCGAACAGCCAGATAAGCCTGAGATAGTTGACAACGAGGTGGCTCCTAAGGATGTGGAGAATCTTGTTGCCGAGCCAGGCTTCGAGAAGATTACTCTTAAGTGGACCAACCCTGAGGATGAGAACGCCAAGAAGATTCGCATCTTCTACGGTACGGGTGAGTCAAGTAAGAAGCATATAACCATCGATGAGCTCGTTGACGAGTTCATACTCACTACCGAGGAGCACCTCTTCACACCTGAGGAGTATGCTATCGACGTGATGGTGGTAAACGATAAGAAGGAGTCATTCGGTAAGTCGGTGAAGGCTGCTTACTATACTCTTTCGGGTATGGAGTATCCTGAGTTCACACTCGTACAGTACATCGACGGTACCTGGGCAGTGCGTGCTACAAAGATCTCTGGTCTGGTGAATGTGACATCGTCTGTTAAGTGGATTATCTGCGACAGCGAGGGTGCAGAGCTGGGTGTTACGGGTGAGGCAGTGATGCCTGACTTCGAGCAGAGCGTAGCAGATAAGTTCTGTGATTTCGTATCGCACAACTGGCTGCTGACAGATGTTGAGGAGGGTAAACTCGAGATCGGTAAGAAGTACATCGTGAAGATGGATCTGGAGGTATATCCTGCAACAGGTGGTCGTAAGGTCGACACAGATTTTGTGTATGACGGATCGATATGTAAGGAGTTCGTTCCTGTAGCTTGGGAGCAGGAGGTGACAGCTACACAGGCTACTCACTACGACCTGCGTGAGAAGGTTGAGATTGACGAGGGATTGGAGACAATCGTATCGGGTAAGGCTGGCCGTAAGGTTAAGAACGGTATGTACCAGGGTATGAAGCTCTCGTGGACTAACCCAGCAGGTACTAAGTCTAACCGTATCCTCTACGGTGAGTCAGAGGAGACTGCCGAGGCAATTGATCTGGAGATGATTGGTAAGTATGTATTCGAGCCAGGTACACTCAACGAGTACGCTCCAGCATACTACGTTCAGGTTCAGGCTCTGGATGAGGATGGTGCTGTAATCGGTATGGGTGAGCACGATGTACATATCTTCACATTGGAGAACATCGAGCAGGAGTTCCTGCCACGCTTCTCAATAGCTCTGCAGACTGAGGGCGAGCACGTAGGTAAGTGGGGCGTGACATATGACCAGCTCTCTGGTCCACGCAACTACGGTGTGGGTATCACCTGGAATGCTTACGACGCTAACGGTAACGCTGTATTTGCACAGGATATCGTTGATATGGTACCTGAGGCTGACCTGAAGAAGTGGGCTTCGGAGACTCAGACAGCAGGCTTCACATCGAAGACTATGTACTTCGACACTGAGGTATTTAACTTCGAGTCAGAGTATACATTCCGCTACACAGGTCACTACTTCGTGACAACCAACAAGGCAACGAAGAATGATGACGGCACCTGGACTTATACTATGAACACTGCAAAGACATTGTACAAGTACGACCGTCTGATGTGGGAGCAGTATGATATCGAGGGCGAGTCAGAGCCTGTGGTAACTGAGGCACAGCCTGTTAACCTCTTCGTTTCGGCTGAGGTGGATAACACAATGTACCAGGCTGCGAAGGTATCTTGGTCGCAGAATGATGAGGCTGAGGGTTATGAGATATATGTAAACGGTAACCTGAAGGCTACTGTAGATGCTTCGCAGAACGAGGCTATCGTTGAGAACGTGACCGAGGGCTTGAAGTGTCAGTTTGAGGTTCGTGCTACAGGTACAGCAGCTACAGGTATCTCTAACGAGGTTGAGCTCTTCTCTATGGCTAACTGGACTGAGCCAGAGTTTACTATCGAGCTTATCGACGGTAAGGAGGAGCAGCGTGTAGTTGTATCTAACCTGGTGGAGAAGAACTACGCATATGCTGGTGGTAAGATTATCTTCAAGCGTGATGGCGAGGAGGTAGCTTACACGTTGACAAATACTACAGGTGACGGTACTTTGAACAGCTGGATTGGTTACCAGCGTTGGGCTCTCAATGCTATGGACAACCGTGTAGACTGGAAGTGGAATGATGAGGCAGGTGAGGTTAAGGAACATCTTATCGAGCCTGGACAGTACACCATCGAGTGGGAGATTGACTATGTGGTGAACCGCAATGGTCAGTGGGCTACATCGCAGGATAGTAAGTTCGTTCCTCAGGAGATGAGAGAGGGTGCTACCCACGTATTCTATGCTGGTGGTGCTAACGATGTATACTATAAGGATAATGCTCCTGGCCGTATCAAAAAGAGCGGTTCGTTCGATATGCACATCAAGGGTGCTGATATGATTGTAAGCGTTACCCGAAGCAACTACCAGGCAGTAGTCGTTGACTGGACAGAGATGGAGGGTGCTAACTACTATAAGGTGCTCGTTGATGGCGTTGAGAAGGAGACCGTAATGGATGTGACAGCAGAGATTATGGATCTGGTTGAGAAGCGTAAGTACTCATTCGAGGTTGTGGCATATGACACACTCGACCAGGTGATTGGTCGTGCTAAGGCACCAGAGACCGAGATATGGACACTCACAGGTGTTCGTGAGCCTAAGTTCGAGTTCAAGCAGGGTGTCCTCTCTGTAAGCGATGCACTCGATTTGGGTGGTGTGGCTGTTGATATGCTCATCGAGTTCTACAACGAGTCGGGTGAGTTGGCTCACACAGCATTCTACACCAAGGAGGTTGATGCTTATAACATTCCTGGTAACATCGATAACTATGATTTGAAGGATGGTTCAGGTCGTGGTGGTCGACTCACAAAGAACTACTGGGCTACATTCATCCTCAAGGATGCTACACGTAACCAGTGGGATTGGGACGGTGTAGAGAATTGCCCAGCTCCAGAGTTTGAGCCAGGTGAGTACACTTTGAAGTGGACTGCTAACTACTACACTATCGCTGACGGCTACTGGTCAACAAGTGGCGAAAATCAGAACCCAACTCAGTTTACTGAGGAGACAGGTAACCGCGTACAGTTCGCTACTCGCGACATCTTGACAGCGGCTATCGAGCGTACGGGTGAGGCTACAATGGGTATCGGTTTCGATGCTACAGCAACACCTCAGGGCGTTTATACCGGTGCGATAGTATCTTGGGGCGAGATGAAGGCTGCTACTAAGTACGAGATTTATGCTAACGGTCAGTATGTGGGTGATGCTCCTGCAGGTCAGACTTCGAAGATTGTCGAGGGCTTGTCAGCTGAGGGTAATCCTTACACCTTCAAGGTGATGGCTGTTGGTACAGCATTCTCTGCTGAGACTGAGCCTATCCACATCTACAACGTTGAGCACTTCTGGAAGGAGCCTACATTCGCTTGGAATGGTAAGCGTATGGTAGTATCTGGTCTGGTTGATATCGACAAGGCTGGTGGTATGGGTTATGCTTATGCCGGTGCTGTTTCAAATGCTGATGAGACGCTGAAGTCTACTGTAGAGGTTTACGATGAGACCGGTACAGAGTTGTGGTATACTTTGACAAACGGTACTCCTCAGAGCTTCTTGACTGCTTGGGCCGGTTACGGTCGTTGGGCACTCAATGCACAGGATGATCGTAAGGACTGGGTATGGCGTGACGAGGATGGCGAGATCATCAACCAGGACGGTAACGAGGGTGATGTATCGGCATCATATATGCCTGCTGGTAAGTACGTTATTAAGTGGAAGATTGGTTATGTAGTTAACCGTAACGCTAACTGGGCAACAACTAACGATGATAAGAGTATCGTTAGCACACGTGAGCAGGGTGCTACTTGTATGTACTTCGGTCCTAAGGATGTTAAGCCTTCTCCACACGTACTCTATACAAGCGATAAGAAGGATGCTGTTCTGATTATCTGCAAGACGGGTGAGGCTATTTTGACAGTTGATTAACAACTTGATAACTCTGATTAGGGGCTTTTCCGCGAGGAAGAGCCCTTTTTTGTAATTCAAAATTCAAAATTAGATTTTGTAGTTTTAGTTTGTAAGCGGTAGATTCCCATCGCCTTGCAGAGCAAGTCGGGGAATGACGGGTTGTATCTAAAGAGGAATTAGTAATGAGAAATTAGATTTTGTAGTTTTAGTTTATAAGCGGTAGATTCCCATCGCCTTGCAGAGCAAGTCGGGGAATGACGTGTTGTACTATTCAAAATTCATGCTTGGCAATTCAAAATTCAAAATTTGTTTTTAGTTTTGGCAAAGCTGACGCTTTCCCTTAGTTGCTTTCGCTCGGCATAGCCCAAGCAAGCTTGGCTCTGCGTATGGCTTACTCGCAACTTTGGCAAAGCTGACGCTTTCCCTTAGTTGCTTTCGCTCAGCATAGTTCAAGCAGACTTGACTCTGCGTATGGCTTACTCGCAACTTTGGCAAAGCTGATGCTTTCCCTTAGTTGCTTTCGCTCGGCATAGTTCAAGCAGACTTGACTCTGCCCTCGCTTACTCGCAACTTTGGCAAAGCTGACGCTTTCCCTTAGTTGCTTTCGCTCGGCATAGTTCAAGCAAGCTTGACTCTGCGTATGGCTTACTCGCAACTTTGGCAAAGCTGATGCTTTCCCTTAGTTGCTCTCGCTCGGCATAGCCCAAGCAAGCTTGACTCTGCCCTCGCTTACTCGCAACTTTCACTTTTCAGTTTGTTAATAACTCGGGTGATAAAATGTGCATAACTTTTTGCTTGAAAATAGACGGAAAGTTTTGTTGGTAAAGAAAATTTACGTAATTTTGTTATGATATATGGGGATATTATACCCAGATGCAAACAAAAACAAACTAATTAACATATTTTTTAACCATTTTTTAAAACACAATCTACAATGAAAAAACTATTCTTTTTGGCTGTGATTGCATTCGCAGCAGTTTTCTCTGCTTGTAGTGACTCTTATGATGACACTCAGGTGAGAAACGAGTTGGAGACTCTGAAGGATCGTGTTGCGAAGCTCGAGGCTTGGCAGAACCAGGTTAATGGTGATGTTGCAGCTTTGAAGGCTATCGCTGAGACTTTGGATGGTGCTAAGTTCATCACCAACGTGGAGACTGTAACTGAGGGTTATAAGATTACTTTCAGCGACGGTAAGACTATCACTCTTAAGCACGGCGAGAAGGGTGCTCAGGGTGAGCAGGGTGCTCAGGGTAACACACCAGCTATCGGCATTGCTGAGGAGGGTGGCGTATACTATTGGACGCTCAACGGCGAGTGGTTGCTCGACGCTAATGGTCAGAAGGTTCCTGCACAGGGTCCTAAGGGTGACAAGGGCGACAAGGGTGAGCAAGGTGCTGCCGGTGAGCAGGGCGCTGCTGGTGAGCAGGGTGCTGCTGGTGAGCAGGGCTTGACTCCAGAGTTCAAGATCGAGAACGACCACTGGTATGTTCGCTTCGGCGAGGGTGCTTGGCAGGATCTCGGCGTAGCTAAGGGCGAGCAGGGTGATTCACTCTTCTCTAAGGTTGAGGTAGGTGCTGACGCTGTTGTATTCACAATGGCTGACGGTACTCAGTTCACAGTTCCTTTCATCGCTAACGCTAAGTTCTCTGACATCCAGTCACTCAAGTTCGTTCCTGAGTTTGCTGACGGTATGGGTTCAGTTCTCTTCTCTACTAAGGAGGACGCTACTATCGAGATGCATTTCGAGGTATTGCCTAAGAAGTATGCTGCTGTTGTAGCTGCTAACGCTGAGGCTGTAGCTTTGAAGGCTGTTTACACTGAGACTCGTGGCTCTGTTGAGTTCATCGACCTGGATGTAACTGCTGTTGAGGGTGACGCTGCACAGGGTATCGTTTGTGTTAAGGCTTCTGCATCGGCTCTCTCTGAGGCATTCTTCGCTGGTGAGCAGGCTGCAAGCGTACGTCTTTCAGTTGAGGACGAGGAGAGTGGTGTAGCTTCTGACTATGTTCCTGTAGTTGCTATGTTCCAGATGTCTGCAGAGGTTTCTACTGACAACTTGTATCAGGCTGCTAAGCTTACTTGGATTGCTGCTCCTAACGCTGTATCATATAAGGTTTTGGCTAACGGTAAGGAGTTGGCTTCTGTTGCTGAGTTGGAGTACACTATCGCTGAGGGTGCTTTGAACGAGGCTAAGGAGTACAACCTGGAGGTTGTTGCTGTAGATGCTGAGGGTAAGACTGTTTCTTCAGTTGCTATCGAGGGCGTACAGGTTTGGACTTTGATCAACCGTCCTGAGCCTGCTGTTTACATCTCTGGTGGTAAGCTTATCGTTGAGAATAAGGAGCTTCACGAGGGTGAGTCTGTAAAGAACAACCTCGATATTGAGGGTATCCTCCTCGAGGCTGAGATTTACTTCTATAAGAATGGTCAGGCTGAGCCTGCTTACACTGCTGTAGGTACTTATCTTGATACATATCCAACTGCTGCATTGGAGACTTCTATCGCTGAGAAGAAGATGAAGAACAATGTTGCTGGTTCTTACAACACTTGGAAGTGGAATGGTGCTGATGCTGCAACTAACGCAATGCCTGCACTCGCTGTTGGTGAGTACACTATTAAGTATAAGGCTGGTTACTATGTAGTTCGTAATGCTAAGTACGAGCGCGGTGACCGTATTACTTTCTCTGATCCATCAGACGTTTTGGCTAAGATGGTTTACCGCGAGGGTGAGGTTGCTGAGAAGTATGTTGTTGAGATGAAGGCTAAGGCTTCTTCAAACGGTATCCTGGATGGTGTTAACCTCTCTTGGGATGCAGTTGAGGGTGCAACAGGTTACGAGATCGTTGCTAATGGTGAGAAGCTTGCTGACGTAGCTGCTGACGTTACTACTTATGAGTTGCGTGATGCTACTGCTGCTAAGTATGAGTTCGAGATTAAGGCTACAGGTACTACTTCTACAGCTACTGTTGAGGCTGGTACTTACTCTATGAAGGAGTGGAAGGAGCCTACATTCGAGTGGAATGGTAAGCGTATGATCGTTCACGATTTGACAGGTGTTGACTCTCACGGTCACGGTTATGCTTATGGTGGTGCTATCACTAACGATAACGACACTTCTAAGTCTACTATCGAGATTTACAATGAGGCAGGTGAGAAGCTCTATACTTTGACTAATGGTACAGGTCAGGGCACTTTGACTGCTTGGGCCGGTTACGGTCGTTGGGCACTCAACGCTCAGGAGGATCGTAAGGATTGGATCTGGACTGATGCTGCTGGTAACCACATCAACATCGGTGGTGGTGAGGGTGACATAGAGTCATCTAAGATGCCAGAGGGTAAGTACACTATTAAGTGGACTATCGGTTACGTATTGTGTAAGAATGCTTACTATGTTAACGCTGACAACGAGGCTAATGCGGTTCCGAAGGCTGAGGCTACCCGTATGTGGTTCGGTCCTAAGGATACTAAGCCATCTCCAAACGTATGCTACACTGACGACACTTGTGCTGCTGTAATGATCGTTACTAAGACTGGTGAGACTCCTTATGAGGTTTACGCTCCACAGTCATTGGATTTGGTAGTTAAGGTTGACGGTTTGTACCAGGGTGCTAAGCTCTCTTGGAACAAGATTTTGGGTGCTACAAACTACGAGGTATTGGTTGATGGCGAGAAGGTTGCTGACACAGCTGAGACTTCTTACACTGTTGAGAACTTGACTGACAAGCAGTTCTATACTTTCACTGTTAAGTGTGCAGGTATGGATGATTCTTCAGTTGAGAACGTTGAGCTCTTTACACTTGCTAACTGGCAGGAGCCTGAGTTGCAGTTCAACCAGTTGGAGAACGGTAACTTCCAGGTGAAGGCTGTAGGTTTGGTTGAGAAGAACTACGCATACGTTGGTGGTGCAACTATCACTCTCTCTAAGGGTGGTGAGGTTGTTTACAAGCTTACTAACCACACTCAGGATGTTACTTTGAATGCTTGGATTGGTTACAAGCGTTGGGCTCTCAATGCAATGGAGAATCGTAAGGATTGGAAGTGGACTGTAAACGGCGTTGAGGAGGCTAACGAGGTTGGCGAGCACTTTATCGCTCCAGGTACTTATGACGTAGCTTGGGAGTGGGATTACGCTGTAAACAAGAACGGTAAGTGGGGTACAGCTGCTAATGATGGTGGCGTAGTTGCTACTAAGGAGGAGGCTACTTTGGTTTACTTCTCTAATGGTGCTGCTGACGTTCTCCGTACTCCAGAGGGTAACGCATACCGCGTGAAGAAGTCTGGTACTCAGACTTTGACAGTTTCTGCTAACATTATCCTTAACCCTAAGGCTGACGCTGCTGGTTTGTACCAGGGCTTGAAGCTTACTTGGAACCCAAGCGACCTCGTAGCAGGTTACGTTATCGGTTACGGTAAGGATTCTGTTGAGAAGACTGAGGAGATTGGTGAGCCTGTTACTGAGTACACACTCGAGGGCTTGACTGACTACAATAAGTATTATATCAAGCTGACTGCTCTCGACGCTGATGGCAATGAGCTTAAGTCTGAGGAGTTGACTGGTGTAGAGGTATTCTCTATGGTTAACTGGACTGAGCCTGAGTTGCAGTTCAACTTGCAGGATGACGGTACTTACCAGGTAGTAGCTACTAACCTCTGTAACACTAACTATGCTTACGCAGGTGCTGCAACTATCACATTCACAAAGAATGGTGCTGAGGTTTATAAGTTGACTAACAACACTCCTGACGGCACTTTGATTGCTTGGGCTGGTTACAAGCGTTGGGCTTTGAACGCAATGGAGAACCGCAAGGATTGGAAGTGGACTGTAAACGGCGTTGAGGAGGCTAACGAGGTTAATAAGCACGCAATCGAGCCAGGTTCTTACGAGATCGCTTGGCAGTGGGATTACGTTTTGAATAAGAACGGTCAGTGGAAGACTGCTGCTGATGGTCAGGTTGTTGAGACTAAGGCTGAGGCAGGTGTTGTTTACTTCGCTAACGGTGTTGCTGACGTTTTGACTAAGGACGGTGCTCCTGTTCGCTTCACTAAGAACGGTACTACTACTTTTGCTATCGAGGAGCCTGTTGCAGGTCCTCAGAAGGTAACTGTTGCTGAGTTCTTGGCTGCTGCTGAGGATGATACAATGTATGAGTTGACAGGTGTGATTACATCAGTTGCTAACACAACTTATGGTAACTTCGATTTGACTGACGAGACTGGTACAGTATATATCTACGGTCTTTGCAGCCCAGAGGGTGCTCAGAAGTATTGGGCAACTTCAGGTGCAAAGTTGGGTGATACTATTACAATCCAGACTGCTCGTACATCTTTCAACGGTACTCCACAGGGTAAGAACGCTTTGTTCGTAGAGCTCGTACCTTTCGTAGCTCAGGCTTCTGAGTGGGGTGTTGTAGGTGACTTGACATCTTGGGGTAGCTCAAAGGATATCGCTCTTATGACTACTTGGAAGAGTGACAAGCTCTTCGTAGCTAAGAACGTTGCAATTGCAAGCGGTGCATTCAAGATTCGTGCTAACAACACTTGGAACGATGCTAAGAACTACGGTTTGGAGGTTGCAGGTAACATCTATGCTGACAAGTACTACGCTTTGATTAATGGTGCAGGTAGCCAGAATGCTACTCCTATGGCTTATGGTACTTACGACGTATGGTTTGACTTGGCTAACGAGCGTGTAGCTTTGATGACTCCTGGTAAGGATTATGCTGAGGCTGAGGATGGTGGTGCTCCTGTTGTAGTTATCGCAGGTTTGACTGACCACACTTGGGGCGTTGTTGGTTCATTCCAGGGGTGGGATGTAGCTAATGGTGTTGCTATGGAGATCGATGGTGACTATGCAGTTGCTAAGAACGTAACTTTGGCTAACGGTAACGAGTTTAAGTTCGCTGCTGATGGTGCTTGGACTTTGTCATACGGTTCAGCTTGCGACGTTAATGTAGGTGAGGTTTACACTACTTACAACAACGGTGGCAATATGAAGTTCGTAGGTGAGGATGGTGCTTATGACATCTACTTCTCTATGGTTGACGCTTCATTCTATATGAAGGCTCACAATTCAGCAACAGTTGCTACTTGGGAGTCTGACGCTCAGGGTTGGACTAATGCGAAGATTGTTAAGGATACAGCTTGGGCTATTGACGACAATGTAACTGTTACTTTCAAGCAGGGTAGGGCAAGTACAGCTCCTACATTCTACACAGCTGAGGGTTCAGTTCGTTTGTACCAGAATGGTGCAACAATGGAGATTGCTGCTGCTAATAATATGACTATTAAGTCTATTAAGCTTTCATTCGCTAACAACCATTATTATATTGCTGCTGATAGCGGTGAGTTCTCTGCGGAGGGTGCAACTCGTACTTGGACAGGTGAGGCTGCGAAGGTTCTCTTTACTACAACAGGTACTGATAAGGACCACCGTGCATATGTAACTGCAATCGAGGTTACTTACGAGTAATCGTTTGTAGATAACACTTTTCTTAAACACTCGGCAGAAATGCCGAGTGTTTTTTTGTGTGGGGTTTTTGTGGAGTCAGCATAAAAAAAAGGAGTGCCGAAGCACTCCTTAGTCGTTGTGGTGAGTGGGAGATTACTCCTCGTCAGCCTCAGCCATAGTGGTGTAGACGTTAACAACGTCCTCATCCTCCTCGAGCTTCTCCTGAAGCTTCTCAACAGCCTCACGCTCCTCGGCAGTGAGTTCCTTAGTGTCGGTAGGGATGCGGACACCCTCACCCGATACAAGCTCGTAGCCCTGGTCCTCAATCCACTTCTGGATAGCACCAAATGACTCATAAGGAGCACTGACGGTAACCTCGCCCTCCTCAGCAAAGAACTCGTCAACACCCAGGTCAATCATCTCGAGCTCCATCTCCTCGAGGTCGACACCCTCCGCAGGCTTGAACTTGAAGATGCACTTGTGCTCAAACATAAATGCCACGCTGCCCGAGTTGCCGAGAGTACCGCCGCACTTGTTGAAGTACATACGTACGCTCGCCACAGTACGGTTGGTGTTGTCGGTAGCAGTCTCAACGAGGAATGCCACGCCGTGAGGACCATAGCCCTCGTAAATCATCTCCTTATAGTCTGCAGCATCCTTATCGGTAGCACGCTTGATAGCACGCTCGATATTCTCCTTAGGCATATTCTCTGCCTTGGCATTCTGGATAAGGATACGAAGACGGGTGTTTGCTGAAGGATCTGAGCCGCCAGACTTAACAGCAATCTCAATCTCCTTACCAATCTTGGTGAAAACGCGTGCCATATGGCCCCAACGCTTCATCTTTCTCGCTTTGCGATACTCAAACGCTCTTCCCATAGTGATTTATATTTTATAATTCTTACAATTTCAAATACGGAATATCCTATGATTTTTTGTGTGCCAATACTTTAGCGTCGCAAAATTACAAAATTTATCCTTAGCGAACAACCAGCATCTGAGATTTTTTATATCCGACGATTGATAACTCCGCAAAAACTGCTATTTTTGTGCTATAATTTAATCGATATTATGGAAAAAGAGATACTTCGTGCTGTAGAGGTGCTGCGTGAGGGCGGCATAATACTCTATCCCACAGATACAGTGTGGGGCATAGGCTGTGACGCTACAAATGCCGAGGCGGTGGAGCGTATATATGCTCTCAAACGTAGCGAAAATAAAAACTCTATGCTCGTGCTCTGCCGCGACGCCGATATGATTGTGCGTTATGTCAACAAAGCACCAGGCATAGCATTCGAGGTGATGGAGATGACAGAGAAACCGCTGACGCTCATCCTTGAGGGTGCAGTGGGACTCGCACCAAACCTTATCCCCGAGGAGGGAACTCTCGGCGTGCGTGTGCCTCGCCACGACTTCTGCCACCAGCTGCTGCGTAAGTTCGGCAAGCCGATAGTATCTACCTCTGCCAACATCTCGGGCGAGCCAACACCTCTCAAAGGTCTTGGCGAGGTGTGCCGCGAGATAATAGATGGCGTAGACTATGTCGTTAATCCCCGTTTCCAGGGTAAGCCTACCTGTAAGCCAAGTGCTATAATTGCTTTTGGTGAGAGGGGGGAGGTTAAAGTTATTCGCCAATAGGCAGAAGCCGTATAACGAGGCTCTTTCGGCATCTGCCTTGCCCTCGAAATGCTCATTTACGCAGAGTAAACTCCGCTTTCTCGGACTTCGAGCAGCTTGGAAAGAATTATGTTATTCTTCCCTTGTCTGCTCTCGCTCGGCATAGTTCAAGCGAGCTTGACTCTGCTCTCGCTTACTCGCAGCCTTCAAAATAGCTCTCGTTATACGACTTCTACATAAAAGGGACTGTCGCAACATACTTGTTGGACAGTCCCTATACTATTTATAGCTAATCGCTTTTAGAGTTTTGCTAAGCACTCGCTGACGTTACGCTCGATGCGGGCTGCCACATCCTCAGCGTCAGCCTTCACGAAAGGCTCGCCTACGATATTCTCATAGAGCTCGATATATCGCTCGGTGATGCTTGCGACAATCTCGGGAGTCATCTCGGGTACTTGCTCGCCCTCGCGACCCTGGAAGCCGTTTGCCATAAGCCACTCGCGAACAAACTCCTTAGAGAGCTGCTTCTGCTTCTCGCCTGCTGCCAATCGCTCCTCGTAGCCCTCCTTGTAGAAGTAACGCGATGAGTCGGGAGTGTGAATCTCGTCCATAAGGTATATCACCCCATTCTTCTTGCCAAACTCGTACTTGGTGTCAACGAGGATGAGTCCCATCTTCTCGGCAATCTCGGTGCCTCGCTGGAAGATGGCACGTGTGTATGCCTCCAACTGCTCGTAGTCCTCCTTAGAGACGATGCCCTGAGCGATAATCTCCTCTTTAGATATATCCTCGTCGTGGCCCTCGTCAGCCTTGGTGGTAGGGGTGATGATAGGCTCGGGGAAACGCTGATTCTCAACCATACCCTCGGGCATCTCCACACCGCAGATAGTACGCTTGCCAGCCTTGTACTCACGCCAGGCGTGGCCCGAAAGATAGCCGCGAATGACCATCTCAACCTTGAATGGCTCACACTTGTGACCTACGGTAACCATTGGGTCGGGAGTGGCAATCTTCCAGTTGGGGAGGATGTCGGCAGTGGCATCCAGGAACTTCGCTGCAATCTGATTGAGTACCTGTCCCTTGAAAGGAATACCCTCGGGCAACACAACATCAAATGCTGAGATGCGGTCCGACACGACCATCACTAAATAATCGCCGTCGATGCTGTATACATCGCGAACTTTGCCTACGTAGTGGTTGTTTTGACCTTTGAAATTGAAGTTTGTCTTAACAATAGCCTCCATAATTCGATATTTTTAGTTCTCATTAACTTTTGCTTGTCGCAAAGTTATCCTATGAAATCTGTTTTTGTTGGGCTAAGATACAAAAAAGTTTCGACACCTTATTGACAAATGTGGCGTTTGGGCAGAGGAAGTTGATGGCGGCAAAGAGATGAAGTGAGGTTTTTATAAATAAATTTGGTTGAGTAATAATTATATTGTACTTTTGTGGGGTATAAATTGAAATGTTAAAGGATTATCATAGATGAAAAAGATAGTAATCATAGCGGTGTTAGTGGTGGCGGTACTTGCCGCCTGCAGTGATAAGGAGGAGCTGATAACGCCTCCTACGCAAGAGCCTGTGCCCGAGCAACCGACGGAGCCCAATGAGCCTGAGCCAGACGAGCCGAGTGAGCCCGAACAACCCGAACAACCCGAACAACCCGAAGAGCCAAATCCAGAGCCTGAGGAGCCAGAACAACCTGAGGAGCCAGAACCTGAACCCGAGCCCGAACCCAAACCCGAACCCGAACCCGAACCCGAACCCGAACCGACACCTACGGGAAAAAGCATTGTCTTTGCAAAGGGTGTGACGCGAGAGTCGGGATGGTACGATGTCAATAAAGTGGGTAACGGACAGACCAATGGCGATATCAATATGTGCTGGGCTGCATCGGCTTCGAACATAATAGAGTGGTGGCAGGATCGCTATCGCGAGGCGGGATTCTCTCTGCCTGAAGGGGCTGTGACGGGTGCTGGTGAAACCTATGAGCTGGCACTGATGGAGTTGTTTCACTCCGAGTGGGATAACTCTCGCGGCGGGCACGTGCATCACGCAGTACATTGGTACTTCGAGGGGAAGAACATCTGCAAAGAGGCGGCTGCAGGCTCGCAGGCACAGCCACTGAGTGAGAGTAGCGGAGGGTACTACAGCAGTGTGTGGGCAGAGATATATCCTCATCTCTACCACGAATATGACTATTTGGGAGGCTTGTATACGGGATTGTATGCTGGTGAGTTTAACAACTACTACCTGTGGGGAAATGGTGTGCATGGGCTCAGCAGCGAGGAGCGATTGCGGATATTCTCGGCATATGTTGTAGATGCGGTGCGTCGCGGAGTGCCTTCGCTGTCGATAGCCTTAGCAGCGAACTTAGGCTCGTTGCATCACGCCACGACATTGTGGGGTTATGAGATAGATAATGCTACGGGGTTGCTTACGCGGGTGTGGATAACCGACTCGGATGATATGACGCGTGAGCCAAAGAGTGCTGTGCTGCACGAATATGCGGTCAGCGTGAGCAGTCACAACACTATACAGCTCTCGGGAGCTCCCTATGGTAACTGCTATGTGGTAGCATTGGTGCCTGTGTCGGGGTATGATATGTTTTAAGCGATGGGAAAGAGTAAGAAAAGATCAAGGATAGAGCGTGAAAAGCGAGTGGTGAGTCAGATGATACGCCTCTACTCGCAACATAAACTGGGGCAAAAAGAGCTCTCTGCGGAGATGCTCCACTTGGAGCAGTATGCCCACAGGAGGTTGGATTGCTGTAAGTTTGGCGATGCAAAGAAGCCGTGCAAGAATTGCCCTGTACACTGTTATGCTCCGCAGATGCGTGAGCAGATGCGTGAGGTGATGCGTTGGGCAGGACCACGAATGATATTTTATTCGCCCCTGGCGGCTATTAGACACTGGTTAGGGATATGAGTAAAATGAAAGTATATTATGAAAACTATTAAAACTATAAGACAATGAAAAAGAATATTTTTGTATCTGCAATAGCAGCTATTGTATTGTTCATCGGTTGTTCCCCTGAAGGTAGTGTAAGAAGTGTCGATTATCAGACTTTTGCTGAAGAGATTGCGGTAGATGATATTGTTTTGGTGGATGTGCGTACGGCGGAAGAGTATGCCGCAGGACACATCCCGGGAGCTGTTAATATTGACTCTTCAGCAGAGAATTTTGAGGAGCAGATTTGCGAGTTTAGCAATAAAAAGCCAATTGCAATGTATTGCCGAGGCGGTCGTCGTAGTAAGGAGGCTGCAGCACGTATAATAAATTTGGGATACGATGTTATAGATTTGGATAAAGGTTTCAATTCGTGGGAAGGAGATGTAGTTGTGGAGCAGACCGCAGTAGATTCCTTGCTAAATAAGGTGGAAATGACTGTAGAGCAGGATGATGAGGAGATTGCTCAGGAATAGTTAGTTTCTAATGAAAGTCATACGCTCCCATAGCCAGCGAGGTATCATCCTCCAGAAAAATACAATACAGCGATAACGCCAATCGAAGGTTATAATCCTCTTGCGGCGGGCGAGTCCACGAATGATATATTGGGCGGCACGCTCACACGAGATGACCATAGGGTAGTGCTTCTCGGGGTTGAGAATCTCAGTGCGGACAAAGCCCGGGCGTATGTCGCTCAGCGTGATAGGGAGTCGCTCCATACGGATGAGTTGCGAGAGAGCGACAAGATAGGTGCTCTGCATCTTTTTGGTGGCGGAGTAGGCGGGGGCTGTGCCGATGCCCATAGTGCCCGCAACGGAGGTGATGACAGCAATGTGAGCCTTACGTCTGGCGGTGTAGGCAGGGTTGTGTCTGACGTGGTTGATGAAGTGGTCGACTATACGCACCATACCCTCACAGTTGGTCTTCACGGTGGAGAGCTCTATCTGCTCATCTAAAGCTCTGTTCTGACGACCTATGCCCGAGGCAAAGAGTAGCAGGTCCACATCTCCCAGACGCCCGATAAGGCGGTCGAGGGCTTCGGTGGCGGAGTCCTGGGTGACATCCATAACCTCGCTGACAACGCGGTAGCCTCCAGCCTCTCTTTCTAACTCCTTGAGCAAATGCTCACGTCTGCCGGCAATGCCTACCTGCCAGCCCTGCCCGAGAAGGGCTGCGGCGACAGCTCTGCCTATGCCCGAAGTGGCTCCTATGATGATGGCTCGTCTCATAATCGGTATATCTGTTCGGACAAAGATATGGAAAAATAGTGATAAGAAAAAGCGAAGATATATGAGTATGAGATGGGACGTATGCGGGGTATTGCCGAAAGAGCCCATCTCTTTTGCTTATGCAGCTATAAGTTTTTAGAATTGTTTTTTGTTGTGCAGGGCGATGTTGTGCACTTATTTTGCAGTAGGAAAAGAGTTAAAACGTAAAACAGATAATCGATATGAAACAATATTTTAATCTTCAGGGACAGGTTGCACTCGTTACGGGTGCATCGACAGGTTTGGGACTTCAGATGGCAAAGGCGTTGGCAAATCAGGGAGCTAACTTAGTGCTGCTCGCACGCCGAATGAATCTGCTGGAGGCAAATGCGGAGTCTATAAGCCGAGAGTATGGTGTGGAGGTGTTGCCTTTGCAGTGCGACATAACCGTTACGGAGCAGGTGAAGGCGGCTGTGGCTGCCACGATGGAGCGATTTGGTAAGATAGATATCCTTATCAACAATGCCGGTACGGGAGCAGTAGCACCTGCCGAGGAGATTACCGACGAGCAGTTTAAGCACGAGATGGAGGTGGACCTCTTTGGCACGTTTGTGTGTGCCCGCGAGGTAGGTAAGCAGATGATAAAGGCGGGTTATGGCCGTATAATAAACATAGCTTCGATGTATGGTCTGGTGGGTAATATGATAGCCGGCAGCTCACCCTACCACGCGGCAAAGGGTGGTGTGGTAAACCTTACACGAGCTTTGGCTGCCGAGTGGGGTAAGTATGGCGTTACGGTGAACAGCATCTGCCCGGGCTACTTCTATACCGACCTGACGACAGCGACACTCGACAGCGACTACTTCCAGGCAATAGCCAAGCGTAGCATACCACTCGAGAGATATGGTCGTGAGGGTGAGTTGGACACTTGTGCCCTGTTCCTCGCCTCACCTATGAGTACCTACGTCAATGGTCAGAATATAGCTGTCGATGGCGGCTACACAAGCATCTAAACGGTTACTCGAAAAACTTCAGGTTGTCAAAGCCTGGACTAAGCTCGCCCCGCTCTATGCGATGGATGATATCCACTACACGGTCATTCATCGGAGTGGGGCAGCCTACTTTACGACCAAAGGCTGAGACAGCTCCGTTGATGGCGTCAACCTCGGTGAGCTTGCCCTTCTCCAAGTCCTGCAACATACTCGCCTTGAGGGATGCGTGCTTGCGGATGGCAATAGGGATGATGAACGATGAGAAAGCCTTCTTCAGAGCGTTGTTGTAATCCAAAAGTTTGACAATATCCTTACCCTGCACAGGCTCTATGCGGATGCCACCCGCCTTACACACGTCGATGCACTCCTTGATGAGAGCCTGCACGATGCGGCGTGATGACTTGGGCTTGGCAGCCTCGCCAAATGTGCAGCCTAAAACAGCACTCATACCAGAGAATGAGGCGTTGATGAGCAGCTTGCTCCAGCGTGAGCCGATGAAGTTATCCTCGACATCGACCTTGCCCATAAGCTCCAGAAGCTGCTTGACCTTATCGAAATGGTGGTTGCGAGTGGCAGATATACTGCCGAGTGAGAATGATAGTGCGTCAGGCGAACTTGTGAGCTCGCATACGCCTGCCTTCTGCATAGTGGCTCCCCACGCAACGGTGCATCCTATAACACGCTCTTCGCCTATGATGTCGGCAATCTGCAGCTCGGGAAGTCCGTTCTGAAATGTAACCAGCACGCCATCGTCCGAAAGATAATCCTTGAGCATCGTAACCACCTCAGCATTGTGCTGCTGCTTGGTTATAAGGAAGACTATATCGTACTTACCACTCATCTCGGTGGGGGTATAAGCCACTACGGGCTGCACAAATTGTACCGTGCCGATGATGTGTGCACCACGTGTCTGCAACGCCTCGACGTGGGCTTTGTTACGGTTGATGAGTTCTATCTTCTCGCCTCCGCGGCTTATGTAGGCTCCGAGAATCGTTCCCAAAGAGCCTGCTCCATATATTGCTACTCGCATAATATCTGTTGTTACTCAGTTATCTCGTTTGTTCCTTAAGGTGATACTGCACGCCCGACTCGAGGATGATGTTGAGGGCTTCGCCAAAGCAGTACTCCACATCCGCAGGGGTGCTCTCGTAGGCTATGCCGCAACGCTCATCCAGGAGCTGTGGCAACTCCGCTTCGCTGACACTGAAGAATGTCGCCATCGAGCGAGTATCGTCGCTGTCGACAATAGCTCGCTTGCAAAAGTTGCGGCGAGCGTTACGCTCATCCTCAAAGCTGTACTCTACAATCAACTCGCCAAACTCGTTGAGGAGGGCGTATACCGATGCTACAACCTTCAAATCGGCATCAGTCACTGCTAAACATCTCTCGCTCTGCATATCGGTGTCAATAAGACTAACATAAAGTATCCAATCGCAAATATACAAAAAAAATCGTAAGCAATGGTTGAGGCAGCCATCAGCTTTTTTCAACAGGAGGGCTATCGGTAACGCAGATATATGAATGTAGATAATAATTGGTGGAGAATGATGCGATTACGCGAAAAAATATCTATTTTTGGTCAATGAAAATTGAAGAAGCTATACTTTATTGCCTCGCAAGTCAAAACCGAGGGATGCGAACGGAGCAGATTGCGGAGATGATAAACCGCCAGCGGCTGCATATCCGCAAGGATGGGCAACCCGTCACATCCAATCAGGTCTATGCCGTTATTTGCCGCTTTCCCGACGTGTTTGTCAAAGCGGAGGGGCGAATTATGTTGATGATGTAAAATATTAAGATGCTTATGTTCAAAAATAAAGTAGTCGTAGTGACAGGTGGAGCAAATGGTATTGGCAGATGCATTGCCGATGAGTTTCGCAGTGAGGGAGCCATTGTCTATGTGATTGACAAGCAGGAGGGCGAACACTTCGTGGGTGATATCTCCAGAAAAGAGGTGCTGGAGGCATTTGCAGCCGAGGTGTTGAGCAGGCATAACAGAGTGGATATCATCATAAACAATGCCCTGCCGCTGATGAAAGGGGTAGATGAGTGTTCCTACGAGGAGTTTCAATATGCTATGAGCGTCGGAGTAACCGCACCATTCTATCTGGTTAAACTCTTTATGTGCCATCTGGCAGAGGGTGCATCCATCATCAATATCTCCTCCTCGCGTGACCGTATGAGTCAGCCACAGACCGAGAGCTATACGGCAGCCAAAGGTGGCATTGCGGCACTCACCCACGCCTTGGCGGTAAGCCTGGCGGGGCGAGCGAGGGTAAACTCCATCTCCCCGGGTTGGATCGATACGGCATACACCGTTTACGAAGGTCCCGACGCAACGCAGCAACCTGCGGGCAGGGTGGGTAATCCGATGGATATTGCACATATGGTGCTGTTCCTTTGTAGCGACAAGGCGGGCTTCATCACGGGTGAAAACATCTGCATTGATGGCGGTATGACCCGTCAGATGATTTACCACGGAGATTGTGGCTGGAAGTTGGAAAAATAATGGATATGAGAGGGATTATGGTAGATATAAATATCTGGATGAAAGACTTTCTGCAGAGGTTGGAAGAGACTTTTGCGAGTAGTGTTTGGTTTGTAGGCTTGCAGGGTAGTTATGGTCGTGGCGAGGCGACGGAGAGCAGTGATATAGATGTTGTGGTGATTCTGGATGAGCTGAGTGAAAAGGATGTTCAGACCTATTGCGAAATGTTGGATACTATGCCACATAGAGAGCTTATTTGTGGCTTTGTGTCGGGCAGGGATGAGATTCTGCATTGGGAGCCTTCCGACCTCTTCCAGTTCTATTATGACACGACCGCTGTCAAGGGAAGCCTGGATGATTTGCTGCTACTGATAGATCAGACAGCTGTCGATAGAGCCGTCAAGATGGGTGCGTGTAACATCTATCACGGATGCGTTCACAATATGCTGCACGAAAAGAGCGAGGATATTCTGAAGGGCTTGTATAAGGCTGCCTCTTTTGTGGTGCAAGCCATCGTCTTTAAGCAGACAGGAAAGTATATCAAACATCAAAGACTGTTGCTTCAGGCGGCATCAGCTGAGGAGCGGATGATTACAGAGACTTTCTTGAAGTACAAAAGAGGAGAGCCAGAGGACTTTAACGAAGCATCCCAAGTGCTATTCGAATGGTCCAAAAAGTGGATTAAATCATTGTGATTGCATACATATTTATCCTAAAGCAAGTGCGAGATCTATTGGGGATTTCGAACTTGCTGAGGGTATGTATGTGTAGGCGAGCATGGGTTATAAAACTAATGACGATAGTACTTCAATATAGGATATAAAATTGTATTTCTAATAGTTATTATAGGGCTTTTTAACTCTATTCTATGTAACCCTGTTTCTATTGCTTTAACTGTTATTATTCCCCATATTTGCTCTTTGTCAACACTTTCAGCTACCCTATTTATAGCCTTGAAAATAATTCTATAGATACATTGATGTCTTCTTTTGGAATTTGTAGTTTTTGCCCATAAATCTTCTTGAGCTTCAAGATCATACTTTGTTATGACGATATATCCGTGCGGGCCTACCTTCTTATAAAGTGTTTTTATAAATTTTCTGTGTGACGGATGCAATAACCATATCATATAACATACTCTTTATATCTGTATTCTTTCACAATCTTCCCAATATGTTGGTACATATAACTTCGAATAACAATACAAGAAGACAGGATTCTCTCTTACTAATTGTAGAGCAGTGTATATTGAGTTTCTAATTATTGGATTAAGTTCCTTCATCTGCTCATCTGAAAGATATTTGTAATGAAAATCTTCCATTTGATTTCTTACAACACTTGCAATAGCCTTTGCCAATAAATTATCATCTTCAAGCATTTCATCTGCCGCAATAGATGCTTCATTAAAAGCATCAATAAACTCTTTATCTCCGTATTCCATATGTCCCATAATCTATAATCCCATACCAATTTTTTTCAAGACATTCTTGTCGATTGGAGTATTCTCTATATCAGCATTTACTAATCTTATAATCATTGTATCTGATGCAAATACATAATACACTTTACCATCAGAATCGTATCTCTCTTTGATTATGTAAAATGAGCGTAACAACTGAAAGAACTCTTCCCAATATTTTAGTTCATATTCTTTAATAAAGGAGCCTGTTGGATGTAATATATATCCTTTTTCATCATTAGAAGATATTGTTTCCTCAAAGTTACACGATAATTGAAGATTAAATGGTTTGTTTGCCTTTTGTGCCCATTGAAGGAGAAATCTAATTTTATTTTGTGGGACATAATCTTTTTTCCACTCTTTGTAAAAAGATATCATTTTGGATAGTGTTCCTCTCGCAATTTGCACACCATTTCTAGAACAATACACATCAGGATTTATTGCATACATTTCATCTAAGTCGTGCAAAATATCTGTAAAAGTCAATCCTTCCATCCATTTCGCTAGTACATATTTACCAACCACAGATTCCTTCATCCAATTCTCCCTTGCGGCTATTCTCCTCTTGTTACTAACTACCCTTGCAGCAGTAGTATCTGTATTTCTTACCCAAGTTTCACCTCTTGCTTTTTTAGCGTCTAATGCAGCTTTCGTAAGTTCCGCAATCTTTGTTCGTCTTTTGCCATCTACATCGTGTATTTTGGCATGGCATATTCCACAAAGAGGAACAGTCTTAGTTCCACCCAATGATGCAGGCACAATATGATGTCTTTCTGTTGCAGGCGCACCACATTCAAAGCATACATTGGGATCAATATAGGTTACTTCAATATAAGTTCTTGACATAAGATTAAGTTTTTACAAAGTTAAACATTATTTTAATGTGAGGTGTCGAGAATTATTAAAAATACTCCTCATAATCATCGTAATTGCACGACGAATCATTATCGTGAGTGTTGTTTTGTGAGGTGTCCTGCGATGAGTTGTCCGAGTCATCATCGAATAATTCCTCATAAATCCACGCTGCAAGCAGCCAATCCCAAAGAGACACAGCAAAAATAATTAAGGGGCACTTTGCGTGCAAAGTAAC
>JAEIGA010002328.1_pt1 | contig 30361 bp, 45 predicted proteins | sample 9270691 | NCBI WGS metagenome assembly JAEIGA01 (sample SAMN17057246, study PRJNA624740) | gut metagenome | biome: biome; isolation source: fecal sample | host: Bos grunniens | place: China: Xizang | collected 2019
CTATTTTTTGCGGAGCTCTCCAAAAATTTTTTGGCCCCTACCCGTCACCAGATCCGAGACTGCATCCCGATGTCCAGTTTATGATATGAATCATCACCGCGTGCGCGGTTGCAGCGCATATGTGATGCTTTTATGTTCTTCAAATCCAGCTCCAGCTCAGGATACTTTGACACTGGCAGCACATGGTCGGGCTCCCAGCTCTCCGGATCCGATGATGGTTTCAGATCGTATCTGATCGGTTGCCCGCACAGATGGCAGACTGCTCTCGCCTTCCTGTCTCTGTCCCACGCCAGTTTCCTGACCAGTGGCCACCTGGTAGATCGCTGCATAGTATCCCTCCCCCGGGTATCCCCCGGGCATGTACCCCCTCCCCCTGTCCCCCGGGTAAGCAAAAGGACCGGAACCATCCGGCCCTTCTACCAGGGTATAATATTGGGATTAGGATGTTGTACTGCGGCAAGATCAGGAGTCGCACCTGATAATATTGCTGCGCTTGCCATGTCGCCGGATCTCTCCGGCTGGGTGATCCGTCCGAGGGCTCTCGCCCTATTCTGACAAATCGAGCATAACACATATGAGCGTCTTATTGGGTCTTATCTTTGACCATCGATCATATTTTGTATGTAATCCAGACCCTTGTTATGTAGCACACTTTTGGTATGGCTCAGTGAATAATTGACAGCTTCGGCTACATCTTTCCATTTCTTTAGCTCAACATATCTCTCACGAAGCACATCCCTCTGGACACCAGGAACTTCCTTAATTGTGTTGTATATCTGCTGGCGAGTAGCGACGGCCCAGATCTCCGCCTCTTTCAATTCCTGTGCCTTCTCTGCAAGTTCGACGGCCTGCTTTTCAACTTTCTTCGAAACATTTCCGCTCCTCGGAAGTCCGTCACCACCGAGAGGGCTTCGAATATTGTCGACCATTTCCATCTGCTCGTCGTACTCATCCTGAAGCTGATTGACAAGCTTCATCGCATCCTCATACTGTTGTAGATATTCTTTCGCAGTCATGATGTTATATTCCTATCCGCCTCTGCAATGAAGTTGCTTATAAGCAGCACGCAATTCCTCGTGTTCCCGGTAATTAAAACATATCGGCTTCTTGATCACTTCAGCAGTCCCTCCTCTTTCAGTCTCTTCCGCATCGTCTGATCGGATACGTTGAATTCGTCCGCAACCTTCGCAATACTCCATCCGGCTTTGAGCAGTGCCCGGACCTTTCCCATATCAATGTTCTTCCTGGCCGCGCCACGCTTCTTCTGGCCGGCGGGCTCTTCTTCCGTATCGGATCCCCGGACCTCCTGCACGACCTTGTCGGTAGCCTTTACAGCTTCGGTTCTCGGTTCATGCTGCTTTAAAGCAGCGCCTGGTTCCTTGAGCAGCTGACGAATCGCACCCTTGAGGATGCAGTTCTGTCTCGGACCCGGTCCGATCAGTTCCAGAAGTTCCAGTGCCATTTCGTTATTCGTCATTGTCATCACCGCCTTCGCTTGCATCTTCGCAAAGATTAGGAGCATCCTCGTTCCGATCACATACGCTTTCTGCATACGCTTTTATTGTCTTGTATACATGATAGTTGTTTGTTGAAATAGTGATGCTGTGCTTAGTGCAATGCAAATACTCATCGTATTCCGTAAGATATTCTCTGTATATCATTCATCGTCACCGCCTTTGTATGGTTTTGGTAGTGGTTGCCATGCGAGTATGTTTGTATCGTCATACACAACATCACCCCACTCGTCATCACTACGATACCAACAGTTTCCTCTGACTTTACGATTTGGCATTATTGGTTTGCCGTAATAGAACAAATCAATGTGCTTATATCCAAAAGAATCAAGCGTAACCATGTACTTGCCTTGTTCTGTCGGTTTGCCAATTCTCCAACCTTGTACGGCATCGGCTGATACAACTTCCGCATCGTATGGAATACATACAATGCTTTTGTTTTGCCTTTTAATGTCCTCTGCCCACTTGTCAAAATCCTCTTTACGCATAAATGCCTTTGCTCTTATTACTGTCGGTACGGCATCGGCTGATAGTGCTTCAAGGATAATTTGATTTGCCTTGTCAAAGCGGTCTGTCTTTATAAAGCCATCGTGTTTGATGCACCCTATAATCCACTCTCTGTCGTGTTCTAACTTGCTTTTCTGTTCCTTACACTCTGCCGAATCGGATTTAAGTAAAGAATCACAAGGTTTATTTAACTTGCTTGTAACTTGCTCGGCATCGGCTGATGGTAGTGCCTTTAAGTTTTGCACTTCGTAACAGTAGCCTTCTTCCTTGCATTTGTCTTTGCGTTCTATTGTGCAATCACGGCACACCGCCTCAATCGCATCGGCTCTGCTGATTAAATCGTCCATCTATACCTCCTACGCCTCAAACATCCCACTAAGCTTGGCTCTCATCTCCTCTACCTTGGCGTCTTGCTCGTCCTCTGGCAGCGGATCCAGCACTTCCGGGAGTTCCACTGGTTCTATGACTTTTCTCCGAGGCCACTTGTCATTGTTCGCGAATTTGACACATAACCCGTAATGGTCCGGTACGTCGTGCGCTGCGCCCCGGAGCCAGATCGAGACCTTGTCGATCAGTTCTTCGCTCCGCTCGTAGGTCTGAGTCAGTGCATTCCGCTCCGTTTCCGTCAGCTGGACGTTGTCAAAAGTGCCAAAAAACCCAAAGTCGTCGTGAGCCTTATCATTATCATTATTGTCTCTTATCATTCTCTTATCATTATCATTAGGGTTTTCAAAAAAACCGTTCGGTTTTGTTGGGTTTTTCTTCGGTCTCCCGCCTTTAGCCCCGTTCTTCCTGTTTTTCTCACATAATTCGTCGTATTTCTTCCTGTCGATTTTCTTCTGCAGCGCCATGAACTCGAAGGCGATCGCTATGTCTTCATCGACCTCCGGATCATTCCCTTCCTCGACTTCGAACAGGGCGAGCATCAGCCGGCCGAACTGTTCAGCGTTGAAGTGCCTGATGCAGATTTCGATCTGGTCCTGGTAGAATATCGTCGAATCCTTTTTACTTGCCATTATTGTCCTCCGAGTTAAGTATTTCTAAAATCATGCGACCGGTTGACCTTTTGTCGCAGAAAATCACATCTATCGGCCATTTTGAACGCCAGGAATACAGCACGCGGTACACCTTCTCTCCTCTGACCATCGTGTGAGGAGACGACCATCGCATCAGATCCGAGATATCCTTCACCTGGATCCACTCGCCTCTGTCCTGGTACCGGTTCTGTTCGACCAGTATCACGAGCCTCGCACCGTCTTCAGCTGCACGGTCCATTTCTCTCCGGAAACGAGCTGGCTCATCTATGCCCATTTTTTTATTGACGTAAGTGCAGTTTTTCGCCAGTTCGGCGATGCTCTGCTTCCGGTCGATAGAGATCTTCGGACCGTTCTCGATCATGTAATCCCCGTATTCGAGCTTTTCCTTCCGGTACTCGGCTCCATGGGCGTCGAAGTGCTCCAGTATCTTCACGATAGCCCTCGGTTTTTCGCGTGTGTCGACGATGATCATCAGAATGGGATGTCCTCGTCAGATATCGGCGTCATGCCTGGCGGATCCGGTTCAGCTGCTGGTTGTGCGCTGGATCCGTCCGTGTTTACCTTCTTGTCGCAGAAGTCGAAGTCCCTGACCTTGAGGATCCACGCCTTTCCGTTCGGGTCGTTCTTCGGTTTGTATGATTCCATCCGGCCCTTGACCATGATCTGGGAGCCGGTCCGGAACCATTTCTCGATCACTGCTGCACGTTTGCCTATGACCTCGCAGCGGAACCAGTCGGTTTCGTCTCCATAATCCCTGGAGACACCGACTGAGAACGTGACCTTGTCAAACGGTCCGTTTACGCCCTGGATGGTCGTTTTCTCCGGGTCTCGGCCTATATAGCCGTGTATTGTAATGTCGTTTATCATGTTATCCTCCTAGAAATAAGCGGGGCGGGAAAAGAAGAACAAACAGCCCAATTTGAAGTTATTTTCACATTAAGAAGGTAAAACAAACCGCCCCGCCTTTTTACTCTTTCCTTCCCAATATCCTCAGGAATGTCTTCGATGCCCAGTGTTCTGATATGATCCTGCACATGGCAGTCCTTACGTTCGGATCTTCCTGCCGCTTCAGAAAATGAGCCAGTGCATTGACCATGATTATCAGATTTCCGTCCGTCTTGGTCCTCGACAGGCTTTCTTTGTTGTCGAAGTGCTTTGTGACAGTGACGCCGCTCCAGCAGTAGATCCGGTCGTCTTTTGCCAGGCATTCCAGGACGAACAGTTCATCCTCGCCGTACTGCAGATCCTCGACGAATCTGATGCCGTGCTCCTCGATGAAACTGCGCCTAAATAGTTTGTTCCAGACCATACACCAGCGGTTCGGAAGTGAATCCAGATGATACCAGCCGACAGGATTGGCGTACTTCAGCCTTGCCTTCAGTTCGTCCGCATACTTCCGCATGTGATTGAACTGGTAGACGTTCGCGGACCTGTCCCTCATGAATATGTCTATGAATGTATTTGTCGCCTCCGGGTTCAGCGTGTCGTCAGCATCCAGGAACGTGATCCAGTCGCCGTGCGCGTGGTTTAGTCCTGTATTACGGGCTCCGGACACTCCAGGCCACTCCTCGTTCATGAGATTGACGAATCTTTGATCGAGTGCAGCATAATCCGCTACGATATCCGCGCTGGTATCACCGCTGTTGTCGTCTACCAGGATGAACTCGAAGTCGCCAAGAGCGTGCTGTAAACTATCACAACAGCGCCCGATCCATGCTTCCGCGTTCCTGTATGGCGTTATTATGCTTATCATTTCTGCCTCCGATCCATGACGAACAGTTCTGCGTCCAGAGCCTCCAGGATAGAGTTGAGCGCCTTCAAAGACGGTAATCTTTTACCGTTTTCTATCTTCGAGATGGTCGACTTTCCGAGCCCGGTCGCATCGGCCAGCTGCCTGACGGACATCTCCCGCAAGTTCCGGAGCCCGGAGATTGTCGCACCTATATGTTCGTCCGGGGTTATGCATACTCTGTTAATCATCTGTGTCCCCCTCTTTTTCGTCCTCTGCAAAGTCAACGGTGACCTGCGGTATGAAGCTCGTCCTCAAAAGATTTGTAAAAGCGTCGGACAATGTTTTGCTCTGTTTCAGATCCTCAGACGTTGCCTCGATTTCTGTAATCTTGATTTTCATCACTCCGCCTCCCTTATCTCATACACTTCCGGCGCATTGAGCACCTTCGTCTGTTTGCAATAATCACATTTCTCGCAGCGAATCGGCTCGACGTCCCCGTTCTTGATCAGGTCGAAGCGCTCGATCTTGGCCTCGACCATGCCCAGGGCCGCATCGAGTACGTGCTGCGGGATCTGGATCACCTTGATGTCCGGTGTCTTCTCTTTGGTCACTGCCGCGATGTAGAACGGCAGCGGATTCATTCTTTTGGCCGTCAGCTGCTCGATCTTCTGGTAGACCGCTCCCTGGATGTCGTAGCCCCAGTACTCGATCCATGACCGATAGCCGTAGCCCTTGTCGAAGATGTCCTCGAAGTCCCGGACGACCTTCAAATCTACGATTCTCGTGCCGGTGAAGACGTCCATCTTGATCTTCCACGGAACGTCAAACAGTTCTCCGGTCCGGATCTCCTGCTTCTTCCCGGTGAGGAATTTCATCATCAGCGGGTCCGCCTCCACTCTCCGGATCAGCTCCGAAGCGTGCTGATACTTTGCCAGGAGCCCGCCGGTCCTTTTGTTGACCATCTGGTCATGGTGCTTCTTCTGGAACTCTGCGATTTCGCCGGAGAAGTACGCATCGACGTACCCTCCGACCAGCAGCGCGTCGGTCTCCTCCCGGGTGTAATCTCCCAGGGACTCCGCGAGACCGGCCGCTTCGCACTTGTTGAACGCCTTGAACTGGGACACGGACCAGAATTCTTTATTTGCTTCCGGACTGAAATAGTTTCCCTGCGTCAGTTTCATAAGACTCCTCCGTTCTTCCTGCAGATCTTCTTCTCCATGGCCAGGATCACGCACAGATCCATTGTCGCCCTCTCGTAAAGCTGGATCAGATCCTTCGGCAGACCTCTAGTGTTGGTCTCATTGATCCGGGCGTGCCATTTCTTGAAGATCTCATAGGTTTCCTCGTATCTTCTCGCGGCCTCAAACGGATCCGGGCCGACCTTGTCGAAGAACAGAGGCTGGTATTCCTCCTGTACTCCGAGAATTTCCTTTACGTTGATATCACTCATCCTTTCCCTCCTGTTCCGCCTTCGCTGCAGTCGCGCAGTCGAAGCACATCATTTTCCCATAATTCGTCTTCGCTCTGTTTGCGATGACCTTTGCCTTGAGGATCTTGCCGTCGATCGTAACATCTTTGATGATCTCGCCGCACTCCTCGCAGATCAGTGTGTCGACTTTTGGAAGGTACTCCCTGAAGCGGAGACCCTTTCCGCTGTCCGCCTGTGGAACCGGCGCGGCCCACAATGCAACGGTCTTTCCTTCCCAGTCCTCGAATTTATCTGATCCGGTAGCCTTCGCGAGCAGTTTCAGGTTCGTCTTGTTGACGACCATCGGCTTAGCATCCCGGAAGTAGCAGATATGCTTCTTCTCTGCAGCAGCAGACGGACCGCTCTTGATCTCGTTTTTTTCAAAGTGGTCGATTGTGACGACCAGATCCCCGTCTTCCGGGACGTCCCAATGCCCCAGATATGTCTTATCAAGCGTTTTCTGATATACGCCCTTCAGTTTGTCACTCATACCGCAGCCTCCTCTCCAGGAAATCCATGAAAAAATGCTCCCATTGCTCCGTCGCCGTACACTTCTCTGGCGACTTCCTTCAGAATCGCGCCCTGGCTGTTGGCCGTGACGTTGATCCGGACAGTATAGCCGCCTCTGTACTTGATCTCGACGACCTCGAGGTTCGGTTTTCTGTCATATTTGCAGCTCTCGACGTCGTTGCGGTCATTGTCGAACACAAGAAGGTTCTCCAGCTGCTTCGTAAATTCTTTCTTGTTTTCCATCTAAATCCTCCTATTCCTGCAGCGTATAAACGCCGTACCTCGAACCGTTCGTGCTCGTTCTGTATGTCATATCGATATTCACCCCGGCTCTCCGGAGTTCCATGATCCGGCGAGGCAGCGACATGATGTTCAGCTCCGTAACCGCTTCACGTGTAGTTAATTCTCCGTTCCGCTTCAGCCAGTCCATAACCAGCGCGGTCTGTTTTGCTTTCTTTGCCATGCTGCACCTCCTTAAACCGGGTACGTCGTTACGATTGCGCCGATGATAACAGCCCAAAAACTAAGCCCGAGCAGTATATGACGTGCGTAATCCGCTATGGATCCTTCTCTTACTCTGTATCTAGACATAACCGCACCTCCCCGTTATTCAGCTTCTGGTACAACATCTCGCACGCCCGGGAATCCCGGTACGCCCTGCCGAATTCACTGTATGGACAGTTTCCGTACTTGATCCGGCCATCGATTTCTCCGTTCGCCTTGAGGATCGGCTCGTAATACGGGCAGTCCTGGCATGTGAGTCTCACGCCCTGGAGCTCGTACTCGTCCTCGATGGTCTCCGCTTCGACCACGTTCTCCATGTACTGGATCCGCGCGATCAGACCTTCGAACGTGACTGTAGGATGCTTGTCGCTCAGTTCCCTCAGCTTTGCGTTGAGCTGTTCTGTCAGTGATTGTGCCGAGTCTGCTGCGACGATGGCGAACTGCTGATAGCTCTCGCGTTTCATAAAAAAATCACCTCCGTTTCTACGTGGTGACTCTTATTTTATATTCTGTTGTTTTGGGTCCCCTACCCTACTTTTGAAAATATGCCAGTCATTATGATTATCGGCATAGTTACCCGTAGGTTCGCCCAGGTGAGATACCTTCTACCTCACCCCGTCAGAATATATTGAATCACCTGCAGAAATTATAAAACATGTGTTTCCTATTTGTCAACCCATAAAAAAAGAGACCGGTTTGACCCGATCTCCTTTTCTACGCCCCCGTTCGGAGGACAAATCTGACGAACTGACACAATACTAGAATTCGTTATTCATCTACGGGGGCGGTTTTTATTGCGATTTGCTACGATTTATTGCGGTTTATGCCGGTTTATGCCCTTCGAGATCCTCGATCCTGTGGTTCGCTACCTTGATCTTCTCCTCATGGACGTCAGCTACCCTCTCCAGCTCATAGACCCGCTCGATAAAATTATTATGCTTCTCCATCTTCTTCTCGAGCTGTTCCACCCTGTAGAGCGTTTTGCTGTTGTTCACGAATACAGCGATGATCGTGGGTATTGCTGCACAACACCCGGTTATGATCGCAATCATGATGCCTTCTGTTATCATGGCCGTTTTTGCCCCCATTTCGCCTCTCTGCGAGGTTTTTCTCTTTCTTCCGTCACATTTATCGACGCGAGTATAAAAGCCGCTCCTGCGACGATAAATAGCCCTAGTATGATACTCATTTCTTGTAAGTCTTTGCCTTTGCCAGGCTACCGGTACCGAAGATGCCGTCAACCTTGATGCCGACCTTCTTCTGGAACGCCTTGACCGCTGCCAATGTCTTCATGCCAAAGTCGCCGTCGGCAGTTCCGCAGCCGAAGCCAGCCCAGTTCAGGAAGGACTGGAGACGCTTAACTTCCGTCCCTTCGCACCCGATCGAGAGCACCGGACCCTGCATGATCATCCAGGTGTGCTTGGATGTTCCGCAGATGTCCCCTGCCAAGAGCTCCTTCTTGTTGTATTTTTTCGAATAGAAGAAATTCGTTTTTACCAAGTGTTTTTTATTATGTTTTGCGCCCAGGTCCCGAACGTATTTACCCGTAACAGCGCCGACCGCTCCGTCAATAAAATTACTGCAATTTGCAGATGTCTTCAAAGCCTTGACCTTCGCCAAGTTGTAGCCAAATGCCTTGACTTTATCCTCGAACTTTGGATGATCAGAATAACTGATTTTCTCGTTTTCTACAGTTGCCAGCGAGAACTTACACATTTTGCATCTTCGTTCCTCACTTTTGAACCGCAGAATATAGTCACCGGACAACAGGCCGTGTTTTCTCATCCCATCGACCGAACGTGTACACTCGATAATCTTTGGTGTCGGCATGTTTGGGAACGCGCCAGTGTATGTGGACGCTGTCGTTTTTGGTGCCGGTGCTGGTACAGGCGTTGGTTTCGGTACCGCATTGTTCTTTGCATTTGTGAACCGCTGCAAAGCGAGTACCGATTTAGGGCCAAAAGCACCGTCTATCTCTTTGCCCTTGAAACCGCAAATGACACGCTGCACGGCCTTACTGGTTGCCGGACCCCATGCACCGTCCTGAGCCGCTCCGCAGTATGCCTGGATACGTTTGACGGTTGTTTTGTCCAGGATACCATTAACGGCAAGACCACCAAGTGCCTTTTTTAAGTTAGCAATGGTGCTATAACCCATGTCAGAGTCTTCTACTATCGGGCCGATTTTATATGATCCGTCAAAAGCTGGTCTGAATATATTGGTATATTTTGTGTTCCTCGTTTTGGCCGCTACAATGCCGCCGCTTGTGTTGCCCTCTATTGTTGCAATCTTTGAAGTTGATATATGGCGCTCAACTATCCCTATATGATTTGGTTTTCCGTTTGGTTCCCAGTCCATATAGATGATGTCGCAAGCCATAGCCAAATATGGCGGTATCTCGGCAAGGTTTTTTCTGCACCATTTGATTGAATCCGGGCAGTACGTTCTGTAGTAATTGGTCTTTGGCAGCGGAAACAGTGACGCACATCCGTTGGCGTTGTAAAGCCAGTACACAAACATGTTGCAGTAGTTGCCGCTTGCTCCAACATACTTTCTGTACTTTGAACCGCCATTGCCGAGCTGTTTCTTTGCAATAGCAAGAAGCTGCGTGTTAGTCATCATCTTCACTCACCTCCGCGTCATCAGGCTCATCAGCTGACATGTACAGATGATGCTCGTACTCTACCTCAGGCAGTCCAGTTGCGATTGATGTCAGTATTGACAGGATGCCAGCCAACAGTGATGCACTGACCACAGCCCACCAATTGACATCAGATATAACAAAAGCCGTCCCAATTACGGCAACGGCTGTCTGTGCGATTGTTCTTATTGCTCGTATGAGCGATGCTTTTATGAATGTGTTCATGTTATTAACCCCTTGCATATATATTTACATAAACTGTTTGAGCCGTTGATGACATTGTGCCAAATCTTGCAGAGGCACTTGTTGTTGATGTTGCGTTCATGTCAACAACCCACCACTGATTTGTTGCGGATGATGCCGTTATTGATGGTGTATTGCTGAATAAACCTGGCGGAATTGAGACAGTTAAATCTTTGTATCGTACAGGAGAAACCCAAACAGATGGTGTTTGGCTGCCAAGATTCAAACTTTGTATCCATGCCTCTGTAATGCCACTGCTCCATTTACGATAATTCCAATTACCGCTCGTGCCTTGCTCTACAACATAGTCAACCTTTAGTGCGTCCAGTACTTTTGTCAGGAGTGCTTTTACGTCAAGCATGACAGCACCCCCTTACGTCAATGAGTGGATAAAGTAGTCTACTGACTACCCCCCCCATTTGATATATAGAACGTACAGTTTAAGTGTCACACCCGTAACCTGTCCATTGCTATTATTCCTAAATGCGTAATATGCAGTGTTTCCATCCAGGTAGAGATGGTACGGAAAACAGAACGAAACACCTGACCCAGAAAGGTTGTATCCCATGATGCCGAGCGGTGTGTATCCTGTTTTTGCAATGCTTATTGTTGTTTCCCTTACATTATTTGCTGCAATATTGAAACTTCCAGTTGATACCGTGTCTACCACTATGGATGGCAATTTGCCCAATATCTTTATCAGTAATTTCTTAATATCTACCACTTGCTCACCTCCTATACAATAACATCACTTGCCCAGCCAAGCGCATTGATTGCTGCGTACAGATCGTGGTCCGTTCCGCTCGCAGCAGTGGTATCCAGCGAAAGGAAAGCGTTACCTGTTATTGATAAATCTCCATCAACGTCAACACTTGCTACATGGACACTTTTCTCATAATCTAATCTCGTAAACCAATAGTGACAATCTGGAACACCGGGATAATCTAAAACTGTAACGGTTATAGTTTTGTTTCCGTCATAGGCAAAAGATAATATTCCTCCGTTGTAGCGTGGATCATCAGTATCGTCACGAACATATGTAGATGATGTTCCTTTTGTGAATTTACAATCTATACCGCTTGTACTTAAATCATCGTCAGCAGCAGCACGACCTATTAACCGAAACTGGTTACCGTTTGCGCAATCATCAAGAGAGTCTAAAACATAAGTTGCTTGTGCATTGGTTATATATGGCTGTTTTGATGTGTCAATATAGCCAACAACCCATGATTCTTTAGTATTTGTACCTGTTGCAACTGAAAAAGCTAATGCTCCCTCGTCGGTTATTAAAACCAATTCGTTGTTGCTAACTTCTACCCGTGCAGCGTTATCCATTCCAATTCTCGCAGACGCACCAAACTCCGCAACAGATGCACTGCCACGGATAACCTCTACAACATTGGTTATTTTTACACCGTTGGTAGTATCATTATCAGGATGGACCAATATGCCGTTAGAAATATCAGCAACATAATTGGTTGCCACCTTTTCGGCATCGTCATGTGCTTTTTTCGCAGCCTTTAAGTCAATGCTGCCTGTCTGTGTTGCCATTACTCAACCCCCTGTACATATCTGAAAATGTGACCGTTGCAGACCCTTGTGTCAGCATAAATCGGTATGTCTGCCATCCTACACTGCTCACAAAACCACAGGTCCTCTGACAGCACCCCACCGTCAGGGTATTCTGTCCACTTAAAGTACGGATACTCAATGCGGTTAAACACGTCAGTCTTGATAAACGCACTGCCCATGCCACCGCCATGTATCTGCACTTTGTACTCGCCACGTTCTCGCATGGCTTTGACTTCCTCGCCTGTATACTGGTCAACGTAATCAAACGGACCGAGCCTACACATAGACGTGAGACCCCTGTAGATGTTGTCTCCAGCCCTGTGAGCAGAAAAGCCAAGGCAGACGTCCTTTGGGTCATCTAAAAAGTTCCTGATTGCGTCACCTGGTATCACTATGTCACTGTCAATCATCAGTACATAGTCAGCCTCCTCTGCAATAGCCTGTTTAGCAATCCTGTTCCGTGCCGTGGCGCAGTCATAGCCAGTAATGTAGTCAAACACCACCCAGTGGCCACATCTGTCAAGACCGTATATGGACTTGAACGTGGCTGGGCTGATGTTCTCAAAGGTTGGTACTGCGATAAAGATCTTCATGTTTGCCCTCCTACCATGTGACCGTGCAGTTATATACAGCATCAAGATCCGACACACTTAACGTGGATCCAGTGCCAAGTGAAGTAGTTGCCGTCCCCTTAGTCCATTTGTAAGTTGACGGTGTGGTTATAGTTCCATTGACCCTCAAAGTGACCGCCAGCGTTGCAGTGCCTTGTGACCAGTCAATTGCCGATGCATATACTGTTACCACGCCCTCAGGTCCGGTATCTCCGGTTGCACCAGTAGCCCCAGTAGCCCCAGTAGCACCTGTTGCACCAGTTTGACCAGTATCACCAGTAGCCCCAGTTGCTCCTGTCGCTCCCGTGGCCCCTGTAGCACCGGTTTTACCTGTCGCACCAGTTGCACCTACTGGCCCCTGGTCTCCAGTATCACCTTTTGGTCCCTGACCTCCAGTGTCTCCCGTAGCACCCGTTGCTCCCGTGGCTCCTGTCGCTCCTGTAGCACCAGTCTTTCCTGTTGCTCCTGTTGCTCCTGTTGCCCCAGTATCTCCTTTAGGCCCTTGGTCACCCGTGTCGCCAGTGGCACCAGTAGCCCCTGTGGCTCCGGTAGCCCCTTGCGGTCCCTGTTCACCGGTGTCACCCTTTGGTCCGGTAGCACCAGTGTCCCCTTTTGGGCCTTGGTCGCCTGTATCACCTGTTGCGCCCGTAGATCCGGTTGCGCCAGTTGCGCCAGTTGCTCCGGTTTTTCCTGTTGCCCCTGTTGCGCCCGTTGCGCCTGTAGCACCAGTGGCTCCGGTTGCACCGGTGGCTCCTGTAGCGCCTGTCGCACCGGTTGCACCGGTTGCTCCAGCTGCACCGTCACTAATGTGGACAGTGTCACCGTTAATTGTGATGTCTGCACCACCGGCAGTCTGCTCAACAGATACGTCAATATCAGTAAGCACGTCAGATAACACTTTGCCGGTATTGCCGATTTTTACGTTAGATCCGTTTATCGTGATGGATCCATCGTCAGGATCGAACAGAATGTAGTTATACTGTCCGCCGATTACCTGCTGACGGTCATCTGCAAAAATAACGCTCTGGCCGAATGTACTTACGAGATTGCCGCTTCCGTCGTAGATCTTCAGTCCGGAGCTGGATAACAGCGCTTTGTAATTAGATGCCTGTCTTGCATCGGAGTCATCTTGAGCTTCTCCAGGAGCCGGCGTGGTTCCGCTGGCCATTCCGCTAGGAAGCACCCACAGACCTGAAGATGTAACGGCGATGTGAGCCATGATGTAATCGCTCTGTGAGTCGCTGATATTCAGTTCGAACCATCCTTCTGCAGATGGGTCTGCTGCAGGATCTGGAGAAACGATAGGAACGTAATCCCCGCCGGAATACTCAAAATAGACCTTTCCGGGTTGGACAGTTACGTCAGAAGTTGCAACATAGGACCCGTGCTCCTGGATCCAGTTCAGCGTACCTGCAACGTCCTCAACCACTGACAGCTGTGTCAGCGCGGTATTTGCGCTATGAGCTGCGCTGTCAGCCGATGATTGCGCTGCCGCTGCGTGTGTTTCTGCAGTTTCTGCAGCTTCGTGTGCTTCTTCTGCATATCCCCATGCCTGGGCAGCTGCCTTACTGGCCGATTCTGCAAGTTCGTTTGCATCGGTTGCAATGTAATACGCAGCATTTGCCCTTGTATCGTCCGTTGGTGGGCTCGTAGCGTTACCGTACATCCATGCTTTACCGCCGGATACCCTGACCTGTACTATATCGCCTTTTTTTGCGCTGGAAGTCATCTGGACGGGTGTTTCATCTACACCGCCTGGAATATGTACCCATGCGGTATTCCCTTCCACCCTTCTGACAACAGCCTGTGTATCGTAGGCGGATGTTTTTGATTTCTGCGCGCCTTTTATTGCTTCGGTTATCTGTTTAGTAGTATTGCTCATTCAATTACCGCCGTTTCTGATGTTCTGCAGCCATATGTAAGCTCCAGTTTCTGCGATGTAATCCTGAACGTACCGTCTATGTCGATTTCCGGGTGATTTATCCGGATGATATCCCCTACTGTGACGTTCGGGTCGAATCTTCTTGAGTAGGAAACAGTTCTGGAAGGGCTCTGCATCTCTTTGAGGCGTCTGATAGCGTAGGATCCGAGCGATTCGTTATTTCCCAGCGTAACAGATGACTCCTCTGCCCATATTTCACGCCCTCTGGATACCGTGGACAGCCTTGACTCAGGATCATCGTCTCTCGCGATCGATGTAAGGTCTCCAGATATTACCCGCAGCACATTAGGGGCAGAAAACCAGTCATATTCGTCAGTTACTGACATCTCAATGACGTCGTTTTCTATTGAATCGAATGTGGATACCACGGAACTCGCATTCGGCTCCAGGTGGATCACACCGGTGCCGTCTATTCTGATCCGCCAGTCTATCGCATCCAGTATCTTTTCCGCCAGCGTCAGGTTGTTCTCATTGTCTTCCGCAATGATTGCCTCTGTAAGCCGTGGAGGATCCGCCATCTGCTGGATCTCAACCGGCGCTATTCCAGTCCGAAGCAGCCGGGCAGCTGCATCCGGAGCAGATACATCTGCAGGAACGTAAGAACCTCGATCCGTCAGGATGTCGTTTATCGGTTTAAGCACTGAATAGCACTCAATGCTGTATGTATTTCTGCGACCGTCTATGCTTCTGGACGGAGCAGATGTCAGACCCGTAAATAATGGCACATGTATGATGCCGTCCTGCTCTGCATCGAGCCAGATGCGGACCCATGCCTCCCCACTTTTAGGAAGTTCGGTTGCATCCAGGTCAGCTGACTCAAGCAGATCCGACGCAGAACGCTCTATCGAGCCGCCGGTGATCTCCATGCGGCCAATATCGCGCCATGATTTCGGGTCGACGATTGCTAGATAATATGATGCTGTAAATCCTTCGCTCCAGATCATGATGACTCCTCATTGTTTAATTCTTGCCATTCTGCGTAGGTCATTCCGTCAAAGCCGATCGGATCAACCTTCTGGATGGTCAACTTGTAGTCGATTGTCGCAGAATCATAGGACTGGCCCTCTGATACCTGGACATCTGCCACGAATGAACTGCCTTCCGGTGTTCTGACATGGCAGAGACCTGCATATCTGGCCAGCTGGCGCACCATGTACGCAGTTAATTCATCATCACCGCGAACCAGTACGCTGGATGCTGATAGATCTCTCGTAACAGCCCTGTTATGATCGCCGGTGATATGTCCGCCGAGATACGCTGTCCTCTGGAAGTCCTTTGACCAAGCATTTTCCAGGGCAATGTTGTACTCCAGTTCTAACCTGTTTGCATCGAAGTCGATTACCAGAAAGCCCGGATTCAGTTGCACATATGTGCTGTTCGGGTCGTCTGTGGTGTCATATTCAGCGAATGTATTGTCTTCCGTGATGTAATCCTTCGTCGCAGTCACTGTTACGAGCTTGTAGCCGCTTTCCGGACCGAATGCTGGATACGGATCCACATATTCCGTACCGAAATCAGCGCCCGATACGATAAGTTCAGGTTGATCAGCGCTGAGCCTGTAGATATCGCACGTATCTCCGACCGCATAATCAGTCCCTGCTATCGGTGTGATCCTCGCTATGTAGGTATCATCCTCCGTAATAAATGACGCTGTCGGCTCCCATGACTGGTGAGACCAGTGTACTTTGAATCGAATCTGCTGCTCTGCGGTCTGTCCGAAGGCATCGCTCGCAGTCGTAATCAGGTTGTACCATGCTCCGTCGTCAAGACGGCCGATGATATCGTCGATAGTGATGCTGATACTGTTAGATGATTCTGCCGCAATAGTGTTGACGTAGATAGTCTCGCCTTTCGCTCCGTCCGTCAGCGTATCGTCAGGACGCAGCATCGGATATGTTTCCGCTCTTTCTATTGCTATAGTAAGATTTACCGCATTGGTCGTTGTTATAGTTGCCGTCAGCGGCATCGACGTCAGTACGTCGTTGTCTCCAGTAGTGTACGTGATAACGACTTCATCGCCGTCATCCGGAGCAGTTGACAGTTCTACGGCTCCGCCCGTATATGAAACTACAGTCGCTGTAGTTCCTTCTACAGTGACCGTAGGCGTTGCCGTCATGCTGTTCGCGCACTGGAATGTGTCTGTTACACCATCGCCCAGGAAATACTCCGTAACCGTTTCTGATCCGCTTAAACTGTTCGTTGTGATGGACAGCGTTGGCTTCGCGGCTACGACAATCTTCACCGGCGTCGAGAAATCAGACATTCCTCCGGATCCGGAACGTGTCTGGAGTGCCAGATACTTCGTGGTTCCGTTCGTCCAGCCCTGATCAGCTGCATATATGTCGACGTGCTGCGCTTCTTTCGTCGCAACAACAGGGTTTCCGTATGTCCATACGCCTCCGGAATACGTCGCCTCTACGATGTTGCTGGCGATCTGGCCGGTTCCGTCTGTACTGACGTGAGACCAGTAAGCCGTAACCATGCCATCTTCCGTAATGGTATCGGACGACAGATACAATACTGGTACCGCAGGAGCGGATGCCAGATCTATCACCAATTCGTTAGACCACGGTGACAGTGTTTCGCTGTCAACTTCACTCTTGACGGATCTGATACGGAAGTACCATTCTTTTCCCGTTTCCAGTCCGGTAATGAACCAGCTGCTTGCCAGTTCCTTAATCTCATATTCGTCAGGATCATCGTTCGACATCCAGTTGTCCGGATCGTCTGTCCATGCGATTATTACGCCGGTAGCGTCTGACCATGAATTTGTCCATGACAGATAGACCTTTCCGGCCATGTTCGTAGGCGTTACGCTGTCCAGAGTCGGTGCAACAGGCATCGTGGTCGAATACGTATCGTAATCGGATGTCATCAAAATGCCGTCAGCCGATACGTTCCTTGTATGCAGTGCGTATCCGGTCTCGCCGGTGATGTCTTCCGTGCATGTGATCGTGATCGTGCTGGTACCGTTCGGTATCGTCCCAATCAGGATATAGTTTTCTACACCAGTCGCGGAATACTTCTCCAGGTACATTTCCATGAACGCGCCAGGCACTGACGTCCCGGCATCGTCTACAGTGACCCCGACTGTGAACCCTGACTGCGTCGGAGTGCTGACATTGAGAGTGAGTTCCGGAGCGGTCAGTTTCCCGGTAATGACCCTGTAAGCGTCTGAAAATGACTCGATCGAGTCGTGTACCGTCTTGATACGTACCCACAGACACTCGTCCGGACCTACGATATCGTTCGTATTGACTGTGAGATCGTATGTATTGCTTCCGCTGTAACTGTAGGTAGTACCGTCAGCCCATGTCGAGCCGCCAGGGACGTTGATGCCAGAGTCAGGCGTGCCGATAAAGTATTGCGGAATTACAGTATCAATGGCATACGTCGAGCCGCTCAGGTTCGCGCTGACCGTCATCTCATAGTAGGAACCTTTATCCGTGTAGGATACAGGTGAATCCGTCCATGTAGCCCGCGGAGGCGCTCCCAAGACGTGACGTTCGGTTATAATTGCGGATTCTCCTGCAGGACCTCTCGCCTTGATCTGGAATATCCTTGTCTGCCCCTGTACGTTGTCCGTGTAAGTGTATGACGCAACATTCGCCTTCGCCCATGCGCTCCACCCTGAATCAGAATCAGGATTTGCATCGCATTTCGTTCTGTAGTAGCAGCATTCATACATCCCGGTGGTTGTATCGCTGTGGTTGCTGGTCCATGCGAACGTCGTCTGGTTTGAACTGTCGTTAGTTACAGTGAGAGTCGGCGCTGCGGGCGGCGCAAGCCAGTATGTTGCAGATGTCCAGCTCGACACAGATTTCTTGTTGCCCTTGATCTGCGTCTGCATTTCCACGCCTGTGAATGTCCCACTTGCCGACAGAGTGACCTTATAACTCTTTGCTTTTGCACTGATCTGCTTTGTTGTCCAGTTGCCCCACTTGCCGTTGTACAGCCTGTAGCGAATCCACTGCTTTTTAGGATCCTTTGCCTTGATAGTCCAGCTTGCAGTGAATCCTGTACCGTTTCTGGATATGCTTTGTCCAGTATTGGCTTTACTTTTTGCCATTGTGTCTCCTTAGACCGCACCCATGCGGACCTGTCTTCTCAGTTCCCGTGCGAACCGCTGAGCGTATTCCTCCGGGCTTTCGTCTGATGTCGCGTTGAGTGTTACGTTGAATGTGTTGCCGCCATTGACCTTGTCAGCGATGATATCCGCCCATTCTGTATTCCGTTCCAATGGAAGCAGGGCCTCTTTGCCGGCTTCTCCTGCGCCGATTCCTATCAGCGTGGTCGAGTCTAGTACACCGCCTCGAGCGGCCCATGTTACGTTGATATGGGGTTTTTTACCTTTGCCTCCAATACCGAACGGAATCGAGCCACCGGATATATCGATTTTAGGTTTTTTCAGGCCGCCTAGGAATTTGAACGGCTTAGTGACGGCTTCTTTGAATTTATTAAAAGCTGTTTTTACAGTATTCATCACGTTCTTGATCTTATTGAGCACTGTAACAGCCTTATTTATCACAGCCATAAGTGTCCGGAACGCTCCTCCGAGCACGGATCCTACGATCGACGCCAGAGGTTTCAATATTCCGGTTGCCAGACGCAGGAAAAGACTCACCAGAGGCTTCAGAACACTGAACAACTTCGTGATAACCCCTGCGACCTTTTCCGCTGATGACCCGAAGGAATCCATCCCGGTAGAATCTCCGAAAGCGTCCGCCATTGCGGCCCCGATTTCTTTCCATGCATCGACCAGCATACCGAAAATCTCTCCGATGATTTTCCCTGGACCGTTGACGAACGCACCGAACGCATTCGTAACGCCTTCCATGACCTTACTGAGCCCAGCAAACACTGCGGAACCCATTGGCTCCAGCATCTCCTTGAACTGGTTTTTCAGAAGGCCGACCCTCTCGCCGAAACTCATGGTCTTGTTCTGTGTCTCATTGATTATTCCGGAAGAATCCTGCATCGCTGCACTGAAGTCATCAATCGACATGGATCCGGACTGTACTGCAGCCACGAACTGAGTCGCGCCCCTGGTACCGAACAGATCAGATGCAGCATTGACAGCTGCAGCCGTGTCGCCCTTCTCGATGTACTGGCCAATTTCTTCGGTGACGCGCTTCATGGCGTCCGCCGGCTCTTCTCCGTCTTTGGCCAGAGTCGTAAGCGCCTTGGACATCTTCGACATGGTTCCGCCGGCGTCGAGACCTGCTTTATCCAGCAGACCTGCCATCGCAGCGGTATCCTCGAACGAATAACCGAGCGCTTGCATCTGTGGTGCTGCCGTTTCCATGATCCCGGCCAGATCGTTCATGCCGATGCCCGTGGACTGGCTTATAGCGAACATGTTGTCCAGTTGCCCGGACATATCCTCCGCAGCTGTCCCCCATGCCGACATGGCTCCAGCGAACGCTTCAGTATCGAACGCCTCGCCGGTCATGTCACCGACCTGGGCGATCTGCGTGCCGACCTCTGTCAGCGTGTCGCCTGTGAGACCGAGCCTGGTATTGAGATCCTGTACGAGATCCCCGGCTTCACCGAATGATACCGGTACAGTCGTCGCGATGTCTTTCGCAGCGTCCTGAAGCTCCTCAAGCGCCTTGCCCGATGCTCCGGTTCCTACGATGATGGTATCGGTCATCTCATCGAATTCGGATCCAATATCAAAAAGGGCCTTGCCAACCCCCGCGACTGCGGCGACCGGTAAGGCCTTCGACATCAATCCGGCAAGTCCGCCCAGCTTCGTACCGAGGCCGCCCATAAAAGCGGATCCGGCCGCTGCCGAAGCGGATGTTCCGGCGGATGCAGCTGCGACCCCGAGCTGTGACGTGATCGCCTGCTGCGCTCCTTGCATATTCGGAATAACAGTTACTGTCGCTTTTGCGACCTCAATCATTCCCGACATTTTGTTTTCTCTCTTCTCTCTTCCTTTCGAGCCACTTCCGGAACTCGCCCTTAGGAAGCGCTCCCTTTCCGAAGTGCTTCACGTTTTCGCGGGTCTCCTCCATTCCTGGACGCGGATACGGCTTGAACGGCTTGCTCTTGTCGTGGGTACCTATTGCCACGAGATTCGCGTTGATCTGGGCAAGCATATCAAAAATATCAGCCAGGATGCCGTTCGTCTTCAGCTGCTGGGCCCAAAGTGAATATTCTTCGTTCAGCTCCCTTGCCAGAGCCGAATCGGTGTCTACGTACAAAATAAAGGACGCGAGCGCATTCCATGACAGAGTGCGCCCTATGTCCCTCAATTCGTGACCTGCTTTTGTGAGTAGATCGTACTCAATAGCCTCCGCGTGTTCGGCCACAAATGCGCCGAGGCTAACTATTCCCCCATCGCGTCGAAGTATGCCGACCCGAACTGGAGCCACTGATTATCTCCTATTTCTTCGTTATCCAGCTCCGGGCACGCCTTCGCAAAGAATGCCTTGTAAGCATCCAGCAGCCTCTTCGTGTCCGTGTTGGTCCCGTTAGTAAGCAGATCCGCGACGTCCTTCCAGTCGTCGTATGTCAGCTTTTCGAGCGGCGGGATCTGATACTCGCCATTATCGCCCTCAAAAATGAACGGCTCATGGTGTACCAGCTTGAACTTTTTGACTTTAGCCATGTTGTGTCCTCCGAATTATTCCAGACCTTAGGAGTCTGAATCTACCTGACCGTCGTCGAGAATGATCTGCCAGCCATCCTGCAGCGCCGTGATCGTAGGCGTCCAGTTGATGGTCTGTCCTGGGGCGAATGTTACAGCATCCATTGCGGTGATCTGGCCGTACTGGCAGCCGATCGCGATGCAGTCGTCTTCGTCCTTCATGATGAACAGATATGCTTCTTCTGGCGGCAGCGATGCCTGAGTCAGAGAAGCCTTGACCAGTTCGCCGTGTCCGGTCGTTGCCGGTACGACTGTAGTGGATCCGTCTCCCAGGCACGTCTCGAGAACTTCCTGAGTCGTGTCCATGATAGGAGCCTGGATGGTCTCAGCGTGCTCCGTCAGGATAACGCGCTTGAGCTTGTTAGCCCAGTTGCGAAGGTTTTCGGTCGACTTGTCGAGAGTCAGTGAAATACCATCCGATGAAACGTCGCCGACTTCTTCCCAGGCAGCTGCAAGTGTCTGCAGCGGATACGCAGGAAGCGCCGTGCCAGCCGGTGCATGGAAGAACATTCCGCTCTCATAGCCGAGTCCAAGTTTAGCGTCATGAGATGCCATGATTTACCTCCTAGAGTTTATTCAAGTGTTACGATTGTACGATGTGCCGTGACCTGCAGTGTCGAAGAACACATAGCAAGGTCCGGCCGAACAGGATCCGCGCCCCACGAATACAGCGAATTGACCGCCACGTAGGAAAATCCTGATTGTTTTGATTGTTCGAGGATCGCGACCGCGGTATTCATATACTCGACGGCGTCCGCCTCTATCTCAGCCCTGGAATCCAGCACGACGGTGAACGTGTCGATCTTCCCCTTACCGGTGTTTGTCGCGTCCGTGGTCCCGCCAACCTGGTGGATCAGGATGCACGGAACGCTAAAATCCTTCGGTAATGGTCTGCAGTAAACCGTCAGATATGGATCTAAGGCGGTTCTGATAGCATCCTCGATATCTATGCTCTTGCTGATTTCTATGCTCATTACCTCACCGCCTTAGTTAATGCCTTATCCTCTGATTCTGCTTTCTCCGTTGAGAACGCACTGGCAACATAACGGCCCCCGCCGTAATTACCGACCCATGCCTTCGCATTGAAGTGGCCGCCGCTGTTGTCGTTCGCCTTCTCCTGGATCTTCTGCGCTTCGGATAATACGCAAGCCTTCATGCCTTCCGACATGAGGATCTGCTTGAAACCTTCCGAGATGAATTCGATCTTTACTTCCGCCATTATCCTGCCCACCTTTCGATGGTCACCTGCATGTTGTCGAGTGCGCCTGTCGGGGATACCCATGGCCTAGGAACGCCACTGACCACATAGGTGTCAGTGCCATAGACTATCCTGTCGCCCTCTTTAACATCGGATCCTGGTGGCAGATAAAGTGTGAAGCTCTCGGAAATGCCAAGAATACGACCGTCCTGGGACAGAGTCGTACCGGAAGGCTGCACGGAGCAACCTGTAATGGTTTCGCTCTCCGTGTCGTCCCAATCCGGAACGCTTGCTCCTCTGACGGACTTAACGCCCGGTCTTATCCTTCTCACGCTTTGTCTGAACCATGATGGTAGTGCCATTTAGAACACCCCCTGCAAACGATACGGCTCGATGACCTCTTTATTGTCGTCTGCCAGTGCCGTTGATCTCGCCGTGTTTGTCCAGTTGGCCGAGTAAGTGATGGATACGCCTCCGGCCGTCTCCGACTGGATACCTCCGGAAGAAGCCAGTGCATGAGTCACACGATGCGCTACGAGTTCTTTGAGCCCGTCCATGAGGCTGTCCGGAACGCCGGCAGTGTAATACACCTTGATCGGCGTGTACTGATACAGTCCGACCAGATCCAGACCGAATATACGGACCATGCCGTTAGGCGATATCACAAAATGAGTATCTTCGGAATCCGATGTATATTCAGTGTCCCCGATCTCGATCGCCTCGATGTGCGAGATATACTTAGCCGGCAGCTGGATCAGAAGCCCGCCTCCGACCCTGGTGACAGCCTTGTCATACAGAGTCGTGTCGAATTCGCACGAATAGGCCGGATAAATGTGCCACCCGCAATAGTTCCGGATCGCGGACGACGCTGCCTTAATGTTCGGCTCGATGCGGTCGTCTCCAGCGTACTTGTCCGCGGTGAAATCATTGAAATCCTCCACAGACAGAAGCGGATCCATTACGGTCGGCTCGTCGCCTGATTCATCTTCGGCTATGATGTAGCCCCAGTTCGTCAGTAAACTCATTTATTCTCCACCTTCTTCGTCTTGTTCGTGGTCTTCTTTGCCTTGTTGCCCGGCTTCTTCGCCTTCTCCTTCGTCTCCGGCTTCGGTTCTGCCTTAGGCTTCGCTTTCGCCTTCTTAACGATCTTGACGGCTTCGGCCGGTGCAGTACCTTCTTCAAACTTATATCTGCGTCCGTTTGGCATTTTGTAAATACTCATGCTCATGTGTCTTTCTCCCATTTACTCGGTTCTGTGAACCTTGATTTGATGAACCTTCCGACTTCCCCTTCGGTAAAGGACCTGTCGTTCGTAGATACGAGCAGCTGGCCCTCTTTCGGGATGTCTTTCGTGTTGCTTATCTTGACGTCGTCCGTCAGGATCCCGCCGACCTTCCAGTAGTTCCCGTACAGGGACCGGAACATCGGACAGCGGAATGTGTTCAGGACTTCCAGCGCCTTCTGCTTGTTGATCAGCATCGGGACGTGCAGCGCATAATCCATAGATCCGTAACCTCTGTCCTCGAGGCTTTCCCTCGCAAACTCCAGGTAATCGGCGTATTTGTGGATGTTGCGTCTGCTGACGATGTCCTGTATCCTCGTTGCCAGTTCACCGCGAACCATATACGGCAGACTCCTGACCGGTTCCAGGATGAAAAAATCATCATTGAACAGCCAGAAGTCTTCCGTCAGGTCTTCGGTTTCACACGCAACCCGGAGCGAATTTGTCGACCGCTCCCACTTCGTTCCGCCATGCTGGGCGATCTTGACGTAAACGTCCGGGCGTATCCCTTTAGGACAGCCCCCGAAGAACCACACCCTTCCGTGCGGGAAGTTGCGTTCGACTGATCGCAGTGAATAACGCAGTTCGTCTGCTCCTGGATTGTTTTTCAGTATGTAAACGATATCGTGATCCATGCGATTTCAGCCTATTCCTATGAAGATTCCTCGCCGACCAGGCAGAACGCTGCAGGAACTCTGGCAGCCAGTACGAGTCTCTCCTCGATTCTGACAGTAACCATGTTCTTGATGAAGTCGTCCTGATCGCTGTTGGATACTTCGATTCTCTGGCCTTCGCCAGCCTTCGTTACTACGGACGCGCAAGCCTTGAACGCACCAACGATGCAGGTGCCCTCAGTTACTGCTGCGGACTCAACAACATTCAGACCCCAGATTCTAGGGTTGCCGTTGTAAGCGCCGTTGCCGTATGAACCATAAGCCGGTCCACCCAGCAGGTACTGCAGGTTGCTGTCCTTAGCCTGGAGCAGTGTTGCCCAGTCTGCAGGGTTGATGATCATCGCGTCGGCAGCATAGCCGGTGTCTGCCATGATCTCCTGCTTAGCAGCCAGGATGTTGTCGAAAGTGATCGAGCTGCCCTTGACCTGTACGCCAGATGTAGCAGCCAGAGCACCAACGAGATAAGCCTCGACAGCCTTCTGGAACTCATAAACGCCTCTGCCGCGGATAGCGCTCTCCAGGAACGCAGCGTCTGACAGCAGTTCGTCAGTTTCCTTCAGGTATGCAGCGATCTTGGCCAGTGCTGCAGTCTTCGGCGTGTAAGGGATGTGGATTCTGTCCTTAGCAGCTGCTTCGGACGTTCCGTCGATGGTTCCCTCAGCATCGCCCAGGACATAGTAGGTCAGAGCGTTGCCGCTGATAGCCTCAGCTCCGAACAGTTCTCTGACGCCCAGCTTCGGCTGTACTGATACGACGTTCTTGTCGTAGTCGTAGATTGTGGTTGTTACTTCTGGATCGTTGTAGGCCTTGAGATAGGTGCTAACGGTGCCCCTCTTGCCCTTCAGTGATTCGAGATCCATAGCCTTGATTCCGTTCTCTTCCATTCCGTCTTCCTCCGGTTCTTCTTCGTTTCCGATCTGTGCCAGAAGTGCGCTGGCCTTCTCGGATGCTTCGATTGATTTTTCGATCTCTGCGATTGCTGCAGCGATCTCCTCGCCCTGAGCGATAGCTTCCTCTTCTCCGGCCTTGATTGGTTCCTCAAGTTCCTTCAGAGCTGCCTTCTTCTCGACGAGCTGTTCTTTCAGAGTCATTTCTAGCCCTCCTCTGTTTTCATTTTTGAAATAACTTCGAGAAGTGCGTCCTTCCTCGGATTGCTCTGCTCTGGCTCCTCCGCCGCCGCGTTGGCCTTCACTTCGTCCTCTCCGTCTTCTGGAGCTTCTTCTGTATCGTCAAGCTGTCCCAGTACTTCCTGGATCAGCGCGACTGCCTGTTCTAACTTTTCAGCATCGGCTTTGCTGTTGCGTCTGCCGGATTTTATGTCAATAATGTTCGCGTTTGCCTTCTCCATCGCATCCTTCAGCAATTCGAGCTCTTTCTCGTCGATTTCCGGAATAATCTGTACGTGCGCCTTCGCGACAGTCGTCTCTTCCGCCTTCTCTTCGACCTCTTCTGCCTTGACCTCTGTCATTACCGCGTTCTGGTTTGCCGGGATCGGTACGACTGATACCTCGTACAGATTCAGCTTCCGCAGCTCGTTGGCCTTCGTTCCGTCTTCCAGCTTCACCGGACCGGCCTCCTCGACGTCATAGGCGAATGAGAACTGATACACGACGCCGCTCTTCACGATCTCGCGCTTCTCCTGGGCGAGTGGCGTATCAAAAAAGCTCGCTGTCATGAGCGGGCCCTTTTCATCGTCTTCGATTTTGTCGACTTTTCCGATGATCTGATCGAGATCGTGGTTCCAGCAGAGCGGGAACGGATGCCCGGTCTCTTCTCTCGCCTTGATCGTGTCAGTGAATGCTCCCGGGGCCACTACGTCGCCGTAGCTGTCCGGGATCCTGTCGTATGTGCTAAAATAGCCGCTTATCGTTCCGGTCTCTTCATCGGCCTTGATGTTAAAATTCTTATATAACTTCTCCATAATTACCTCCGTCCGTTAAAACGTGATTACTACTTCCGTCGTGCAATTACACCCGCAGCTCTCGTCCGGATCCAGATTATCGTCGCCCGGCCACATGGCTCCGTTCGAGAATGGTTCGTCGATCGGGACCCTCTCGCCGTTCATGGCGGCGTGTGACGGACGTGGATTTTCGCCTGTGATCCAGATTTTCTCGATATTTGGCTCGTTCCCCTGCTGTGCTGCCTGGTGTGGTGCCTCACTCATGGCCGCCCAGCTGGCAGCTGCAAGGGCCAGACTCCCACCGATCAGCGCCGCCTGGGACCCGGAACGCAGCTCGAATACATGCTGCGGCGTATCTTCCTCCGAATCGGACGCGATTGCGGCCTGGATCTTCTCGTAAGTGCTGTCGTTTATAGCCTCGGCACGTCCTTCGGCCATTTTCCGCAGATAAGCTCTGGTCTGTGCCGGGTTGTACTTGATTCCAAGCGCTTTGGCGACTGCCTGTCCGTGCCTGTCGGCGATTTCGTCGATTATCGGCTCGATGTCATCGGCCAGTTCTTCGTCCCAGCGCTTTTTATTCCACCAGTTCGCTGCCTTTGCCCCGATTTTCGGCAGAACAGCGTCCGCCTGGCGTGTGAAGAACTTCGAAAGAGCCTCTGACATGGTCTCGATCTCTTTTTCGGTCGGACTGACGTCCAGTTTTTCCTCTTTCGCCTTGATCTGGACGTTATCCGCAGCGTTTTCCTCCATGTGAGTGTCCTGAGGCGATGCCTGGCCGCCTTCCAGGACGTTCAGAGGGACGATCAGTTCGTCTCCACCATCCACCGGCGGCAGATTGTTGTCTGCTCTGGCCTCGTTCCTGGTCATGTACGGACCTCCGACCGCGCTCTGGAGGATGCTGGCCCGCTCTTCGAACGACCCTTTGAGCTTTTCAGTCAGGTCGAACTCGACGTATGTATCCGGATCCGATCCAAGCATCGGCAGCAGGAAGCTGTTGATCCGCTGCTGGATCATCTGGATCATCGGGCCCAGACAGTCCGCATACAGTGCCCTGGCGTTGTCCTTTGCGCTGGCATATGTCTGTGTAGTGGTGTGCCAGATCAGAGACGGGTTGACGTGGTACGCTGCAGCGACGTCCTCACGGCTCAGCTGCTTCGTTTCGGCGTATTGTGCCTCTTTTGCGTTGAACTGGTATGGTTTGATCTCCATACCGTCCTCGAGCAGTGGCATTTTGCCGGCATTCGCTCCGCCCTGCCCCCATGCTTCCCGGAAGGCAGTGACGAATCTCTTTCTCTGCTCGTCATCCCATGCCTGAACATCCTTCGGCCTCGTAATGTACGCATTAAACCGCCCTGAGGAGGACCATACCTCCGTCCGGAACCTGTCAGCCTGTACCTGTTCGTTCAGCGTCTGCCTGAGTGCCGCGATCGGTGACTGATAGCCTCCAGGATTGCCCGGATTGTACATCCGGAACATCACGAACTCCTCTTTTGGGATCTCGATGAACGTCCCGCTGCTGTTTGTTGAGATCTTCAGCACACTAGGCGCGTAATTTGTCTCACTCTTGTAGTCTGCAATCCATTCACGCGGGATTATACGCAGCTGATACCCGGAAGGACTGTCTGCATCCGGCAGAAGCCACAGAACAGCGACTCCCATGAGCAGCAGTTCCGTCGTCATGCCGTTGATCAGCTCGTAACATGTCTGGTCCGCATTCGGTTTCCAGAGCAGTTTCGCCGCTACGCTGTCACGGTCCCGTTCTCTGTCGGTTTCGCCGTTCCTGGTGTACACTTTCAGGGGCAGCTGGGCCATCGAGTCGGATAAGAACGACACGACAGCGTGCAGATTTGCCTGGGTAGCGTACAATCTCCGGGCCGACATTCCGTCCACTGTTGGATAAGACTCCGGCGTAAACACTATGTTGTAGTTCGTCGAGCCAAACAGAGCGCGGAACCTTTCGGTTACTCTCATTTTCCACTCTCCTTAAATCAGTGCGAGCCCTGCCCCACTTGCGTAGGCGGACTCGTAAACTTTGTTCGTTTTCATGACCTCGACAACAGTCATTGCCGTGAAAGCGACATAACAAGCTATCAAAGGCGCTGGATCGTCTGGGCTCTTGACTCGATCCGGTACAGCTGCACCGCCTCCCAGATTCCGCGTCTGGCAGGTTTTCGCCGGTGCATCCAGTACAGGCTGCGGAAGGTGGAATATTTTCACCCCGCCGCGATTCTCCTCAGGCGTCGATGCTGCTATCCCGTCCCAGAACCGGCCCCAGCCGGATGTCAGTGCGCTGCCTTCGATGGCAACACGCTCGACTCCGTCCATGGTACAGATCTGTTCGGCCAGCCCGGCCACCGGAGCCCCTCTGGACTGAAACGCCAATTTCATCGGGTGACGTCTCGCCCTGGCCCGGAACCAGTCGATTGCCCATTCGGTTCCTACTCGCCTTGTTATGACCTCTATGTGATAATTACCGTCTTCACGCATCCCACACGCCGCGATGGTCGTCCATCTTCTGTCCTGCGACATGTCGATGCCGTATATGATCTCCGATTCCGGAGCAATTTTACTTGTTTCATCTACCCCCGCGTTCCATGCGCCGTCCGGGAACGGCTGCGGAAGTATTGTTTCTACCTGCTGGCACATACACTCGGACCGGAACTTCATCTCCGGGAATGTCTGCCGGTTGGACATCAGGGCCCTTTCGGTCAGATATCCATACCCCAGAGCAGGATTCGCCTGGGCCAGTGCGTCCATGTCGTCGGTCGCAGCGCCTTCAGGAGCACTCCACTCGAACAGACCCAGAGACGCAGCATCCACGTCCCCGCCAAAATCCGCAGCGTCCGTGCCCTCGATCTGGCCGATCGCCTCCTCGCGGATCTGCCTCAGAACGATAGAATCCGGATCCCCGGCGTTACTGAAACACACGACCAGGCCGTTCGGCTTCGCATTGGTCGACGCGACGGCAGCCGACCAGGTCTCCCAGTCGCGCTGTTCACGGATCTCGTCCAGCATGACAAGGTCATTGGAGTCACCACGTCCGGCCCGGCGCGTTGGTGCCCCGACCTTGTACTGTCTTAACCCTGTAAGAATCAGTCTCTTGTTCCCGTTCGTCCTGGAGACTCGTTCTATCTCCGAAGACAGCTCGGGGATAGTGTCCTGGTCGTTTACGACGGCTTCCCATACTTCCTCGGCCTTGTCCAGACTCAGTGAAGTACCGAAAATGCTGTCAACACACAGGAAATTAAGAAAAAACGAGGCTAAAACCTCGCTCAGTACCGTTTTACCGCATTGTCTGCTGACCATTACCAGCACCGTCCTGAACCGGAAGTGCCATTCGCTTCTCAGGTCTCCGGTGATCTCCAGCATATGGTGCAGCGCCCACTCCTGCCACGGATACAGCGTCTTTCCCAGTACGTCCCCGGCATATTCACAGGCTGCATATCCCAGTGTCGTCTCTGGCGTCAGTTCCCGCAGCGGCGGAGTGAAGATCCGCGGCTCCGTATAGCCCATCATTTCGCGATTTTGAATTTACTCCGGAGATCGTCCAGCTTGGCAGCTGTCTCCGTTCCGGAATTGCCTGTGATTTCTTTGTAGGCTTTGATAGCCAGGTAAAAGTCCTTGATCAGAGCCCGGTACTCCTGTACAAGCGGATTCGCCCTCAAGATGGTCCTGCCGTCTCCCATTTCAGCTTCGAAAGTCAGATCGGCCTTCCTGTAATCCGGCGTCTTCTCGATCAGTTTGTCCTGCATCGCCAGTATCGACTCCAGTAACGTCTCCGGCGTCTCTTTATATGTCCTCTTCGTCACAGCGTGTCCTCCGCAATAAAAAAGCACGGTTTCCCGTGCTCGTTCGCTATTAATCTGCATTAATCGTCAAGTAAAACATCAAACTTTAGGTTCGCCCGGTAATAGTCTCCGTAATCACCGGTCCTCTTGTAGATAGTGATGTTTGCCGTGCGATGTCTAAAAAACTCTTCCAGTTCCCGATACGACTTGCTGCGTTTCGTAACCTCAAAAATGACGTCGTCTCCATCGAGAGCACGGACCTTCCCGTCTTCCTCCCAGAGATATACCCCCTTGACGTAAAGGCCGTTTTCCTCAGGAACTTCGACCTTGACATTCTTCTCTGTGAGATTTACCCTCTGAACGATCCTGACGGTGTCTCCGGCATAGCCTTCCTCCGGCCAGTGCCATTTCACTTCCACAGAATCCAGCTCCTGCTCCGCAGATTTGGTAACCGGATCCGCAACGGCTTCCGCTGCTTTTTTCTTCAATCCATCAAATAAACCCATGATTGTATCCTCCTTCATGGGCTCATTCTATCACACTCTGGCCAGAAAAAGTAATTTTCTTCGGGGGGAGACCTTCC
>JAEIGA010002329.1_pt1 | contig 30341 bp, 22 predicted proteins | sample 9270691 | NCBI WGS metagenome assembly JAEIGA01 (sample SAMN17057246, study PRJNA624740) | gut metagenome | biome: biome; isolation source: fecal sample | host: Bos grunniens | place: China: Xizang | collected 2019
CGACCTTTGGGGCGACGACGGAACACACGGCGACGAACAGGCTGAACTGATGAACTACATTGCAGCTGAACTCAAAAAAGCGTACCCCGATGTAAAACCGCTCACAATTTGTCCTACACAATACAACCGCGGCTGGGCTAATGCAATATATTTGCCCGCACTCGGTGACATTATGGACAGCGACATCAATGTCATGTGGACCGGAAACAGCGTTGTGGATATGATAAACTACGGTGACATGACATGGATTAACAACCAGATTAAGCGCAAGGCATATATCTGGCTCAACTATCCTGTAAGCGACTACTGCATCAACCATCTGCTTATGGGTCCCACATATGGTAACGACCTTAACATTGCCGATATGCTGTCGGGATTCGTTTCCAACCCGATGGAGTATGCCGAGGCATCGAAAGTTTCACTCTTCAGCATCGCCGACTACACATGGAATATGACTGCATACGATGCTGATGCATCTTGGGAGGCTGCAATTGATTATCTGATGCCACAGAACAGAGAAGCATTCCATTTCTTCTGCGAGAACAATGTCGATTTGGGTGTCAACACTCATGGTTTGCGCCGCACAGACGAATCGCCGGAATTTGTTGAAGCAAAGAAAATATATGACAATAACATAGAGGGGGACAGAGCTGCAGCATACGCGGCTGTAGGAGAACAGTTCAACAAACTGGTAAGCAGTGCCGAAACTTTGTTGACAACAGACGAGGCTCCTGCATTGACAAAAGAGATTGAGCCATGGATACTGTCAATGAAATACCTTGGTCAAAAGGGTATGTGCCTGATAGGGATGAACAATGCACTTGCAGACGAAAATCCCGAAAGCTTCATCAACAACTATTTGAAATACAATGAGTATGACGAGGCACAAGCTGCACTGCGCTCACGCAATTTCGATGGTTCACTAAAGGTTGCCACACCGGTTGTGGGAACAGTGCATATTGAGCCTTTCATAAAGAATACCCTTGGAACACTCGTTGCCGAATACAAAGAGGTTTACGACTACCGCACAGATGTATTCCCTGCACAGGTATTGGAGAACGGCACATACTACATTATGTACAATGGCAAATATCTCACAAACAATGGTGGCGGCAACCCTGTATTCCAGGCAGAACAGGACAATATACGTCCACAGCGTCAGGAGTGGAAGATAACAGTTGACCCAAGTACAAACCGTCACAAGATCATAAACCTTGAGGACAACCGCTATGTAAACGAGAATGGAAGCTTCACCGTAAGCGATGCAACAAACCCATACGAAGCTGTATGGCATACATACGAGATTATCCAGCTTGCCAACGGCAAATATGCAATAAAGAACGGAGGTAAAGCCGGTGACAAATACTGGAAGGTGAACGGCACACGTATTGAAAATAGCAACTCAAACGAGCCACTTCCTGCACAATTTATCTTTGACATTGTTCCTTTGGGCGGAGAGATACAGGGCAACCTGCTTGAAAGTGGCGAGGTTTATTACATCCTTGACGGCGACAAACTCCTCACAAACGGCAACATAAACGGCAGTGGCGGAACACCTACATTCCAAAGCGTTGATGAACCGGGCGTTGCACAGGAGTGGAAAATAGCCATTGATACAAAAGGCAAGAACTGCTATAAAATAACAAGCAATGCCGACGGACGTTATCTTAACGAATATGGCGTATTCGGAACAAACACATACTACAGCGACTGGAACACTTACCTTATCACTGCTATGGGTGGAAATTACTCAATGCAATGGACACAAAGCGCAGTGAAGAACGGCAAGCAGACATTCATTGTAGTTTCGGGCGACAGATTGGATGCCAAGGAGGTTGCACGTTACGAGAGCTACACGGTGAAGATTATTACAAAAGAGGATTACACTTCAGTAAAAAATATATACCGAAAAACAATGTCATACAATGGCACACAAATTGTTGCCGACAATGCAAGGAGAATAACCATATACTCAATTGATGGCAGAACAATCAAGAAGAGCGACGGAAATGTCATTTCTACAGCGGGGATTGTCAGAGGCATATATATAGCCATTGCTGAAAACGAAAACAGAACAGAAACATTGCGTTTCATTATTGAATAACAAGATAGGAAAATGTTACATGGCAGCAGCTATGTAACATTTTTTATGATTGTTATTAACCGATTGTTCATAAGTAATTGAATTTTTATAAAATACATCCTTTTTTTTTTCATAACTTTGCACAATATTGGTATGGTGCAAAAATTGTCTGTAAAATTCAAACGACAAAACTCTTTTTAATACTCGCCGGTATTGTTTTTGCACCATGAATACGAAGTGAATATTAACAATATGGGAAAGATAATAGCATTAGCAAACCAGAAAGGTGGTGTAGGAAAGACTACAACAACCATTAACTTGGCGGCATCTCTTGCAACACTTGAAAAAAAAGTCCTTGTCGTTGACGCAGACCCACAGGCAAACGCATCATCAGGTCTTGGCATCGACATTCGCAGCATAGAGTGTTCAATATACGAATGCCTGATTAACAAGACGGTTCCGAATGAGGGGATACACAAGACATGCGTTGACGGATTGGATATAATACCTTCGCATATTGACCTTGTAGGTGCGGAGATAGAGATGCTCGACATGCCAAACAGAGAGAAAATCATGCGCGAGACTCTGGCTCAGATAAAGGATAAATACGATTATATCCTGATTGACAGTTCTCCGTCATTAGGACTTATAACAGTCAATTCACTCACAGCCGCTGATTCTGTGATTATACCTGTACAATGCGAATATTTTGCTCTGGAGGGTATCAGCAAACTATTGAACACTATCAAAATCATCAAATCGAACCTAAACCCAAAACTCGATATTGAAGGATTCCTGCTCACTATGTTCAATTCACGCCTGCGTTTGAGCAACCAGGTTTATAACGAGGTGAAAAAACACTTCCGTGAGTTGGTGTTCGAAACTGTAATACAGCGCAACATCAGACTTGGAGAGGCACCAAGTATGGGAATTCCGGTGATTATGTACGATGCTGAATCGACAGGAGCAAAGAACTATCTTGCATTAGCCGATGAAATAATAAAAAGAAACAAATAACTATGGTAAAACAGAAATTCACATTAGGTAGCGGAGGAGGACGAGGACTCGACGCTCTGATTTCAACCGAGGCCATACGCCCTGTCGCATCATCATCCATTGGCGAAATAGAGATATCCAAGATACATGCCAACCCCAATCAACCACGTCGTGACTTCAACGAAGAGGCTTTACAGGAACTCGCTGACTCAATAAGCGAACTTGGCGTAATACAACCTATAACACTTCGCAAAGAGGATGACGGCAGCTATATGATTATTGCCGGAGAAAGACGATTCCGCGCATCACAATTGGCCGGCAAAAACACCATTCCTGCATATATTTTAAGTGCAAACGAAAAAGACACAATGGAAATGGCTCTTATTGAAAACATTCAACGAGAAGACCTTAATCCACTTGAAATTGCATTGGCATACCAGCAACTGATAGAACAACACAATCTGTCGCAGGAACAATTAAGCAAGCGCGTAGGTAAAGGACGTGCCACAATTGCTAATTTCTTACGTCTGTTAAAGCTCCCCGGCAACATTCAGGTTGCACTAAAAGAGAGACAGATAGATATGGGACACGCCAAAGCTCTTTTATCGTTGAGCTCGCACGCCGACCAAATAAGAATCTTCAATGAAATAATAAAGAACGGTTATTCTGTACGCGAAGTTGAAGAGCTTGTACGCAACACAAAGAATGAAAACGTTCCTATAGCAAAAAGCAACAACAATAAAAAACAGAACGACATATACCATCAGCTCAAAAAACACTTGACACACTTTTTCCAGACTCCCGTACAACTGACATGTTCAGAGAAAGGTAACGGAAAAATCAGCATCAAGTTCAAGAACGAGCAGGAGCTGGAGCGTATAATCGCCATACTTGATAAACTAAACCAGTAAGAAGTGTTGCATTCCCGACTGACATACGGATTTATCATAACGGCAGTATTGTTGTTCACGAACAGTTCTATTGCCATTGCACAATCGCAGGCTGTAACTACACCGACGACCGGCGATTCAATCTTTGCGTCAACCATAAAAAGCGACTCGATTGCAGCCGCAAATGCATACATCGATATGATGACAGCCAACTCTTTTGTTGTTGCAGATAGTGGTAAGGTTGTAAAAAGTAAACCTAAAAAGATTTGGAAACCCGATGTGACAACAGCGACATGGCTTGCACTTGTAATACCTGGCGGAGGACAGATATACAATCGTAAATATTGGAAATTACCCATTGTATATGGTGGATTCGTAGGATGTATGTATGCTTATAATTGGAACGGCCAAATGTACAAGGATTACCGCCAGGCATATCTTGACATCATGGACAGCGACCCGAACACCGATTCGTACAAGGACTTTTTCAGACCGGGATATAATTTTGAAGCAAACAAGGAGTATCTCAAAAGTGTATTCAAAAAGAGGAAAGACCGCTACCGCCGTTGGCGCGATTTGAGTATATTTGCAACAATAGGTGTATATGCCCTATCGGTAATAGATGCGTATGTCGACGCACAACTTGCATCATTCGATATCAGTGATGACGTAAACCTCAGCATCGAGCCACAGGTAATATCCGGAAAAGAGAACTTTTCGCGCGACAACAACTATTACGGCTTAAATTGCCATATAACATTTTAACATAAAAGAATACGTATATACCAAACATGTACAAAACCATAATAGTTCTGACAATATCCATTATGCTTGCCACATCATCAATGGCAAGCACATTCATACCGGACTCTGTGGCCGAAAAAAGAGAAATAACAGCTGACAGCATTATCACAAACAATAATTCCATAGCCGAAGTATGTGACACCATAGACTTCGAGCTCCCCAAATACATGATGGAAGAGATTGACAGCATGCTGAACTGCTGGCAAGCGCGTAATCTGCTAAAATCGCTTGAGTGCGACACCGAACAATACATAGAAACCAAGATTACAGACACATTGTATGCAGAACGTCTTAGAAGCATGCCTACAATCGTAAATATGTCCTATAACAGAACGGTTAAATCATGTATCGAGGCATACACCACCAAAAACCGTTCATTGGTTGCATATATGCTCGGAATATCCGAGTTCTATATGCCCATAATCGAAGAGGAAATAAACAAGGCGGGCATACCCAACGAACTCAAATACCTGCCTATAATAGAATCGGCATTAAATCCTAAAGCTGTGTCAAGAGCAAACGCCAAAGGTCTTTGGCAGTTCATGTTCTCGACAGCAAAGATTTATGGTCTGAAGTCGAACAACTATATCGACGAGCGTTTCGATCCAATAAAATCGACAAGAGCGGCAGTACGCTTTCTTGCCGACTTATATAAGTTATTCGGAAAATGGGAACTTGCCATTGCCGCATACAACTGCGGACCGGGAAATGTAAAAAAAGCTATCCTACGCTCTAACGGCAAGACCGATTTTTGGGAATTGTATTATTATCTGCCACGTGAAACACGCGGATACCTGCCAATGTTCATTGCCGCAAACTACATTATGACATACCATAAGGAGCACGGTATATGCCCAGCAGAGCCGGCCACTCCAATAGCCACAGACACAATAATGGTATCAAAGAACCTGCATTTCAAGCAGATAGCCGAGGTTTGCGGTGCTGACATAGAAGAGATAAGAGCACTTAATCCGCAATATATCAAGGATATTATTCCCGGTGAGAATGAGCCATACGTATTACGTTTGTCGAACAATCTTGTAACTGATTTTCTTGCCAACGAAGACAGCATATACAAGCACAAGGCACAGGAATTCTTCCCAAAACTCAGTGTTGCCGAAATGCTCAAACAGGCTAAAGCAAACGACGACGGACGCGGTACACTTAAACGCCATAAGGTAAAAAGCGGTGAGACACTTGGTGGCATTGCACTAAAATACAGAGTGACTGTGAAGCAGATTATGAAGTGGAACGGTATGCGTAACACAAACATAAGAGCCGGACAGTATCTCAACATATATTAAGTTTCTGAGCGGTATGGAAAGCAACGAAGAGAAAAAGACCATTGACGAAGAGGCTCTTATAAACGAGGCCTTTCAGGAGTTGCTGGATATTTATTTGGCATCGCAGCATCGCAAGAAAGTTGAACTGATAACAAAAGCATTCAATTTTGCACGTCAGGCACACAAAGGAGTCAGACGACATAGCGGTGAGGCATACATAATGCACCCTCTTGCTGTTGCACGCATAGTATGCAAGGAGATTGGTTTAGGTTCCACATCGATATGCGCCGCATTGCTGCACGACGTTGTTGAAGACACCGATTACACCGTTGAGGATATCAGAAACCTTTTCGGCGACAAGATTGCCAACATTGTCAACGGACTTACAAAGATTGCCGGAGGAGTCTTTGGAGTACACGCATCGGAGCAGGCAGAGAACTTCAAGAAACTGTTGCTCACCATGAGCGAAGATATCCGCGTCATACTCATCAAGATTGCCGACCGCCTGCACAACATGCGTACACTCGAATACATGCAGGTAAACAAGCAATACAAGATAGCTGGAGAAACATTATATATATATGCCCCTATTGCCTATCGTTTGGGACTCAGCCGAATAAAGACCGAACTGGAAAATCTCAGTTTTAGATACGAGCACCCCGAAGAGTACTACCGCATAGAAAAGAAGATTGAAAAGACGCAACTGGAGCGCGACAAGCTATATGCCGAATTCACAAATCCCATCCGCGAACAGCTAGATGCCATGGGACTCGAATACGAGATTATAGGACGAGTAAAATCGCCATACTCCATCTGGAACAAGATGCAGAAGAAGCATGTCGCATTTGAGGACATATACGACATCCTTGCTGTACGTATCATATTCAAGCCACGTGAAGAACGTGACGAAAACAACGAGTGTTTCAATATATACATCGCACTTACCAAACTGTACAACGCCCATCCCGACCGATTGCGCGATTGGGTAAACAAGCCACGCACAAATGGCTACAAGGCATTGCATGCCACATTCATGAGCCCTCATGGCGAATGGATTGAGGTGCAGATAAGAAGCGAGAAGATGAATGAGATGGCGGAGAAAGGTATCGCCGCACATTGGAAATACAAGAGCCAGGGAGACAACTCGAGCGATGAACAGCTCGACAATTGGTTGCATACCATTAAGGAGATTCTCGATGACCCCCAACCTAATGCACTCGACTTCCTCGACACTATCAAGCTGAACCTTTATGCAACCGAGATATTTGTCTTTACGCCTAAAGGCGATATAAAGACCATGCCACAGCATTGTACCGCACTTGACCTTGCATACAGCATACACACATTCTTGGGCAATCATTGTATAGGTGCAAAGGTAAACCACAAACTTGTTCCGCTCAATCACCTGTTGCAGAGCGGCGACCAGGTAGAGATCTTGACATCAAATGCTCCAAGAGTGGAAGAAAGCTGGCTATCATTCGTTACAACCGCCAAGGCACGTGCCAAGATACAGGCGGCACTACGTCGTCAGCAACGCCTTACACAAAATGAAGGCGAAGAGAAATTGAGTGCATTCCTTGAGAAAGAGGGATTAGGCAACTACACAAGCAATATCGAAAAGTTGTGGAAACTGCATAAGCTCAAAGACCGCGAAGAACTGGTTGCAGAGATAGGAAAAGGGAATATCGTTCTTGGCAACGATGACAAAGATGCCCTACTCGGCAACAAGAAATTGAGCTTTGCCTCGATATTCTCGTTCAACCGCGACAAGAAAAAAGAGGAAGCGACAAAAGAGATACACGAGAATATCGACCGTAAGACAACGCTCAACCTCACCGAAGAGAGCCTTAAGAGCAGGTATATCATAGCCGACTGTTGTCATCCTATTCCCGGAGATGATGTATTGGGCTACTACGACGAGAACAAACATATCATCATACACAAGCGTAACTGTTCCGTTGCCAACACACTAAAGAGCAGTCACGGCGACAGGATTCTTGCGGCCAAATGGGAAACACACAAACAATTGTACTTTGTTGTACCTATTCAGATTACCGGTATCGATGATATGGGAGTACTGCACGAAATCACAACCATAATATCACAACAACTCAACGCCAACATTCAGAAGATGCACATAGAAAGCAACAACGGCATTTTCGAAGGCACATTCTGGATAAATGTCCACGATGTGCAGGATGTAAAGAACATCTGCGAGAACCTGAAGAAGATACAGAATATCAAGACTATTGCAAGAATAGGATAATATATGATTAGAGGCGACCGATGGTCGCCTCTAATCATATATTATCAAGTTGTTCCTTCAATGCAAGTAATTCTTCTTTCACAGCTTTAAGCCTATCAATGACTTCGCTGTTTGTTTCGGCAGTCTCTTTTGGTCCGCCATACTTGAACTGCTGTTTTGCACCGGCAAGAGTAAGTTTTCGTTCCTTTACAAGATGATAGACTGTACGCAGGGTTTCGATATCTTCTTTGGTATAACGGCGGACACCGTTTGCACCTTTATACGGTTTCACCTGCGGAAATACCGTTTCCCAATAGCGCAGAGTGGTTTCGGTTACACCAAGTTTCTCCGCAACCTCCTTTATGGAGTAGTACATCTTTAAATCCTTATTCGTATTCAGTGCCATATCAGTCGTATATTTTACCGTGGTTCTCCGCCATCTGCAACATTTGGTCGTAACCATCGGCATCCAAATCCATAAAATAGTAGTTGATTGGATTCTCGTGTTTTCCCTTTACAATAACCTCGTAATGCAAGTGAGGTCCCGTACTCTTTCCTGAGTTTCCGCTGAGGGCTATCTGCTCGCCACGTACCACCTTCTGTCCTTTTTTCACAAGGAATTTCTTGTCAAGCAGGTGGGCATAGAGTGTTTTATATCCGTAACCATGATTTATGATAACGGTATATCCGTAACCGGACATCCATTTTGCGCTCTCCACAACTCCATCGGCTGTTGCATAGATTGGTGTACGTCGGTCACATGAAAAGTCCATTCCTTTGTGAAACTTACGCACTTTATATACAGGGTCGATACGATAGCCATAACCGGAAGCAGTACGTTTCAAATCGCGGTTGGCAATAGGCTGTATTGCCGGTATATGGCGCAGACGTTCCTCGGCATCTTCGTCGAGAGCCACAATCTCATCGAATGATTTTATCTGCATATAGAGCTGTTTCTCAAGCAGGTCAAGCTTTTGGGCTGTCTCTACAAGAAGTTCCGCATTGTTCATTGAAAGGAGTTCGTCATATCGGTTTGTGCCGGCATAACCTGCATTACGTTCGTTCTCCGGTACAGGGTCGGCATCAAGCATCACACGGTAAAGATTATCATCGCGTTGTTGTATATCCCGGAGAACTGTCATAGCCCTGTCGAGACGCGAAGAGACAATGCGATACTGTGCCAACAATTGCGAGTTCTCATTCTCAAACTCCTGAGCGGTGGGTTTATCTACAAACAGATAGAATACAAGAAATGCGAGACCGCCGAAAATGAGATACATAAGCAACCTGCGCACAACCTTGAACACCCTTTGGGCAAGTGTTATATAGACAGGCTCATAGCTGTTCGTTTCGGGGTTGAATGTATAATATCTTTTTCGCATTTCGTAAACGGAATTACTCTACAAATGTAATAAAACATAATATTTTATGCAAATATCAGAAGTTAAACACCAATTTATGGAACAAATAGCCCAAAAACGATACAACTTTATGGGACAACACCCGACAATATTTCGTAAAATATTGTAACTTTGTACGATTTTATGGCAAACAGCCATCATTGTTCAAGAAATAATCAAAAAAACAACAAAGATATGCTCACATCAAAAGAAATCAGAGAATCGTTCAAACAATTCTTCGAGCAGAAAGGTCACCTTATTGTGCCCTCTGCTCCTATGGTAGTAAAAGATGACCCCACACTGATGTTCACCAATGCCGGTATGAACCAGTTCAAGGATATTATTCTTGGCAACAGCCCTGCAAAAAGCAAGCGCGTTGCCGACTCACAGAAGTGTCTTCGCGTAAGCGGAAAGCACAACGACCTTGAAGAGGTAGGACATGACACATATCACCACACAATGTTCGAGATGCTCGGAAACTGGTCGTTCGGCGATTACTTTAAGGAAGATGCCATCAACTGGGCATGGGAATACCTTACCGAGGTGGTAAAACTCGACCCGAACCGCATGTATGCGACCGTATTCGAGGGTTGCGAGGCCGAAGGTCTTGCACGCGACAACGAGGCTGCAGCCATCTGGGAAAAGCACCTGCCTGCAGACCGTATCATCAACGGTAACCACAAGGATAACTTCTGGGAAATGGGTGATACAGGTCCTTGTGGTCCATGTTCAGAGATTCACATCGACCTTCGCAGCGATGAGGAGAGAGCAAAAATCAATGGCCGCGACCTTGTAAACGGCTCACACCCACAGGTTATCGAGATTTGGAACCTTGTGTTCATGCAGTTCAACCGCATGGCTGACGGTCACCTTGAGGAACTTCCTGCAAAGGTTATCGACACCGGTATGGGATTCGAGCGTCTTTGCATGGCACTTCAGGGCAAGCAGTCGAACTACGACACCGACGTGTTCCAGCCAATCATCAAGGCTATCGGAGAAGTTTCGGGCAAGAAGTATGGTGACGACAATCAGACAGATGTTGCAATGCGCGTAATCGCCGACCACATACGTACCATATCGTTCTCAATAACAGACGGTCAGTTACCATCAAACGCAAAGGCCGGTTATGTAATCCGTCGCATCCTGCGCCGTGCAGTACGCTATGGCTATACATTCTTGGGACAGAAGCAAGCATTCATGTACAAGCTCGTTCCTACACTCATCGAGAACATGGGCGACGCTTATCCCGAATTGAAACAGCAGCATGACCTTATCACAAAGGTAATAAAAGAAGAGGAGGATTCTTTCCTTCGCACTCTTGAGACCGGTATGGGTATGCTCGACAAGATTATTGCAACAACAAAAGAGAACGGCAAGAGCGAAATCAGCGGTGTTGAGGCATTCACACTTTATGACACATTCGGTTTCCCTATCGACCTTACACAGCTAATCCTGCGCGAGAACGGCCTGACCGTAAACATGGAGCAGTTCGACGAGGAGATGCTCAAGCAAAAGACACGCGCACGCAATGCGGCTGCTGTGGAAAACGGTGACTGGACTACAATAAACGAGGGCGAGTGCACATTCGTTGGTTACGACAACACTGAATATGAGACTACAATCCTCCGCTATCGCCAGACAAAACAGAAAAACCAGACACTTTATCAGATTGTTCTCAAGGAGACTCCTTTCTATGCCGAGAGCGGTGGTCAGGTAGGTGACTGCGGTTTCCTTGTATGCGGCGATGAGCGCATCGAAGTTCTTGACACAAAGAAGGAGAACAACCTTCCGATACATATCACAAAGCAGCTCCCTGCAAACCCTGCAGCTACATTTGTTGCAGAGGTAAACAAGGAGAAACGTGCCGCTTGTGCAGCAAATCACTCATGTACACACTTGCTCGACCAGGCATTGCGCCAGGTTTTGGGTACACACGTTGAGCAGAAGGGCTCACTTGTAACACCCGAGGGCATACGTTTCGACTTCTCACACTTCCAGAAGGTGACCGACGAGGAAATAGAGCAGGTTGAGCGCATTGTAAACGCACGCATCCGCGAAAACATAGCACTTACCGATTACCGCAACATTCCTATCGAGGAGGCAAAGCAGCTCGGTGCAATTGCCCTCTTTGGTGAGAAATACGGCGACCATGTGCGCGTAGTACAGTTCGGAACATCTATCGAGTTCTGTGGCGGTACACACGTTTCGGCTACAGGTAATATCGGTATGGTAAAAATCATCAGCGAGAGTTCTGTTGCCGCCGGCGTACGTCGTATCGAAGCTATAACAGGCAAGGCTCTTGAAGAGCACTTGTACAAGACACAGACCTTGATGAAGGAGATTCATGCCCTCTTCAACAACGTGCCTAACCTTAAAGCAACAATCGTCAAGTCGATTGCTGAGAATGCAGAACTCAAAAAAGAGATTGAGGAGTATGCAAAGGAGAAGGCTGCAATGATGAAGAATAACTTGCTCAACGACATCAAGGAGAGAAACGGCATACGTTACATCAGCGCAATTCTACCTTTGGCACCGGCAACAGTTAAGGATATTGCATTCATGTTGCGTCAGGAGCAACCCGAAAACCTGCTTGTAGTATTGGGCAGCATATACAACGACAAGCCACAATTGACAATCTCGGTTAGTGCCGACCTTGTTGAGCGCGGTATCAACGCCGGCAAGATAGTAGGCCAGGCTGCACGCGAGATGCAAGGTGGTGGCGGTGGCCAGGCACACTTTGCACAGGCAGGCGGAAAGAACCCTGCAGGTGTCAAAGCTGCAATAGATAAAGTTTTCGACATTATCGAAGCCTAACAATATAAAAGATTGACGGCGGTGCATGCACCGCCGTCAATCTTTTATATTGTTCAATAAACCTGCTTGTCGCTCCAGTTCACAAGGTAAAGCCTTTCACTTGCACGTGTAAAAGCGGTATATAGCCAACGGTAGTAATCGACTCCCACCATATCGGGCGACACAAAGCCTTGATCGACAAAGACACGCTTCCACTGACCGCCCTGCGCCTTATGACATGTCACGGCATAGCCGTATTTTACCTGTATGGCATTATAATAAGGATTGTTCCGTACCTGCTCCATTCGCTTACGCTTTGAACGTATTTCGGGATAATCTTCCCAAACTGCATTGAAAAGTCTTTCGTTTTCATCTTTGGTAAGCGACGGTGACTCACTCACAAGAGTGTCGAGTATTATCTTTACATCAATTTCGCAATCATCGTAATCGACAAGCGAAAGAGTTACATCGGCAAAGCGGAAACCATACATCTCTTCTACACCACTGACACGGACTACTTCCGCCACATCTCCATTGGCAATGAAATCGAGTTTTTCGAGCAGTGTCTTATCCTCTTTACCCAACACCTCGCGCCAATAATAGTTGTTCTTTACCACCATAAGGATATCCCCCCTGCTCAATTCCTCTTCGCGATAAAGTATACGTCTGCGAATACCCTCGTTATAGACATTGGCACGTTTGTTGGAACGGCAAAGCACTATGGTTTCATTTATTCCGGCATCACTGTAAGAACTTTCAATAGCCTCAATCAGCTCTTCGCCACTTACCCGACAAATATCTGCAAAACCGTTCAATTTAACCTTTGGCAAGAGAGATGTATCATTGTTGCATATAATCTCGCGCAAGGCGGTGGCATTATAAAGAATTCCGGAATCCTCCAGCTGTCTCATCACTTGTGTCAATTCAATTGCAGAGACATTCAAAAACATTGAAGAGAGATAATTATGCGACAAAGCCGGCGATAGTTCCTCACCCACAGGTGGCAACTGCGCCGTATCACCCAACAACAACAGAGAACAGCCGTTGCCGGAATAGACAAATTCCACAAGGTCGTCAAGCAACGCTCCTGAACCAAAATTCGATACCCCCGCATTAGAAATCATCGAAGCCTCATCGACAATAAAAAGAGTGTTCACTGCCCTATTCTCCATAAGAGTGAATTGCGAAGCATCGAGAATAGACTTTTGGCGGTATATCCATTTATGAATTGTATATGCACTCTTTCCCGAATAGGAGGAGAATACCTTTGCCGCTCTGCCCGTAGGAGCAAGCAGAACCGTTTTGCGTCCCAACAATTCCATAGTACGCACAAGCGCCGATATCAGCGTCGTTTTTCCCGTTCCGGCATAGCCACATAGAACAAAAGCCTTCTTATCGTCAGGAGAAAGAAGAAAATCCGAAATCATTTCGAGTGATTTTTCCTGCTGACTTGTTGGATTAAACGGAAAATTTGTTTTAATTTGCGAAGCTAAATATTTATTTATCACTTGGTATCAATAAAAAAATGGTATTCAAAACGTTTTTTCGTTTTTTTATCTTATTTTTGTGACACGAAAATAATAAATAAAAAATATATAACAATGAAAAACCTATTTAAAGTTCTTTTGGGCGTTCTTGCGGTGATACTCCTTGTAGTAAACTTCCGTAGCGTAATGAGCCCTATCAAATTTGAGGAAATCAGAGCAAAGCGCGACAGCGCTGTAATCAATCGCCTGATTGACATTAAGAATGCCGAAGTCGAGTATTACAGAGCAAACGGTAAATACACCAACGATTTCGAGACTCTTATCAACTTTGTAAAAACACAAAAGCTTTACACTGTAAAGAAGGCTTACGAACTCAACGACCGTCAGCTTGAGAAGGTTGCCGACATTGAGAAAAACAATAGAAAGGTAAGAGAGATTTCATTGTCACCGGACGAGGCTGACCACATCTTCCTCGAGCTATTGAAGAGTGCTGAGAAGAAAAATGATTGGAAGCTTATCGAAGAGATAGGTGCCATGAACCAAGAGGGTGGCGATATTCGTTCATTCCGTCGCGACACAACATGGATTTCGTTGATCGATACACTTTATCACAACCCAAACTTCCCTGTTGACGAATTGCCATACATTCCTTACGGCAACGGAGAGAAGTTTACACTTCTTACCGACAGTATCTCAAAAGCAGGTGGTGGCTACACTCAGTTGTTCGAGGCAAGAGCCGATTTCGACCAATACCTGAAGGGTATCAACGACCAGGAGTATGACAACTACATCCTTGGTGTAAAGAAAAAAGTTACACAGGTTAGACGCGAGCCTGTTCTCAACGAAAAAGGCGAACCTATGTATGACGAATACGATGAAGAAATTGTAAAAATCATACCTTGCCGTCGTGTAGGTAGCGTTAAAGAGGCAAACAACAACGCCGGTAACTGGGAATGGTAACCAATAGTTAGTCCATGACAAAGGATAACATACAAAAAAAGACATTATCCATTCGTATAAGTACGAATGGATTTTGTTTTTGCAGTTATACCCCGTCAGACCTTAACAGTCTGAAGTTTTTTACCTGCCAACCAGATACCGGACGCAGTCTGGCATCAAACATACAAACTGCTTTTGAAATTTGCCCTCTGATTAATTCCAAGGAGGAGTACGATATAAAAGCAATCATAGAGACAGGTGAATTCACGTGTATTCCCGCCGAATATGACAACAACAGTGATTACAGACAATTCTTCGGTCACTGCTTCCCAAACAACGAAGATAGAGAAATTATATCCAACAGGCTAAACGCGCAAGGATATACAATACTGTTCCCGGTAGAAAGAGGTGTTTATGAAACAATACAGGCATATGGCAATGTAACATTCTACACACCTGCGAGTATTATAATGAGCTATTTGAATTATAGGCCAATAGCAAAAGAGCAATATATGCTCGCATACCTTTACAACGACTATGCCCTTATCATTTCCATGAAAAACGGAAAGGCCGGATTATCCAACATTTTCAAGAAAGAAGAAATCGGAAACATCCTATTTTATATGCTGAGCATTTGGAAAGAACAGGGATTGTCACAGACCGACGACCAGCTCTATTTGTGTGGTGACAACAGCATTGAAGAATTATCACTGAATGTCGGACAATTTATCAAAAAAATAAAACGTATCAATCCAAACGGACTGTTCCCTTCCAATCTGCTAAACAGAATCGAGGGTATTCCATTTGACTTGCAAGCACTTATATTATGCGAATAATAAGCGGTAAATACAAAGGACGACACTTTGACATTCCACGCAGTTTCAAGGCACGTCCAACAACAGACTTTGCAAAAGAGAATTTGTTCAATATCCTGAACAATACTGTGGATTTTGAGGAGACAAAAGCGCTCGACCTCTTTTCGGGCACAGGCAGCATAAGTCTCGAACTTCTTTCGAGAGGTTGCCAGGAGGTTACATCCGTAGAGATGGATTCACTGCATTTCAGTTTCCTAAAGAAATCACAGACCACACTTGGCGACAATAATTGGAGAATTGTTCGAGACGATGTGTTCCGCTTTATACGCAGAAGCACAGCCCAATACGATTTGATATTCGCCGACCCTCCATACGCGCTGAAAGAGCTCGGAGAGATTCCTAATATGATTTTAAGTGGAAATATGTTGAAAGAGGGAGGTCTGTTTGTCTTTGAGCATGGCAAGGATTACGATTTCTCACAGCATCCGCAATTCGTAAGACATATTGCTTACGGAAGTGTCAATTTCACATTTTTCAGCAAGTAACAAGGACTCCGTCACATCAACGGAGAGAGAAGGCGTGCACACGACTCTACACAACGTTTACCAAACGAACGGCTACGATACTCGCTATAGGTTAGTTGTCTGCAGTGTTTTATATCCTCAAAAAAATAGTTTTTCAACTCCTGTGCGACACTCTTATCATACACAAAGGCACTGACCTCAAAGTTGTAATAGAAACTACGATAGTCAAGATTTACCGAACCGACAGAAGATATATAGTCGTCACAGACAATACTCTTGCTGTGAATAAAACCATCCTTATAAAGATACACCTTGACACCAACCTCCAATAAATCACCGAGATAAGACCTTGAGGCATATCCTGCAATTTTATTATCACATTGTTCCGGTATCATAAGCCTGACATCCGCACCTGACAAGGCAGCACTTTTCAAAGCAAGCATAAACGACTCGTTAGGCATAAAATAAGGAGTCTGAAGATAGACATAATTCCTAACCGAAGACAGCATCTTTATTATACCGCTCATCAACGTACGCACCTCGCCGACGGGATTAGAGGTAACAACCTGCATCCATCCCGCATTGCCATTATTCTGTTGTGGAAAATACTTCTTGCCACTCACAAGTGAATGGTTGGCAGAATACCAATCGACAAGAAAGGCGAACTGCAAGCCTTGAACAGCCATTCCGCGCACAAGAAGAACCGTATCGCGCCAATACCCCCAAACACCGCCGGTTATATACCTGTCCGCGATATTGCATCCGCCAATAAAACCTGTTTTACCATCGATAATCACCAATTTGCGATGATTTCGGTAATTCACTTTCTTTGAGAAAAGAGGAATACGCACCTTCAGGAAAGACTCCACATACACACCGGCAGAGCGCATATCATCAAAGAAATCCTTTTTCACGCTCCAGCTGCCCACACTGTCATAAATGAATCGCACCTCCACACCCTGACGTGCCTTACGCATAAGGATGTCACGTATAGAACGTCCGAAATCATCATCTTCAAAGATGTAGAACAACATGTGAATATGCTTCTCGGCTCTCTCAAGTTCTCTCATAAGCAGGAGGGCATATTTCTTTGTATCGGCTATCACGTCGATACTCTCAGCCGGTAGTGCATAAGCCGAAGCCGTATTACGTAGAAAAGAGTGCAAGGAGGAGTATTCTTGTGGCAAATCGGGAATATAACGGCTCACGTTGGCCGAGAGATTCCGCTGATTTATTTGCGACATAAGACGCTTGCCTATAAGTTTCTCCTTGCGTTTGTCACGACCAAAGAAAAAATAGAGCAACATGCCAAGAACAGGAAGGAACAGAAGGACCATCACCCATGCCAGAGTCTTTATACTGTCACGATTCTTTAAAATAACATTGACTATAAGAATTACAGCAACAAAGCTGTATATCCAACCAAGTATGACACCGATACTGAATCCCATTAGGCTTTTATTTATGATTTCCGCGAAAATAATGATAAATAACATAAAAGAGATAAAAATCGCCTGATTTTTATCTCTTTTATGTTATTTTAGAATGGACGACCACCCCTCATTCCCGGAGGAGCGAATCCCGCAGGCGGTGTTCTGGGAGGCATACCATATTCACGTGCTACCTTACCTTTATTGCCGTCGTCACCACCTGTATTGTTGAATTTGTATGACAGGTTCAACATAAAATAGCTGTATATAGCATTGTTTTCGGAATCCCTACGATACAAAGCCTCAACAACACGGCTTATATTACTCTGTTGTTGCAGAATATCGAACAACTGCAACGAAACAGTCAAAGCATTCTTGGGAAGGAAGCTCGCCGAAGCCTGAGCATTCCATATAAGTTCATCGGTATTGGCATTAGGATCGCTGTATCCACGACGACTGCTCATGGAAATATTCGTCGACAGCTTGATGTTCCACCAAGGAAGATTATAATTTACACTTGGACCATAAGAAAAGTTGAATACGTTCATCTTATCTTCGGGCTGCGCCGTTGACTTCGAGTGTGAATAGCGTATGAATCCGTTCAACGAAATATCCCAATTGTCGGCACGGTAATTGGCTGTAAGACGTTCACTCACATTGACAGTCTTTGCCAGACTCTTTACACTACCCTTGTTCTGCATGCTGATATACGACACACGCTCGGAATAACCTCCATCTGTAAAAGTGCTATAAGTAAACTTTGTATTCGACGGTATTGCCGAATTGAATACGAAACCTCCGTTTACATTCCAATTACCGTTAATGTTTTCGGGTGTAGTGGTTGTAGCACCGGTCTTCTCATCATATTCTGCAACACGTGTAATGGCGTTTATTGTGTTTGAGAAGCCTGCGAAGACATTTATTCCGCGTTGCGCATCGGTGTTGTAGGTATTGAAGTTCGCATTTACACTGTTCGAGAACGACGGCTTCAGATTTGAATTACCCTTTGTTATCTGCAACGGATTTGAGTCATCTGTTATGTCTATAAGGTCGGTCATCGACGGTTGCGCAGTGGTACCGCGGTAACGGATGTTCAACACAGTCTGCTTCGACCACTTGTAACGGAAGCGGATGTTTGGCGACACATAGTCGAGCACCTTGCGGGTAAAGATGTCATCGACCTCCATATATTTATAATCCAATTCGGTATATTGCGGCAACCAGTTGACACCGGCATTGAGGTTCATTTTTTCGGTAACATATCTGAACATTACCCCGACATCGTGTCTTTGTGTACGATAAGTTGAATAACGGCTCAAATTATTGTCGAGCAAGTACTCCAAATCCACCGGCAATATGGGGCGTGTAAAGTCCGGACTGATTTCAAGCAGATAATCAACCAAGCCATCAAATCTATATGTCGAACGATTATTGTTGTTATAGCCGTAGTTATAGCTGTAGCTTATCTGCAGGAAGAGTTTCTTGAAGATAGGTTCTGTATAGCTCAGGCTCAGGTTGTAGTTCCAATTATTACCAGGAGTTGTTGAATAACGTTGCTGCGAAGGATTGGGCATGGTTGTCTGGTAATACTTAACATCGTTTGCCGAAAAATTCTCGTTTTTACTCTCGGCATAAGAGAAATCACCTCTAAAAGTAAGATTACGTCCTTTCTTGCCGAGGTTACGGTTTACCTGCAATCTGGTGCTGAACGAAAGATTCTCGCCAAGAGTAAGCGACTCATTTTTATTACTGTTTATCGCCACACCACTCGCCTCCAGCTCTGATGACACATCACCATATTCATCTTTTCCGTAATCCTCCTCATAATCGAACGGATTCTCATTGAATGTAGCCGAACGGCTATCGCTCCAAGAATCGGAATTTGAATAACTGATTGTCGGCCTGAATATGATGTCAGTCAAACTGTCCGGTTTCCATTCTAAACGAAAATTTGCATTCAGATTAGTTCTACCGCTCAAGCTGTTGCTACGGCTGTTCGAAAATTGGTTGCTGCCTATCTGAGGCATGAATGTTTCAGTGGAACTCCAATTCTTTACATCGTTCTTCACATGGTCTCCACGCACGTTACCGCCAAATTCAATCTTTTCGTTCTCATAAGCGAAGTTGAATCCCGCACGCTTAGGCGCAGAGATTCCATTGCCTCCACCACCAAAGCCTCGTCCACGACCATCGGAGAATCCCTGGTCGCCGACATTGTTTGCCGACAGCACAAGGGTATATTGGGCATTGTCGTTATAATAGCTTGTGGTGTTACGCAAACGATAGAGCAGATGCTCTGCATCAAAATCGGTACCGCCACCGGCATCACTATTCGAGAAGAATCCGTCAGCAACACCTTTTTTCATTTGCAAGTCAAGCACAGTCTCTTCCTCACCGTCATCAATACCTGTCATGCGGGTGAAATCACTCTGTTTGTCATAGAACTTAATCTTATCAACGGCATCTGCAGAAATATTCTTTAAAGCAATATCCTTATCCGTACCAAAAAAGTCCTTACCCTTCATAAGGATACGGTTTACCGTCTTGCCGTTTATCTTTATTGTACCGTCATCAGCAATCTCCACACCAGGATATTTCTTTATGAGCTCCTCGAGCATAGAGCCTTCGGGCACACGGAATGCAGCCGTATTGAACACCAAAGTATCCTCTGATGCAGTAACAGGAGGCACTTCGGCTGTGATAACAGCATTCTCGAGAAGGATATCATCGGACTGAAGTTTTATAATACCGCAATCGGTATCTTTTCTCTTCTCTATAACCACATTTCTCTGTTGCGATACACAACCCACAAAAGAGATACGCAAAAGATATTTGTCGGCAGGAGCTGTAATCCTGAATTTACCGTCAGTGTCACTTGCCACACCGGCCTTGAATACAGTGTCCGGCAAAGTAAACAACTGCAGCATAGCCGACTGAAGAGGCCTATCCTCACTACCCTCGACTACAATACCGCTCAATGTACCATTCTTGTTTTGGGCTGTAACGGCAATTGCCGATATCAACATTATTAAAAGCAATTTATATCTCATATAACACTATTTTTATACCATTACTTTGTTTTTGATATACAAAAGTATAAAAAGTTTAATTTAATTATAAAAAATATGATAAACTACATAAAAATCATGTACATTCGCAGCAATGAAAGAGCAGAATAAAGATGTAAGAAGCTGTTTATGCCACATTGCAGGCATAACAGAACTTGATGAAAGATTCGGTGAGCCATTCATCAAAGCCTTCGGCATATCCTCATCCCTAAGCAACGAAGAGCTTTTGGCAACGTCATATATATGTTCGCTCTTTCTCTCTGCAATATTCAATAAATTCCCGACAGAGAAGCTGAACACTTTTGTACATTTTGTAAAGGAGCATTACACGCGTTTTTCATTCAACTGCAATATGTATGAAAAGATATTCTCTCAAATGGACGAAAACGGACTAAAGAATGTTGTTCTATTCGACAAAGAGGGACGCATAATGTTACGTGACTGCTCTAAGCAGGATATTTTTGAGGCATTCGACTTCTACACCAATATATAATAAACAGAGCCACGCGTGCGTGGCTCTGTTTATTATATATTGGTAAAGCTCGAAGATAATACGCACTCGCTGAAAAAAAAAATAAAGTAAACTTTATCTTTTTCGCTTTATTCAAAAGTTCTTTGAGCTACGCTCGAAGATAATCCGCACTCGCTGAAAAAAAAAATAAAGTAAACTTTATCTTTTTCGCTTTATTCAAAAGTTCTTTGAGCTACGCTCGAAGATAATCCGCACTCGCTCAAAAAAAAATAAAGTAAACTTTATCTTTTTCGCTCGTTTGTGATTATCTTTGTCGGGAAAGCAGAAATGATATACTGTTTTGGATAGTCGGCAGAAATCTGCGGCTATAAATGAACTTAATGGCTTTATGCTATTGCATTCATGGTAAAACGGCCAAAATTTACACTACGAACATGCAATAAGCACAATAAAGCCTGCGCCATAGGCGTGGGTGTGCTTATGTTCGTTAAGGTGCTTGGTCGTACCTACCATGAATAAAGTACGCCCACGTCATTGTTTTTTATAATAGCCGTACCTATTTAAGCACATGCTCAAAACAGTTTGAGATACAATAAATTAAGGACATACACGCTATTATTCATGTTACAGAAAAAAAAGTATGCTCTAATGAGCGACAAAGAATTGGTTGAAGGGCTAATCGCACTTCCACCCAACAACCGGCTTCATGAATATTTCTTTAAAGAAAAATGCAAGCACTTTCTGACATATATATCAACCACCTTATACAACGAGGATGATTGCAATATACTTGTCGGTGAGTTATACGAGTTTCTTTCAAACGACAACTGGAAGATACTTAAGATGTGGGAGGGAAAGAACGGATGTTCTCTCAACAGCTATCTTGCATCCTGCTCTATGCACTACTTCACAAACAGAATAAAAGCAGAAAAGAGACGCAGTAATTTTGAGATAGCACCGTCAACACCCGAAATCATAGAATATCTCAACCATTTTACAGCCGAAGAGGAGTACGAATACCCACCTGTATGGGAGGCATTCTATATGCTCAAGGAACGCGACCAGGTGATTTTACGTCAACTCGTCATCGATGAAAAGGATATGATGGAGGCTGCACCCGTCATCTGGCCTTATATTAACAGCGCAAAGAATATATACGAGTTATCGCAAAAACATGTTCAAAGCACCATTGCGATGGCCAAGCACCGCGCATTGCTCGCTCTTTTGAACAAGCTCAAGACATTGACAAACAATTGATTATTCCGCATCGAGCGGCATACGGTACATATTCGTTTCCTTTGGTTCAAAGCCACACGAACGGTACAGGCTGTTTGCCGCGATACGCGAAGGGCGCGAAGTGAGCATAAGCGTACTCTTTCCCTGCTCCTTTGCAAAGCCAATGGCATGCTCCACAAGCATACGACCCAAAGAACGTCCACGCATAGCCTCATCAACCACCACATCCTCAATCCACAGTTTACGTCCTGTGGGTGCAAGATATCCACCAAGAGTAAGCATTCCTGCAATAGTCCCGTCACACTCTGCAAAGAAAAGATGTGATGACGATGACTCAACAATATCCTTAAGAGAGTCAGAGGTAAAAACAACAGGCGAAGAGGACAACTGTACCAACAGACGATTGACAGCAGCAACATAAACATCCTTAGCCTCTGTTACTTCAAAAATTCTTATATCGTTCATCATTACTGTATATTGACTTTACACTTGACACCTTTCGATTCATTTTGCAGACGGTCAAGAGCTGTAACCACAAATATATATTTTCCTTTCACCTCTTGCGGTATCCTGAAATAGCGATTATCGGTTATTGCCATTATATGTGCAGGGTTTTCCAAATCCACCTTGTCACCATCAGCAAAGCAATATACCACAAAACGATGTGGATAATTCATAATATCCTTACTTGCTTTCTCGTCAACAAGCCATAGTAACATCTTGCCATCTTCGTCCTCAACAACAGTCACACCCGAAACTTTGGCAGGCGACTTTGCATCGATGAATGGAGCTTTAGGCATCAATGCCGGATATTTGTAATATCCATCGGCAAGGAAATCGCGGTAGCCCTGCATATTATTCGCAGCCGACGCTGCATCCCAGAAGCACGAGCCCGATATATTGCTGTTCGCACGTTGCAGTTCATATTTTTTTTGTTGCTGATGACCACACAAAGCCGTAGAATCCTTTGCATTGACCGTACGCACTACATCCTGACCAATATACAAAGGACGGCCCGATGCATGCTTTGCCCACCAACCTACAAGTTCTTCATAATCGGCAGCCGCGTGTCCTATCTCCCAATAAAGCTGCGGAATACAGTAATCCACCCATCCCTGCTCTATCCAGAACAAAACATCAGCATTCAGCTCATCGTAACACTGCATGCCGTTTGTCTTGCTACCATGTTCCCAACTCTTCTCGTTGCGGTATATACCAAACGGCGAAACACCGAACTTTACCCATGGCTTCACCTCGCGCACCGTACGATGAAGCTGATATATAAGATGGTTGACATTCTCGCGTCGCCAGGTGCTTTTGTCGGAGCAACCACTCATCTCGAACCATTTATCATCGGGGAACTCCACTCCCTTCACCGGATAAGGATAGAAATAGTCATCTATATGCAAGCCATCGACATCGTAACGTGTAAGGATATCCCTTACTATTCGGCATATATGGTCGCGGTTATACTGCAATGCAGGGTTAAAATAGAGCTGACCCTGATACTCTATGAACTTATCCGGATTTTTCATACTCGGATGCTCAAGCGCAATGAGTTTGGTGGTTTTTGTTCGCGCACGATAAGGGTTTATCCAGGCATGCAACTCCATATTACGGTTATGGCACTCCTTTACCATGAAGGCAAGAGGGTCCCACCCCGGCGAGCACCCCTGCTCACCTGTGAGATAACGGCTCCACGGCTCGTATGACGAAGGATAAAGAGCATCACCCTCCACGCGCACCTGGAACATTATTGCATTCACATTTACCTTTTGCAGATTGTCGAGCATCTCAGTGAGGTAGCCTTTCATCTGCTCCTCGCTCATGCCCGTGAACTGACCATTGACAGCCTGTATCCACGCACCGCGGAATTCGCGCTTGGGATGTTTGGTATTCTGCACCCGTTTTCCGCTTGCAAAAGAACAGAGGGGAACAAGCAAAAGAAGAATATATAATGCCTTTTTCATACAATATCTTATTTAAGTGATGCGAAGATAACTAAAATACTATTATTAAAGAACAATTAACAGCCTGTTTGACATCTATTTTGTCAAGACATTTATATTATCGCATTTTTTTATGTAAATTCGCGAGATTGATTTATGGCAGAGAGTAAGATGAAAGAGAGTAGCAAGAATATCATAATAAAAGGAGCGCGTGTAAATAATCTGAAGAATGTTGATATTGAGATTCCGCGCGGAAAACTTGTTGTCATCACCGGTCTATCGGGTTCGGGCAAATCATCGCTTGCGTTCGACACCCTTTATGCCGAAGGCCAACGCCGTTATGTAGAATCTCTTTCATCATACGCACGCCAATTCTTGGGACAGATGAACAAGCCCGAGTGTGATTTCATCAAGGGCATTCCCCCTGCCATAGCCATAGAGCAAAAGGTAAACAATCGCAATCCTCGTTCAACGGTAGGCACATCGACCGAAATATACGAATACTTGAAGCTACTATACGCACGCATTGGCAAGACCTACTCCCCCATCAGCGGCTCTTTGGTAAAGAAGGATAACCCTGAGGACCTTGTTACATGCATGCAGAGCCGCCCCGAGGGCACGCGATTCCTGCTACTTGCACCTATCCCCAAACGCAAGGGACGCACACTTGAAGAGCAATTGCAGATATATCTGCAACAGGGATTCACCCGTATAGTTCTTGACAAGGAGATAATACACATCGAGGATTACAAGCCAAAGAAACAGGATAAGCCGGCACTGCTCATTGACCGCTTGAGCGTAAACAACAGCAAGGAGAGCGCAAGCCGCCTGCTCGATTCTGCCGAAACAGCTTTCTACGAAGGCAACGGCACTTGCATGATTCAGTTCATGGACGAAGATGCACCACACAGCTTCAGCATACGCTTCGAGGCCGACGGCATGGAGTTTGAAGAGCCTACGGAGCAGATGTTCTCCTTCAACTCACCCATCGGCGCATGCCCCGATTGCGAAGGCTTTGGCCGCATAGTGGGCATAGACGAAGACCTTGTAATCCCCAACAAGACGCTGAGCGTATATGACGGAGCTGTCTTTTGTTGGCGTGGCGACAAGATGGGCGAATGGAAAAACGAATTCTGCCGTCGTGCGCCACAAGACAATTTCCCTATCTTTGAGCCATACTACAACCTTACACAAGAACAGAAAGACTACCTGTGGCATAAAGGTCCTTGGATTGAAGAGTACGGCGAAGGCATTAGCATCGACAACTTCTTCAACATGGTAAAGGCCAACCAATACAAGATACAATATCGCGTGATGCTTGCGCGTTACCGCGGAAAGCCTATATGCCCCACATGCCACGGAACACGACTGAAAAAAGAGGCCACCTACGTGAAGGTGGGAGGAGCAAGCATCACAGAACTTATAGAGATGCCTGTTACACGCCTCAAGACATTCTTCGACAACCTTATACTCGACGAGCACGATACAGCCATCGCCAGGCGCATACTAACAGAGATACGCAACCGCGTTGATTGCCTTATTGATGTTGGCTTGGGATACCTGACACTCAACCGTCTGAGCAACACCCTGTCGGGCGGTGAGAGCCAGCGAATAAACCTTGTAACATCGCTCGGCAGCGCACTTGTAGGCTCATTGTATATCCTTGACGAGCCGAGCATAGGTTTGCACAGCCGCGACACTGACCGTCTTATTAAAGTCCTTTATCGTCTGCGCGACCTGGGCAACACCGTTGTTGTTGTGGAGCATGACGAAGAGATTATACGTGCTGCCGACTACATCATCGACGTGGGTCCGAAAGCAGGCTCATACGGTGGTAATATTGTATATAAGGGCGATATGAGCAACCTTGAGAAAGGCAGCGACAGCTACACAGTAAAATACCTGCTTGGCGAGGAGACAATAGCCGTGCCAAAGCACCGCAGGACATCGAACAACAAGATAACCATAAAAGGAGCAAGAGAGAACAACCTAAAAGGTATAAATGTAGATTTCCCTTTGAACACCTTCACCGTTGTAAGCGGAGTGAGCGGTTCAGGTAAATCGACACTTGTGCGTAACATCTTGTACCGTTCGCTTATGCGCCACTTTGGCAACACCTGCGATGCCCCCGGACAATGCGAAACAGTTGAAGGAGCATTGAAACAGCTGTGTGGCGTGGAACTTATCGACCAGAACCCTATAGGAAAATCATCGCGTTCAAACCCGGTGACATACCTTAAGGTATATGATGAGATACGCCACCTTTTCGCACAACAACCACTGGCAAAGCAGATGAAGTTCGGCGCAGGTCATTTCTCGTTCAATGCCGAGGGAGGACGCTGCGAAGAGTGCAAGGGCGAAGGCACCATCACCGTCTCCATGCAGTTTATGGCCGACCTTAAATTAGAGTGTGAGGTCTGTCACGGCAAACGTTTCAAGAGCGAAGTGCTTGAGGTAAAGTTCCACGGCAAGAACATACACGACATTTTGGAAATGACCATTGGCGATGCAATAAACTTTTTCCAGGAACACGGGCAAAAGCGCATCGCCGACAGCCTGCAGCCTTTGCAGGATGTGGGACTTGCATATATCAAGTTAGGACAATCATCATCGACACTCTCGGGAGGTGAGAACCAGCGAGTGAAACTCGCCTACTACCTGAGCCGACAGAGCGACCGCCCGACGATGTTCATCTTTGACGAGCCTACTACGGGATTGCATTTCCACGACATAAAGAAACTGCTCAAATCGTTCGAACGACTGCTCGAACGCGGACACTCCCTTGTGGTGATAGAACATAACATGGACGTTATAAAATGCGCCGACTACCTCATTGACTTAGGCCCCGAAGGTGGCGAGCAAGGCGGTAACCTTGTTGCAGCCGGCACACCCGAAGAGGTTGCAAAAAGCGAAGAGTCATATACAGGACAATTCCTTAAAGAGAAGTTGGCATAAGAATACAAACGGCAAGTGCATAAAGGTTAAAAAAGAGAGTGAAATAGATTGGGCGGACCTGCACTTGATTAGATTCTTCCTATCGTCAGAATGACAAAACTAAGTTTTGTTATCGGCGAGTTTTGCAGCCATAGGTCGCGTGTAGCATAGACGAAGTTTATGCCACGCGGGTGGCGAAAAGCAAAACGAGCCAATGACATTGCAAATATAGAATGACACGCCGCATTACTCGGGCGGGCCGACCCCGCCGATGAACGTTTAACGAACAACGAATTTCGATTAACGAGAATGTAGGGGCGGGGTTGGCCCGCCCGATGATTCTTGCGAACAATGGTAATCTTAAAAATAAAACCGGCACCGTCTAAATAATAGTAAACAGCCGTTTAAGCATCGGAAACAGGGCAAAAGATGTTTGAGCGGTGTTTATAGCGTTGCTGTTGATATGCGAAAAGCGAGTTCTTTTGTTCCCGATGCTTGAACGAAAAGCTGTGAACGGCAAACAACAGCCGACCGAAGGATGTTGCTTGCAACTCCTGAGCAAAAGGTTGTTGTGACTTATTTTGTCAGTGACGGGCGTTTTTGTAACTTTTTGTGCGACAAAAAGTTAAGATAGAAAGACAATAAGTAGAATAAACGACAAAAGCGTTAAGGGTAAAAACTGCGGTGGAATACAAGGGCAGGCCGACCCTGCCCCTACATTCTCTAAACTCTACACTTTAAACTAATTACTATCAGGGCGGGCGGACCCCGCCCCTACAATACACCCTAAACTCTAAAGCAACAATATAGCAGTTGACCCGCGACTTTCGCAAACTTGTCATCCCGACAGAGCGTAGCGACGAGGGATCTCTGAATCCGCGAATAATAAGATTCCTCACACAAGGTTCGGAATGACAAAATACACTAAATTTTAGTATAAATTCTTATATCGAACTCACGTTATATTATTACCAACTCTACACTTTAAACTATTTCACTATATTAACCCATAGAATACTCCACCGAATATTCCCGCAAGTATAAGAATAAGTATAGGGCTTACTTTAAAGAATTTCATTGCGGCGAATGCGGCCACAAACAGCGCAACACTAACCCAGAACTGCAAGGGAGTATCTGTTGGCGAACCGAAGTTATCCTCGGTCATCAGCAACAGCGCTGCTGATGCAATCAATCCCACCACCGCAGGACGAAGAGCCTTGAAGACAGCCTCGACATTCCTGCTCTTGCTATGTTTCATAAAGAAACGGCTCACAATGAGCATAAGCACTATCGACGGTAACATCACAGCAAACGATGTAACAACAGAGCCTATCACAGCAAGCCACTCAGGCGCACCGCTGTTAAAGACAGCCGTATATCCAACGTATGTTGCGGAGTTGATGCCTATAGGCCCAGGTGTCATCTGGCTTACGGCAACAATATCTGTAAACTCAGCGGCAGTGAGCCATCCATGACGGGATACCACCTCGCCCTGAATGACGGAAAGCATACCATACCCACCGCCAAAGGAGAACAGGCCTATTTTCAAGAACGTATAGAAGAGCTCGAGAAACAACATCATGCCTTACCTCCTTTCACTCTGCCGTAGATAAAACCTGCGACACCGGCAACGATTATTATAAAAATGGGTGAAACACCTGCAAAGACAATCAGCAATGCCGACAGTACAGGAATCCACAGTGTAGTCCACCCTATACGGGCACTCTTTGCAACATTAAAGACAGGAACAGCTATCAGTGCCACCACAACAGGGCGCAACCCTTTGAATATATTGTTTACCACTTCGATATGGCGGAACTGACGGAAGAATAGTGCTATAAGAAGTATTATCACCACCGACGGCAAGGCACAGCCGAAGGCGGCAGCCACAGCTCCTGCCACACCACGCAGACGATAGCCGACAAACACAGCCATATTGACGGCAAACACTCCCGGTGCCGACTGTGCAAGAGCAAGCAGGTCGGTAAACTCAGCAGCTTTAATCCAACCGTTACGTTGCACGATATCGCGTTCCAGAAGCGGTATCATGGCATATCCACCGCCAAAGGTAAAAAGACCTATGCGGAAGAATGTTGCAAAGAGTTTGAAGAGTGATGTCGGCATATTATTCAAACATTCAGGGACAGACAAATGCCTGCCCCTGAAATTCTTATTTATAGGAGGGCAGGCAGACCCTGCCCCTACAATCCATATTATTGTAAAATGTATAAAAAGTGAAGTTCAAGGCTTGCGAAGCCCGATAAACCGCAGTTTACTTTTGTGTAAATGAGGATTTAGAGGGCAAGCGTAACGCAGAAAACTTGTGCAAACGAGTGACACATAAAGTTCACTTTAATGTTTTACAACGAGTGCAGCCAAGTCTCGGCATTTACCAAATTCGCTTTTTAGTCATTTTACTTTGCTTTTTCAGCTACCCAATTATATGCATTACGGAATATCTCAATCCATGGTGTAACATCATCAGCCAAATGGTTAGCAGGATATGTAGCACACTGCCATGGGAAGATAGCACGCTCGGGGTGAGGCATCATTGCTACGTGACGGCCGTTGGCACTTGCAAGAGCCGCTACGTTGTAGTCAGAGCCGTTAGGGTTAGCAGGATAGCCTTCGTAAGCATACTGAGCAACGATGTTGTACTTCTCGGCATCGTAAGGCAATGAGAACTTACCCTCGCCGTGAGCAACCCATACACCAAGACGGCTGTTAGAGAGCGAACCGAAGAGAACGCTGTTGTTCTCGGGTATATTGACACCGACGAATGACGACTCGAACTTGTGTGAGTTGTTGTGCAACATACGTCCGCGCTCTGCATATTCAGGATTGATGAGGTTAAGCTCCATCATCAACTGACAACCGTTACAGATACCGAGTGACAATGTGTCCTCGCGCTGATAGAAGCGGTCGAGAGCGGCCTTAGCCTTAGGATTGAAGAGGAAGCCACCGGCCCATCCCTTAGCAGAACCAAGAACGTC
>JAEIGA010002330.1_pt1 | contig 30333 bp, 56 predicted proteins | sample 9270691 | NCBI WGS metagenome assembly JAEIGA01 (sample SAMN17057246, study PRJNA624740) | gut metagenome | biome: biome; isolation source: fecal sample | host: Bos grunniens | place: China: Xizang | collected 2019
TGGGATTCGATGATCCGTCGATAGACAGACTTATTGCAGCCGTGCCAGGAAAGACCAATCAATACAAACTGGCTGGTAATTCAATCGTCGTGGATTGTCTCGAATCAATATTCAAGTCAATCTACATCGACAGGACGTTCAGAAAACCCCGTCCCAAACAGATTTCCCTTTTCGACATTCCTGAAAAGAGGGTCAATCCCGTCCTCATGAGGTCATCGGATGACATTGAAAATGAAGTCAAAGAATTGGGAAGAATAAGGGAAGAAAAAAGGGAGATTAGTGGAGATACCCTCGATGTTTTGAGTGGAGATTATACAGGGGGGAATGGAGCTTGAATTTCCCCACCGACGAAGAATACGACAACCGTGTAATGGAGATAATGAGACAGTACGGAACGATCACACCGAACAAATTAGCCAGTGTGACAAAACGCAAACATGAGACCGCTAAACACTCACTGACAAGATTGGAAGAAAAAGGGTTGATTTATTCCACCAAAATCGGCAATAGGACTTACTACACACTTATGCCGACAGGGAAGAATAATAGGGTCAAGCCAGACGGTAAAAGAGGGAAGAATAAGACCGATAGGGTTGCTCGACCCTTAGACCCCCCCTCGATACCCTCTCAACCCGAATTTCCACTGCACAGGGCTAACAACCGTCTCGAAGTGATCCATGAGAGAGGATTCGTTTGCTATCCCCTTGTTACCGGTAGTGAGGTCACAAGGGATTTCGTGAGAACGCACATCGACGGAGAATTCCAAGTCAAAATCCACAAGATAGGTCAGTTCAAGACCACTGACTACATCGCGGATTCTGATATTAGGATAAGATGGAGCAAGACCGGACTATCCACCAACGTCTCGATGATAGGTAAAATCCAAATGCCCAATGACAGGGAAGCTTTTACCGTCAGAACGGTCTCAGGAAAGAACGGAAAATTCAACCTACTGTCAATCTGGCCACACGCACGGTATATCTATTATATCGGCATAGAGCAAACAGCCGAATTGGAATTCCAGCAACAGATTTCAGACATTTGTTCAGTCCTGAAACACTTTGGATGGCAGTTTGAAAAGAGAGTACCGCAACTTGTCGGGAACATCCATTACGGATTCAACGACACCATACTGGGTACAAGGGTGGGACGCTATAATGAAAGTGATTCAGACCAAATCCACTACGATCATTCTCATGGCATACCGGAAGCCGAGACCTATTCTGAATTGAATGGTTACAAGACTGATCCAGAAGTCGTTGAGATAATGGTCAAGTTGCCGGATATTGTCAAATCGCTGACAGTGGCAATCAATGAGACCACCAAACAGATTACGATGTTGCAGTCACAAATCGTTTCAATTCTCGATATTCAGACAAAAACCGTCCAGGTCGTGACTGAAAGCAAACAACCCGAAACCAAATTTTCCAACGATGGGGGAATGTATCAATGAATGACAAGGAAGTTGCAAAACTCAATGAGATTGCTGACAAGCTCGACAGAATGGGCGACGAATTGACCAAAAGCGGAGTGATAGGATACGGAATGTCACTGAAAAACCAGTCCAGGTCAATCAAAAGAATCGCGGAGGAAATCGAATGACCAGTGGGATTCTATTGATAGATGTTGATTCAAAGATTCCCAATCTCGCATTGATGAAAATATCGAGATATTACAAGAATTTGGGATATGAGGTAGGATTCAACGTGACTGATCCCGAATATATCTATGCGTCATGTATATTCAAGAAGAACAAGCACAGACTGGACGGACTTGAATTCCTTTATCCGAATGCCATCATCGACAAGGGAGGTAGCGGATTCTCTCTCACAAAGAACCTATCGGATCAAATCGAAAGAATGACACCAGACTACAACTTGTATCCAGATTGTGACAGATTCTATGGTTTTACAACGAGAGGGTGTATCAGAAATTGTCATTTCTGCATCGTGTCGAAAAAAGAGGGAAAATTCAAGAGATTGTATTCCACCGGTCACGAATGTTTGGCGAACATAATGGGCAGTGATCCTTACAGATTCAAGAAGATAGAATTTCTTGACAATAACATACTGGCTGACAAAGAATGGTTTATGGAGCTTACATCGGAGATAATGAAATTCAACATCCGCCACAAGCTTTATGTCGATTTCAACCAGGGACTTGATGTTAGATTACTGGATTCTGAGATTGCTGAGAGATTATCGAGACTGAAACCGATCACTTGTTGGAAATTCGCGTTTGATTCGATGGCAGTCAAAGAGGACGTACTGAGGGGAATCCAGTTACTCAAAGACGCTGGTATCGACACACACCATAAGGTAATGTTTTACGTGTATTGTCATAACGGAGAGCAAGTACCGGACGCGGTAGCCAGATGCCGTATTTTGAAAGAAAATAACGTCACTGCATACTCAATGATTAACATTGATGTTGAGCCGACTTATGAAATGAAGAAACTGAAACACTGGACAAGACCCTGGTCGTTTTGGAAAGTGGACTATGACGATTACAGATATGGAGTGGGATCAGAATGACATTAACTTCACCATGCTACGTACCCAGCGATGATTCGACAAGAAACTTACAAGAACTGTCACGTTTGAAAAAACTACCATTGGAAATGAAAGTTGTCTATTCAAAGACGATCATCCAAAAATTCTATGTAGAAAACAATGGAAAGGTATATGTTGGATTCAGTGGCGGTAAGGACAGTACAGTACTTTTACACCTTGTAAGGTCAAAATATCCTGAAACACCAGCAGTATTTTTCGACACCGGAATGGAATTCCCTGAAAATAGGAAATTCGTCAAATCATTCGATAATGTCGAAATGATGAAACCCAGGATGACTTACAAGGAAATCGTAGAGAAATTTGGATACCCCTGTATTGGTAAGACTTGTTCCCACTGGATAGGGATAGCTCAGAAAGGAAGCCCGTCGGGAATAAGACAGATGAATTCTGACAGTAAATTCGGATACAAGAAGTATAATTGGATGGTTAATGCACCATTCAAGGTATCGGAACGTTGCTGCGACATAATGAAAAAAGAACCAGCGAAGAACTACAACAAATTGACTGGTCGTTCTCCGATCATCGGAACAAGGGTCGATGAATCCGACATTAGAGAAGAAACATACCTGGCGAAAGGCGAAATTCACGAATCACACGGTATTCAGATATGCTCACCACTTTCAATATGGACTGAAAAAGACATAAGGGACTATATTGAAATCAACAACATCCGTCTCAGTGAGCTTTACTACATGGGATATGACCGTTCAGGTTGTATGTTTTGTATGTTCGGGATCATGGGAGACCGCAACAGATTTTTGAAACTCAAAGCAACGCACCCGAAGATATGGGAAAATTGCATGAGAGAGAGAGAGCAAGGCGGTTTGGGATTACGTGAAGTATTGGAATTTATGCACATCCCGACAGGTTGTGAGCAAACCAATTTCAAACAATTCATAGAGGGATCACAATGAAGATTGGATTATACGCAAGAGTATCCACTGATGATAAGGGACAAGACCCTGAGACACAGATTGACATTATCAGAGAGATAGCAATCAAGAGAGGATACGAAATCGAGGGTGAATACATTGATTTCAAGTCCGGTAAGGACGCGAATCGTCCACAGTGGAAAACACTGATGGAGAAAATCGTCAATGAAGAAATCGACGGGATAATGGCATTGAGACTTGACAGGGTAATGAGGTCAGTCAAGCATTTATGCGACACAATCGCAATAATCAAACAACATCACGCGAGACTGATATTTTCCGACATGGAGTTTGATCCTGACAACCCTAACAGTCAATTGACCATCAACATCCTGGGAGCAATCGCGGAATGGGAAAGGGAGATAATCTCAACACGCACAAGAGAGGGGATGCAGCACCGCATCGCTAAGGGACAGAAATTCGGGAAAGCTCAGAGGGAGCTACCGGTACACCGTATCGCCCTTATGCGTATGAACAACATGGGATGGAAAGCAATCGCACAAGAATTGGGAATCCCTAAAACAACGATCATCGACAGACGCACGGACATTGAGAACGAGATAGCGGTCATCAAGGGGTCGGATAAGGTCTCAGTAGTCGGAGAGGGGTCGGATAAGGGGGGGTCAATTTGACCGTATGTCCTTTATATACCCTAAGACCGAAATCGAAATGGTCGGACAAGCAACGTCATCCGACACCCTATTTTTCGGGAAATTGCGAGAAATTGTCATGGAGTGACGTTCATCACAGAAAATGCAACGTATGTAATCACTTACTTACAATTTGCACCGGATTAACGGAAATTTTTGTGTGCAAAGCAAAGGTGAGACAATGAAGCTTTACACAACAACGGGGACGATCAAGCTCAGAGAAAGATGTAGGGAGCTTGACGTAGGTCTTATGATGGTCAATCATTGGAGAAATCCCGAACAATGGTCATATTTCGCAATCGACAACGGATGTTACTCAGCTTATGCACAAGGGATAGAGTGGAATCCGACACAGTTTATCAAAATCCTATACAAATGCAAACAATTGGGATATAAACCCGATTTTGTAGTGATCCCCGACATAGTAGGTGGCGGGATTCAGAGTTTGATAAAATCTGAGATATGGGGGGAATTGCTAAAAGCTGAATTCCCCGATTGGAAATTCTATTTGGCAATCCAGGACGGGATGACCTATGGGGACGTAGCAATTTCCAAATTGCTTTTGAAAAGGAAGATTGCCGGATTGTTCATCGGTGGGACGATGGATTGGAAAATGAAGAACATCGAAATTTGGTCGGATTACGCTAAACAATGGAATTTGAAAATCCATGTAGGAAGAATCGGGCCGTTGGAATCAATAAAAAAATGCGATGAAGCTGGAATAGACAGTATTGACAGCACATCATGGGTGCAGAACAAAGGATGGTTGGAGACAAGAGTAGCAGAATATAGGGGGAAGCAGAATGAACTACAATGAGAATTGGTATGATAGCGAAGTCGGAATCAGAGAATACTATGAGGAACAATCTAAGGATAAGGCATTGAGAGGGGATTTTACTTTTTGCAGTCAGAATTTGGATTACCTTGTAGAAATCTACATGACGGATAATGAGGGAAACGTGATCCGTCAAGATTCTTTCGACGAATTATGGAAAGCACAAGACAGAATGGAAGAATGGGTTTCCGAGCTTTACAGAAAAGGAATGGAGAAAACCCACACGATCAGTTACGTCAAGACAGAAGTCAATAGTTATACCTATTATGCACCGCAACAAATGATGAAGTGGAAAAATGAGGGCATAAGAAATTCAATTAAGAATTTGAAAGACAGAATTGCCCATGAACAACGCAAAGAGGAACGTAACAAACGTTGGAGAGAGGGATGCGAATGGGCAAAATCAAAAGGATGCAAGATTAGGTTGGACTTAGGAGTGAGACGGCAGACACTTATCAAACACCTTGTTAAGCTCAACCTGGTCGATGAATGGAACGAGAAGTATCCGGAATTCGCAATAACGAAAGAGGGATAAGCAAATGTCAAAAAGAATAGGTCTTGTATGTCCCGTTTGTGGTTTTGACGGTTCAGTGTATGTTGATGATGACTACGACAAGAATCCATACCCGATTTACTGTCCTGAGTGCGATCATATATTCGATGATAATTCCGAATGTCATTGCAGCGATTGTAGTTGGAACGATGACGGGCATTGTCTGATCCCTGATGATGACCTGGTAACATTGGGCGAAGATTGTCCTTACAGGGGAGAGGATGAATAATGACGGATTTCAAACCATATCATGTCATAACACCGGATTGCCCTTATTACGATGATTTGTCCGATTGTCCCAATACAAGTGCTGCGACAGGAGAACCATTTTGCATGGGTTGTGAATATTGTGCTTTGATCCAATCAGAAGAACAGGAAAAGGAATTCGACGATTATTGTGATTCAAGACTAAGATGGGACGAATTTGACGGGGATGATAGCTAATGTCAGTCTATTGTCCTCATTGCGGTTGGAAACAGCGTACAAGCGAATGTCGTATGCTCAGAACGACATTCCGCAATTTGAACGGAAGTATCGACATTATCTACTCATTCCGTTGTGAATTCTGTCAAGAGAAAATCAGAGCAGAGATTCAAGATACCAAACTGGGGGACTTGTTGTGACATTGATCGAGATAGACGATGACCGTCTCTTATCCTTGTTACCGGCTACAACGTCCGAATTGGCGATGATCCTTTCCGGTACCACCGATAAGAAGTCTGAGACGTACAAACGCTACATGACATTGATTAACAGGCACATGGAATCAATGAAACGCTACAACATAGTCGAAATGACCGGAATCAAAGCAAGGACGAAAACCTGGGGGATGATCCAATGACCGCTATTGACGAAACGCTGAGTGATGCAATGATGATGATTAATCTGATACCGAGGATGGTCATGTTAAAGACCATCGCTGAACAGGAATTGGATTATCAGATAAGAAAAAGGAAAGGACAGACTGAGAGCTGGGAAGAAGAAGAATCAAAACACAGAGACCAGGCAGCGAAAAAGATTCAGGATACCATAACTGACGAAGAACGTGAATGGGTACTAACACACAAGGACATGGTAAGGGATGTTCTGTCCAATCATCCGTCACCTAAAAAGGACGGCAGAGGGAGACCTAAGAAGAAAAAGGAGATTGAAGAATGAAAGTAAGCGACATAAATCCGAACATCAAAGGCAAGGTCAGGTGCAAATGCTGTAACAATGTGATGCCGATTGCAGACGTACTTGTATCGGGGGATGCGATGGTCTGTCCGATATGCGGGGAATATGAGAGATTTATCGACGAGGTGGAAGAATGACCAATCCAATCTATTGTGAGAGTGATGATAAAGGACACATACCGATTTTAATCACAAAACACAGAAAAGGAATACTCGTTGAAATAAGAGCTTATTATAACAATAAACAAAGCGGAGCAATCTGGAACACAATGACCTGGGAACAGGTCAGAAGATTGCGTGATAATTTGAGTAATTGGTTGATTGAGAATCCTAAGGAGGGTGAATGAATGACTGAAAAGTCAGAAAAAGTCAATGAAAGTCAAAATGTCTTTGTCAGGTGCAAATTGATGACAATCTAAAACCATCCTAAACCGTCCAGCAAACTTTTTACTTTTTTTCTAACAGATAATCTTTATAAATCCGTGTGCCAGGTAATATTTTTCGAGGTTTTAAAAATGGCTAAGATCATCATAGCTGGTTTTACCGGAAAGACACGTCATGCACACGGATTGTATGACACAAAGAATGAGACGGTTAAAGAATGGGTGAAGTCTCACATGGACATTCTCTCAGGGGATGTCGGTTGCATCATGACACCCACCGGCAGACTACTGGCAGACTGGAAACGCACACCATCGAGATGGGGAGCTCAGTTCAAGTGGTGGTATTGAATGGCATATTACGTTCAGACACCCTCAGAAAAAGAACGTGTAAGGTGCGGATCACTCGCAGACGCTTACATGGATGCAGCAGCAATTCTTATCGGCCAGTACAAAAAGACCGGTGGCAACATCCACAGGACGATCAAAGGTTATCACGGAAGTACTGGAATCAAGATTTTCGATTCCGCAACAGGAAAATCGTGCAATCATTGGGTGAGATTCTACAACGGAGATAACCCAAAGGACGGATACCAGGAAGTATGGTACGATAAGAGGTCAGGAATCGGATACAAGTCCAAATCATTCCCTAAGAACTGGATGTGATAGGTATGGTTACTCTCGTATGTATTTGCAAAGGTAACGATGGATTCATTCTGAAAAATCTGACCGTCAGATCATTAGATATGAAAGAAATCATCGACAAATTCAGAAAAACAATCGGATGGGGATTCGACACCACCAATTTTGAAATTTTCCAACAGGGAAAAGGAACGTGGTATTGTGTCGCAATGCACAACGGACGCGGATGGACAAGAATCGCCACCAACGTTAAAGGATGGGAAAAATACGCATCACCGTCCTGGGTGAAGAAAGTCAAGGCAGCATTGAGGTGATCCACATGAAATACAAAATATTAAACAAAAAATACGGGGGAACTCAGACTGACAGCATCACATTCGCAAGACATTACGCGGGTGTCATTGCAAGAAAAAACTCACGCAATCCTAAATGTCCAGTATATGAAAATGGAAAGATAATCGGACACGTTGTTTACAACGAGTTAAGCGAAAAATTGTTCTGGCATTACCCACAGAAGAACGGGGTAAAAATCTACACCATGTATGCTGACGGCAGATTGAAATCAAAATTAAGGTGATCTAAATGTCAAGAAAAATCACACTGGAAGCTATGAAAAAGGCATTACCGCCTGGAACAAAAGGAATCGCATTGTATGAGAATGTAAGGACTAATGGCAAAGTCGAGACGAGAAAGATGACTTATGCCGATTTCCTGAAAATCCCGTCAAAAGTGAAAGGCAAGGTCAAGACAACTACCTATTGGAGTGGTGGACGTTCTGACGGCCCAGAATTCAAAGGCGGTTTCTACACCGATGTTATGATGATTATCAAACTGAACGGTACACACTACTACTATTTCCTCACAGTGAAAAAGACGCTGAATTCGGGAAAGGACAGTTATGTAATGCCCACTAAGAAGAACAGCAACTTCGCAGACTATTACTGAGGGCGATCAAAATGACATACTACGTAACCAAAGGCGAAAACCGTTTTTCAAAATCTGGAAGACCGATACCCACCGGACTGAGAAGATTCGACAACATCGTAGATGCGAGAAAATACGCTATCACGCTGACGGAAAAATATCGTGACCGTGACGGATATTTCATTGATCCTAAGACAAAAAATACATGGGAAGTTGGACTGGGCGTCACTTTCATTCTCAGATCACTGAAAGGAGAAGAAATCGGAAACGTCCAATACGGTCAGCCGAATCTGGCATTTCCCAAAGGGTATTATTGGCATACGGTTGAAAGATACGAAAGCCATTGGTCGTTACTGAACAAGGACGGCACTATCAAGAAGAAGTACAGGTGATTCAGATGACATTCAATATATACCTGGTTACAAAAAAAGGAGAAAAATCAGTAACCGGTGACGATCCATACGCAGACAGGATCAAGAATATCACAGATGCCAGAAAAAAAGCATTCTGGTCTTTTACAGCACGCGGATTCTTTAAAACTGGCAACCGCACGGGAGATTACAAGGTTCTTGTCTATCAGTATGTGAATGATATGGAATTTTATTGCGGTGAGGTAACAGAAAACGCAAAAGGAGAACGTTACTGGAAGACATACTCAGGCAATAAATACGAACTGAAAAGCGATGGCAGACTGGGAAAGAAATTAAGGTGATCCAGTGACCTACTACTACGCAATCTACCTTGACGATTACATGGGAATCGGCAAAGTACACAAAGCATCGACGATGAAGAACGCACTGGCTGGTCTCAGAAAACTCTTATCCAGCGAACACCAGGATGCGGGTCTTATCGCAACATCCGAATTGCCGGTGGGAAAGGTACTGTCATCCAACAGACAGGTCAAAGGATACATGGGTTCGATGACCGCACACGTCGGTAAGAGATACCACAACTACAACCACAACGGAAGAAGCATCAAGATACCTGGCACGGACTATCTTTGGTTAGGCAAGGGCAAGAGGAAAGTCCAGTTGGTCATGTCAGACGGATCATTGAGTACATGGTAGGAGGGTAAGAAAATGGTAATGAGATACACAGTCACAATCCCGTCAATGAGACCGAAGTACATGGGTCACGTATGTTCTGATATGAAGTCTGCACTGAAATTCGCTTATCGCGAAGCGAAAGAGAACAAACGTCTGGTTGAAATCAAGAAATACATGACACCGACAGAAATCGCAACAGTCTGGATGTATGATGGCAGCATCGAAGAAGCAAGGGGAAAGATGCTTGTCAGATTCAAACACAATGGCAAATCTACTATCAAGGTACTGAAAGCAGACGGGACGATAAGCAAAAGGAGAGTATTCTGATGGTTTATTATTACGGATACGACGCAACGATGTATGGGCCGGCAAGAAAAACCGAAATGCACGAATCTAAGAATCTCACAATCGCGATGAAGAACGCTTACAGAATGGTAAGAAGCGGTTGGGAATCAGTGTGCATCACAAATGAGAGAACATACAAAGAAAAGTCAGTCACAAGGATAGTATCATTCGATGAAATCATCAAGAAAATGATCGTTGTGATTGTAAATCCCAAATCACTGTCGAAATACGTTCTGAAATCCGACGGTTCTCTGGGTAAAAAGGTATGGTGATTGCATGAAAGTAAAGATTCTGGTAAGAGTAATGAACAATCTGGACAGAACACGTCTTTTTGAATCCGCCAACTCAATCGAATCCGGTAGGAAGAAAATGATGGCAAAATGCAAAGCGAATCCATACAGATGGTATGAATTCTACACGATCAAGGGAACGTACCTGGGCAGTATGCAGTACAGGTCATCGGGAAAGGATTTCGTTTGGTCATCGAAGAATACCAAATCATCCAAGATTGCGTCAAAAGTGAACAAGGACGGCAGTCTGGGTTCTAAGGTGGAGTTGTGGTGATACGATGATTTATGCAGACTACACATACGGCACAGACCATTCCAAGAGGAAATCATACAAGAACATTGACAACGCGAGACGCGCTGCAATAGTCTGGTGCAAAGCACACAAGGGAGATTTCGTATCATTTTACAGATCAAAGGATTCATTCAAGCCATTCGGGAGTATGGTATGGACTAAGGGAGACAAATACCCATCATATTTCATGCTATGGAACGTTGATGACCGTAATTATGGACAGGGTGTATCCGAGGGAGCTTACGAGGTCAGACCGGACGGAAAAATAAGGAAGTGATCCAATGAAACAGATTTACGGATACTGGTATCGTACCAAGAGCAACAGTAAAGGAAAGACGTGTGAAACCAAAAAACAAGCTCTGAAAGAGATATACTCATATCTCAAAAACCGTCCCAATTCGAGAGAACACATCGTACTATGGCATTTCAAGAAAAGGGGAACTGATGACACTTTCATGGTCGGATGGGATAACATCGACGGTGAGAGGAAAATAGTGTATGTTGCTGGTTATGGCGAACAGATCATCCAGTTAAAACCCGACGGAACTCTGGGAAAGAAATACAAATACTGGTATGCAGGGGGATGGTGAAGTTGTCCAAATACACGATAACTGAATATGTTTCAAGATTTCCCAGCAACGTTCAGACTGGAATCAAGAACGCGGTCACAAGGAAGCTCAGATCATTCGGAATGACTGGTGGCGAACTGAAAACGAATGTCAGCAGAGCTATGAATTCAAGGTTATCAGACCTGGACGAACTCATAGATGTTTACTACTGGCTGGATAAAGCGAATTCGACCCCTGGCCCGAAACCCAAGAAAAGGTGATCCGATGGTATCTACACGGAAAGCCAGAAAACAATCCAAGATGATCCTGGAAAATATGACTGACGAGCAAAAAAAAGCACTGGCAGAAATTCCGGCACCCAAAAAAGCAGTCCGTGTCGATAAACCTGGGAAGAAATCATTTTGTGAGAGACACCCCAGGACGTGTAAAGCTGGGGAAGTCGTTGGAATGGTGGGTGTAGGTGCCGGAATAGTCGCATTGGACATGGCAACAGGCGGAGCCGGATTCAGCGAGGGTGTCCTTGATCCTATTTTCGAGAAATCAAAAAAGAAGATTACCGACATTCAAAAGACACACGAAGCAAGGGAGAACAGCAAGAAGATACTGGCTGATATGCAGAAGAAATCTGAGAAGAAAACTCAGACAAAGACAAAGACTGCAACAAAGAAGAAATCCCCAACCGTGCAGAAACGTCCTACAACGAAAAAATCAACTGCATCCAATAAGAAACCCGTGCCTAAGAAGAAAACGGTCAGGAAGCCAAAGGATGAACTTGATTATTGGAGAATTATATGACACGCTACATAGTCAAGCACACATCACGAAACGGGATTACCAAAAAGATGATCCTGACGATTCCATACGGGAAACATCCCAAAGCGATCCGTCACGATTGCCCTTTATCTGAATGGCCGACAGGCACAAGACTTTATTACGAGAGTAACGGGCAAGAGATAGCGGTCATAGTATTAGACAAGAGAACGAAGCAGAAAAGGATAACATGGCATCGGATATGAACGAGAAACCAAGAGGATTCGGCAGACGCGAATTGAACGGTTGCGGTCACACCATCGAGGTATCTGGCGGTGAGACGTACTCAACATCATCAATGAATGTCAGATACGTTCTATCCGCGTTTTCCGGTTATGCTGCATCGCACCCTGATAAGAAGATGATGCTGAATGTCGTTGATGATTTCGGACGGAAGAAACCAGTAGCACGTTCTATCAACGGGCATACATCACTATTGATCCTTTTCAGATGATATATCACCGCTAAACCTCTTACTCTATTTTCAATAACTATTTATATTAGTAACACAATGTGTTACACAAGTTGGAAACAACTAAGAGGATGAAACAATGACAGACAGAATAACGATACCCAATGGGGAAGTTCACGGGATAATGATCGCTTTTCGTGAGGACATAAGCATCGGAACGCTGCACAAGTTCTGTGCCGAATTCAATCCGGAAATCGAAATCGACGAGGATTACGGACTTTTGTTCACATTCAATGTGGATGACGAAACGATGGATTATTTCTATCAGATGTATGGTTGCTATGCAACATCATTCGAGTGCGATACCGATCAAAAGCCGAACGGGATAAAACCGTCGCTGAACCAATCAAGGAAAGAGACAAGGACATTGCCGATTACTAAACACGGGAATTCCCTGACGCTGAATGTGACCCCGATGTGCAAGAATCTGGGTGTTTCCCAGGGCGATTCGGTCAAGACCACACTGGAAACCATTAATGAACCGTCCACATGGGGGATATTCGATGCTAAGGGCAATCTCGATTGTGATCCCGAACCGATGATATTCAGGACACGTCAGGAAGCTCTTGAAATGCTTAATAGCGACGCATACGAAAGCCAGTCGGGATACTACGTAGATAAGGTGATATGATGAAAGTATTGGAATGTAACCGCTGTCACAACCTTTTTAAATCGTCCGAGAACCACTTGTCGATATTCCGCGACGGGAAACCAGCGAATTTCTGCAAAAAGTGTTCAGAGACATTACTGGTGGCGATGGTCTCAGGTATGGGATACGGAAACGAATATGAGAAAATGGTCTCCGATTTGGAAAACGAGGAAAAATACGAGAAAATGATGGATAAATGCAAGAAAGCCGTTGGAGAATTGTAAACACCAAAACCCTTTCCCATCCCTCTTTTTCTAAAATATTAAAAACCCGTACTGATAATATATGGTACGATGCGAGGATACGCAAGTATCCTTTCATGCACCCATAGACGGGGGACGATCAATTCCCGACTGAGTACGCACTTCATCCCCCGTCGCACCTTTTCTTAATTGAAAATCATCAATTAACACAATACTTAATTGCATAAACGGTCAAAATCTCAATTACCGGACGTATTGCAGCGGTACAAAACACGTACCTTTCGGTACAAAACCCTGCACTTTTTTCTGAAATGCCCTGAGGATTGAGAGGATCATCATATCACTCATTGCAGTCTGGCTATGCAACAAAATTTCGCTTTTCTTTACTATATAATTAATTAATTGCAGTGAAGCACATTCTGAACGTATCCCTTTATAAATCCGTGTGCCACCTAAGAACAATATGCTTGAATTGTCGATTATTCTGATGTTATTGCCGATTGCACTATTCGTAATCAGATTCGTAGTGAAGAAAAAAGAGATTAACTGGCTGACGTTTGTTACCGGTATCTGTGGAATCAGTGCATTACTCATTGATGACACGATTGAAGCTCAGACAATGGTCATCGCCATTATGCCCTTGATCCTGGTGGTTATGTTCTCAGGACTTGAAATAATGGGACTTGTCGGAGGAAAACGCTGATGGCGAACGAATCGCGTGAAGCAACCGACCTTTTGACCGATCCGCAAGTACCAGAAGTCGGGGATATGCCAGAAACCATGAGTGAGACACCTTACGGTATGGCTTTCGGTCTCTTATCCGCATTAGAGGGTAAAGAACTGGAAATAATGACCAGGAGCAATCCCAGATTAGTCCAGGCAGCACAGGTATCCTATTGCATGGTAGCTCAATTCGGTTCAATGTATATCGCTGGTGAGAACGATCAACTGGGAAGATTCGCGGTATCTCTCAACGGTGAGGGTAGGAAAGAAATCGTCGATTCTCTCAGAGCCGGTGGCGATATGCCAGACGCTTATTACGAGAATCAGTCTGCATCCGTCCGTTCAGTCCCTAAGACCTACTCAGATGCAGTCGATGATGACGAGGACTGAAATGGCAAGAGCTAAGGTCTATCGCGGAAGATTGGTACGCAATAAGCGTTACCACAACAAGAGAATGCACCTGGTCACGTCGTATGTGAGATACGGTATAGAACTGGGTGTCTATTCTGACGCTTTCGATATTTTCGTTAAACAATGCAAGAACAGGATTAAGAGGAATCTGCAAAACGTAATCATCGTGACCGGTGACACTGGTAGCGGTAAATCGACATGGTGTATTCAATTCGCAATGGAACTGGCAAAGGCACTGGGTGTCACATTTGACCTTGACAGGGACTATATGTATGGTTCAGAGGACTTATGGGAGAAACTACAAAACCCAGACGCATCGCCCATATCATTGTTCGACGAGGGTTCAGTATCGCTGAATTCGATGAACTCACGCAAGACGGGAGACCGCGATATAGTCGTGATCCTGGACACAATGAGGTCTCGCGGACTGACTACAATTATCGCATTGCCAGATATTAGACAGTGCAACCCATCGATCAGACGCATTCATGCGAATTACGTCATCGAATGTTCGTCAATAGAGCATCCGTTCGTAAAAGGATACGACAGGGGATTTTTCGAGGTCAAGGATAAAAGGTACTCGAAGAAGAAAAGATACGATCCCGATCCGTGGTGGAATGTTCTATACACTGGGATTTTCGGCAAACTGGCACCGGATATTGATGAAAAATATCAGAAAATCAAGAGGTCAAGACAGGATGGCTTACTCATTGATATTCGGAAAAGGAACAAGGTCGAGGAAGTCAAAGTACAGTAATAAGGGGGATAGAATGAAAGGAATAGAAGAAGAACATTGGAGCAAACTGATAATGGATTCTGTCGGAGACGATTTTGAAAAAGCGACGGAATTCCACAATCAATACAAACTATGGCAGTACCACATCATGATAGAAGTGGCGATAGGTGTAGGGATTTTATCGTTAATGATGCTGGGAACAATATTCGGTTGTTACTGGCTGGGTTTATCGAGTAGCGACGTATCGCCACCGGACATGGACGATGTTTTCTCAGTGATCCTATTCTGGATGGGATCAATGGTCGGTGTGTGCTTCACATTGACACGTGATAATCTCTTGAATAAACTCAGTAAACGCAAGGACAACATCGCATACCACTGGGATAAGACGGAGGGTAAGGAATGCAAGTAATCATCATGGGCGAGGACAGGGCGGAATTCTGCACTGTCGCTAAGAAGAATAAAGAGAAGCACTTTATCAAAATCAGGAATTCCCAGCTTTACAAGGTCTATCCCAACGGATTGTGCCGTATGAAGATAGACTGGTTCGGTGAGGAAATCCGCACTGATGAAGTCATCGTCTATGCTGAGAATGAGACCATACCCTACATCGTCAAGATTGGTGTCAGATACGGTATGGAATCCTTACTCATGTCGATTGATGAACACAAGAGGATGACCAACGGTTCATGGTTCAAAAAGAAACCCTGGTTTGATCCTGGGAGTGGGAAGTTCATTTGGAATCTGATTAAAAATCCGGCATTCTGGATAGTGACCATCGGACTGATATTCACAGCACCCATGATACTGTCGGGATTTTTCGGAGTGTGATTGAATGGAGGAATTAAGCGGTTTTCAGAAATTCAAAAGGAGTTTGGACAGGTGGTATAAGACCAGATTCAAGGGATATGTGATCCTGAGAACGTATTCCGAATTCGCCATTGATGATGACGGATATACGGCAGAGCCGTATGACTGCAAACTTACATACCGTCTGATTAAGAAATCAGATTTGCCACCGGAAGCGGTTCATTGCACAGGAGAGCCGTACAATTACTGTCTGGATACGGTCAAGAGACGCTATCAGATGCACGACAGGGGATTCGGAGCTTTGGACGCGAATCTATACATGGAGTTCGACGGTTTTGAGGATGCACTGAGTAGCAAATGGACTGATTTCAACCATTTCGATATGAAAAAGGGATTGATCCTGGCTGGAATCGTGTTAGCCGTTGCAGCGGTTCTCTTTATCTATACAAGAGGTGGAGCATGAGTGATTGGATGAATGACTGGAATCTCAACCATTCGGGAGATATACTCGAAGATATGTTGGGCAATAACAGGGAAATGACACTGGCATTACGCGATTCGATGAAAAAGGACAGCAAGACACGTTCTAAATTCATCATGGTAATCGGACTGATGTTCGGGATCATCGGAATCTCATTCCTTTTTGTAAAGTTCATACCTGGGATAATCTCTCTTTGGTTGCTGGGAATGTGCGTAGGGATGATCGTGGCAAGTCTCTTTGGGAGACTTTTCTCGATGCCGGTAATTGATTCCGTGTCAGTACACCTTAAAGTCATCAACTATGTTGATAACGTTATCAGGAATACCGACTGGAAACCCAACAATCTCATGGAGGGTTCTATTACTGGGGAAGAATTGGTAATGAACGAATCGGAAGAAGCCGAAGAAGATGAAGATGATGAAGATGGCGAAGAAGAAAACTGATGACCAGGAAACCCAGACTGAGAAGATAGTCCGTTCGAAAGGATTCCGTCAGAAACTGGCCGACAGGGTATCTGACCGTAAGGAACGCAAGACCGCTATGGTACGCGCCCGCTACATCGACAGATGGAACGAAATGTGTGGTGGTAAATACACCACCGATCATCCCGTTGTCCATTTGGAATGGGAGCTTTGCGATTTGGAGAATCAGCAATTGCTGATGAAAGGCAAAAGAGAGGAATTTTTTGAACGTGCTAAGCTTACCGACGAAGAAAAGGAAATCTATCTGCACGGAAAGACCATCGAGGGTGATCCCTATACATACATCGAGAATCTGTCCTTAAAGAAAGAAACGGGGAGAGCCATAAAGATGCTCGTCAAAAAGAAGATATGACGTTCTATGCCCGATTCCGTTCGACAGACGGGACATTAGCACTAAACACCCTTACTTTTCAATTAATTTTAAAAACCCGTGTGCCGACATATCATTTTCATGGGAGACAAAATGGATACATTCCTGAATGGGCTAATTCTGCTGCTTGTCAGTGTGGTAGTTCTTTGTTCAGCCGTTATCCCAGTTGTGTCATCCCAGATTAACGGACTTTCAACGCTGATAACCGACAACAATATCCTTGATATTGGCGGATACCAAGACCTCCTCGGAGTTGCCATTCTCATGACGATCCTGGGACTTGTCATCGGTATCATCAAGTTGTTTACCGCGAAGTCAGACCGTTGAATGGAAAAAAAACAACAGGAGAGAACAGAAATGAACACAAATTCCTTTATTAAGGACATCGTGGCCGTGACCATTGCAGTGGTCGTCATCACCGCTGTCGCAATCCCGATCATTGGCGGATCAATCCTCACCAGTGAGTCCGGACTCGACAACTACGCACAGATCAACACCATCCTGGAAATCCTTCCGGTTTTCCTCGTTATCGCAGTGCTGGTCGGTGTCATCGCAATGTTTGTCACATCCAGGCGTAACTGAACTGAGAACACACCCCCGAACGTGGGACGGGCAGAGTAAACTGGTTCGACAACGGTGCAATGCCCGTCCCATCAAACACCTTTTGACGTTCGAGGGATAATATGAAATTTGAAACCGGAATGGCTGGATTCCTTATAGTAGTCCTCGCAGTAAGCGGTTCTATATTCGGCACTATTCTATTGAATGCTGAGGAATCCACATACGAAGTAACGAAATACGACTTTAAGACGGAAGTCACTGGATTATTCCCAGTGGACACGTCACCCGAATTCTACGATTACGATTTAGCACGTAATTACACTGGGTACTTTACACCCGACACCCAGATAAACGGTGTCAATTACTTTGGCGGAGCTTCATTCAGAGAGACCACCGTCAATAATTACCCTGTTAAATTCAAACCAGCAATTCAACCGACAACGGGAACATACAACCTTAACGATTATTCGCTGACAACATCCAGTCCGCCAGAGCCATCGAGGTCTTATGTGGAATTAGTATTTACTGATGGCACAGGATTTTTTTCAGAGGTTCATGCACAATCAGTAACGGTATCATCAATAGTATCACAGTTGGGTTTAGATGGATATGATGTAATTGAGATTACACCTATATCTACCGATTATTCCGATAACATATTTTTCGGAACAACGGACAGATATTTCGATCAAGGATCAAATCGTTGGTTCGTCAATTACTCAATAAATAACGCTAATGCAACTAATTTCCCCCCGTCAGGTGGTTTTAACCCCAGTGGATTAATCCCCTGGTTTTCATGTAAGGTAGATAATATAACAGGTCAAACCAGCGTATATTCATCCAGAACAATATCTCAAAGTGCGTTCCAGGGTGCATTCAACAATGATGATGTAGTCCTCAATTATCTATTGGATGGCGATTCATCTGGCTCAGGCGGTGCAATTCTCGGTAAGAGTATCAAAGTGACTGCATACATGAATGGGATCATTCAGTACATGGACATTAGCCAGGGAGTAACTGTCACAGGAGGTAGGGAATGAAACCTAAATTTCTGATCCCGATGATCCTGGCAATCGCATTGATAGTACCGGCAACGGTCATCCTCATGGAGACTGACAGTACAGATGCAGATACCTCATTGACAACAATGAATCTGTCCTACTATGTGGGTGACACAGACACATTTCCGCATTTAGTAAAGGAAGTTAGAGGTAAATCAACACCATATTCAAGCACCACATCGGTTATTTCAGGCAATCTGCCGACGGGAATGACATTCAGGGATGATCCAGCAAGAGGTCAGAACGCTGGACTTACTTATTACAGTAAAGCACAATTCATACTCGACGGATCACCCACACAACCTGGAACATACGTCTTCACAGTAAGGGGAGAAACATATCGGACAATTGATGGAGGTGACAATGAATCGGTGGATTGTGTTGTGACTGTCACTGTCCAGTACAGGTATTTCACCGTATCATACAATGCGAACGGAGGAAGTGTCGATCCATCGTCACAGACGGCAATAGCGAACACCCAGATAACACTGCCGTCAGCAACAAGGGATGGATACTCTTTCGATGGATGGTACACAGCATCCACTGGCGGTACGAGAGTAGGTGGTGCCGGAGATTCTTACACAGTGACAGGAGATACTATATTGTATGCAATGTGGTTCGACAATATCTATGAGAATCTATCCTACTATGTTGGATACGGTGATCCTACTGACCATGTTGTTATAAATTTAACAAATCTAACAAACCTATACGGGGGAATGACATCGGTTATTTCAGGCAATCTGCCGACGGGAATGACATTCCAGGATACCAGTCATGGCGGTGTAACAAACCTTACACAATATTGGTACAAAGTTCAATTCTTACTCAACGGATCACCCACACAACCTGGAACATACGTCTTCACAGTAAGGGGAGAAACATCGGAATTATCCAACCCAAACGATAAACTAACGGTGGATTGTGTAGTCACCGTGACCGTTGAATACAGGTATTTCACCGTATCATACAATGCGAACGGAGGAAGTGTCGATCCATCGTCACAGACGGTAATAGCGAACACCCAGATAACACTGCCTACACCGTTACCGTCATCACCATATTATTCGTTCAAAGGGTGGTACACAGAATCCACTGGCGGTACGAGAATAGGCGGTGGTGCAGAGACTTACACGGTAACGGGAGACATTACGCTATATGCCAATTGGACTGAAAATGTAACATATTGGAGCAACGGAAACCCGAACGGATCAGTCTCAATCCTTTATCACGTGGACGATACATCGGTAACGAACGACTTGATTACCAAATACCCTCTTTACAGATATGATCCGAACATCGAGGATGATTATAACACAGAAATCAACGAATCGTTTGTAGCTACCGGTTACTATATCAATGTTGAAATCAAAGTCGAACGTCTGAGTGCGACCAATTATGATGCACAGGCGATCATCGGTCTTTATGACAGCAATAACAATCTGATTGCTTCGGACATATACGATTTCGGAAAATGGGGATCATTCATCATCAAGGTGGATACGGTCAATGCCATAGTGTCATACACTAAGGTAATGCAATTCAGGTCATTCACTGATTACCAGGAATCCGTTTCCGGCACCATCCTTTCATACGCTTCATACGGGGATTTTTCCAACAATGTAACCCAGGTAATAAGGATCACACCAATCACAGATAAAGTACCGAGACAACAGGTAATTCAGACGAACGTATTCCTGAACACATACGGAGTAGTGCTGAGAAACCCCTCACTCGATGTTGGATTGTATTTCCCCGAATTGGAGAAAATCAGATTGAATTTCTACTCATTTGCGTTGTATGGTACATCAATCACGATCAACGGACATACGCTGGACGTGACTGCACCCAATATAACGGTATATTACAAAACATCCTCGAACGGTAATGCTATCGCAAGTCCCACTGACGAAAACGTTCTGATGAAATCTTTCGAACTGACGAACATTTACGTGACCTGGGACGGTAGTGAGTGCTACCTTACATTCGCAAATGAGAACTTTACGATAGATATGGGCGCATATACCAACAAAAACATTTCAATGGAGGGAATGTGGTATTTCGCCACCAGTCTTTATGAGCCGTACACCGCGACTGAAACAAGTTACGACGTGGGATGGGGATTGTCATCATTCAATCTCTCGACATTCGGGATAATTCTCGCTGTATTGCTGATCCTGGGAGCTATTGTCCTCAAAGCGACAGTCGGAGGTAGAACATTGGATTATGTAATCATAATTTGCGGAACGGTCATCGCACTAATCATCGCAGGAGGTCTAATAAATGCTTGATTTGACAGATATAATGGAAATAGTAGCGAATAATTTCACGGGAGGGAATACCGAGATTGCCGGAATGCTGATATTCACGGTATGTCTGGCAATCGTATTCATTTTCGTCAAGAAAGCTTTCGCAGCACTTGTAATCTCGTTGCCCATGTCGTTCATTTTCTCGACAATGGGTATCGTATCGCAAGAAATGATGGTATTACTGATTATCGTCGCGGTTCTGGGACTGGCTTTCGTGTCACGCAATATATGGAGTGATAACTGATGGCAAGTGGCGGTGGAGACAGTAAATTCGCTTTCGGTCTCATAATATTCGCACTGGCAATGACATTGTTATTGCCGATTGGACTTTCAGTGTTTGCCAATACCGTCACTGCAACAGACCTGAATACGGAAGAACAACTGTCAGGATATTACGACTTCACAGGTACAAGTCCGTCCAGGGAAGCGATATGGTCACTGACGGGAATCTATACACCGTTCGGAGTGGATAAGAACGGAGAAGCGAATACGAACAATTACGGACACACAGATGACGGATGGCTATACGGGGAATCAATTAATGTATATGAGCCGTCACAGTACAAGGACACGAATTACGCATACAAGGTAGAAAAGGGCAGTGACGGACTATTCAGATATGCTTACGAAAATCTGATAGTACCGGACGATCCTGACGATCCAGACGGGCCTACACACGTTGAAAAGGTATCGGTAACTTACACTGGGGATCATAAATCTGGGGAGCTATATACCGACGTATGTTTTGATCCTACAAAGAAATCCAACATATTCTTTACTCAGGCGATGAAGCAAGAACAGGACGGATTCTTTTACTATCAATACTCAGGGTACAGAATGGCATTTCAGCCCACTTCATCCTACCGTACCCAGAACGCTGACGGAGACACAATTGACGTGATCCCTAACACCACAAGTCTGAGCTTAGTCTGGTATCAGTATTACACGTCACAGAATTCCGGTATCTCAGGTCAGTTGATTGTCTCCTCACACGACTATTCAGTGGCCTATCTCAATTCGGCACAAATAATCCAAGCGTTCAATTCGACAACATCGACGGCAAAGTTCACCCTTAACTTTTCGGGAGTGCCGATCAATTTGTATGTGAGAATTGATCCTATCCAACTCGCAAACGGGCTATCAGTCCAGCAATGTTATGACCTGGGTTACTGGTCGGTGATGGTAACGTCACTTTCCACTGACAGTTCAGCATATATGCAGTCGGACAATGAGCTTAACCCATACTCGATATTCGAGAAAACGATAAGCTTACTGACGTTCAACTATCAGGATTTCGGAATATCGGATGAAATGGGGATCATTTGCTCATTGCTTATCGTCGTACCTTTCTATGCCGGTCTCATTGCAATCTGCATTGGCGGTGGAATCGAAATGCTGATATGGGTGGGCATCCTCGCTGCAATACAAGGAATCGCAACGCTGATTTCAAACATCGGATGGCCGTTCTGAAAAGAACGTCCATCCATTCTTTTTTCTGAATTAATCTTTTAAACCAGTGTGCCGACTGAATTTGAATAAACCAAAGGTGGTTATTCATGAATACCAACAGAATCGTAGTTTTAACCGTCGGTTTTGTCGTGGCAGTAGTCCTCGTAGCTGGTGTGTTGATCCCCGTCATAGGCAACACAACAGGCGGTGGAGAAAAGACCTACACTAACATCGGCACACCATTTGAAAAAATCGGCAGTGATGTAAATCACACATACACATTCGGAAAGACCAGAATTGATGACGGAATTTACAATTTGTATGTAAATATGGATGGTCAGACAATTAAAGAATGGAGAATCGACCTTACTATAACATCGGGGACACTTGAACAGACAATGTTCTTTTATCCAATCCTTATGTTTGACACACCTGAGGGAACAGGCACTGAGGGAGTTTACTATTCACCGTCAGATGCTTATTTGACTGGCGGTGAGGACACTATAATGTGGCTATCTTATTCCCCTGAGGGTTCAGAAAGTGCCGGATTCCTCGAATCTACATTAGAGGACACATCGACAACCATCACTATAACGAATGGTATTGTCGATTACAACATTGATGATACAGTTACTTCCGAAGATAAGGAGTACACTTATTGTCTGTCCACCCATGGCGAATATGTATGGGCTGAGAACCCATACGTAAAAAGTGATACCAAAATAATGACATATTCAGCAATGAGTGCCGGTACAATAGTCGGTGACGAATTGATACCTTACTATATGTTCACAGTTTATATGGAGGGGGACATAGAGAACCTTACACCAGCCAAATACACTAATGGCGGTCTATTCATAGGAAACAATAGTTACAACATTGAAAACGTAACTTATGAGACGCACAAAACTGATAACGGAGACCTAATCAAGTTGAAAGATGTTACTGCAAACGTAACTTACAAGCTCAGAAACGGAACAGAAACGTTTGAAAAAGAATGGGCGATCAATCAATTCTTTGTCCCCAGCTCAGTAACAGGTACAACTGAAAGCGTCTCACCAGCAATGAATACGTTACTCACCACAATCCCCATACTGATCCTTGTGGGACTTGTCGTAGGTGCTGCGACGATAATGATTGGAAAGAGAGATTGATCCTTACAATCAACTAAACCATTTACCATTTCTCATTTTTTCATTACACTTTTAAACCAGTGTGCCGACTGAATTTGAATAAACCAAAGGTGGTTATTCATGGAGACTAACAAATTTGTTATGATTACTGTCAGTTTGGTTGTGGCAGTAGTCCTGGTTACCGGTGTGCTTATACCGTCAATCGGGAACGTATCAAGCGATGGTGGGGAATATACCAATGAAAACCCAGCATTCAAGTTCATCAAAACTGACAATCCCAGCATAGATATGGATGTAGGATATGTTTCCAATACACATTTTCTTACACTCAATAGTAACGATATACAAGAAATGACTTTGAGTGGGGACAGTGCTATCGTCTATATTGACAACAACATAATCGTTTATTTTGTCGGTGATGAAGCATTTGTCAAAGTCGTTTCGACGAATGAGATAGTACCTGTCGGAGATTCTGTAATGTTTTCCGTCTATCAGGACGAGGACGGAGTGGACGTAGGGGAAGATTACACGTCACCCATACCCGAATGGGCATACATACCCGACAGTACGGGAGATTACGGATTTTACCCTACCGGTGCTGATATTACTAAGGATAGTAACTCAGTAACCATCCAGGATGTTGGTACGGTGACCGCTATAAGCGGTACGACAGAGGGATCATCACAGGCATTGGTCACGGTTCTGTCGATCATTCCCGTAATCATCGTCGTAGGTCTCATTGTCGCAGCAATTACCCTGGTAATCAGAAAACAATGATCCTATCGACCAGCTTAAACCATTTACCATTTCTCATTTTTTCATTACTCTTTTAAACCAGTGTGCCGAGTAATTTTGAATAAACCACAGGTGGTTATTCATGAATACGAACAAATTTGTTATGCTTACTGTCGGTATTGTAGTGGCAGTAGTCCTCGTTTCCGGTGTGATGATCCCCGTTATAGGGAACGCATCATCGGGCGGAGATAAGACCTACAAAAACACCGGTGAGTATTATTACACACAAGCCAAAGAGGGAGATAACCACACAATAGTTATCACCAATGATGGAACAAAAGCTACGATTACTTATGATGGGGATACATTAAAGGAGATTGCCCTGGGAAACGAATTCTGGTTTATTCCGTTATTCACATTTGACCAGGATGGAGAGAAGAAGTTCTGCATACTCGAATATCTGGTAGGTACTGGTATGGACAGTCCCCCGACAGAAGATAAGATACTTGACATCCCCTACACAGGCGGAGCATGGGCAAATAGTGAGGAAATGACAATCACGATAAACGGTACTCAGGTAACGGTAACTGAAAGCGGATCGTCCGATTCAACACCATACACAGTCGATATTTATCTGTCAAAAACGGGAGAGTTTGTTTGGGCTGATGACCCTATAATCAACCCTGAGACCAGCATATACGCAATGGACGGAAAGGGAGTATTGACCATCGACGGAAATAACCGTAAATGGGTGTATGGAGCTGTCGGTTGTTATGGTCTCATTGACGAAATGCAAGAATTGTTGGAGAATTCATTCCTTGTAAAAGACAGTATGAAATACGACGGTTCTGGATGGGAAGCAATTTCGCCAGGAACATTAGCACCAGGGCCGGAGAACATTGTCGCAGCACCGCAGATTACAGAAATTGACGGACTGGATAAAATCGACGGCATCAACATCGAGACCTTGTGGCAAAATGAGGATTCATTCAACATTGATGTTCAGAGATTCATCGTCCCCGTTGAAGTATCCGGCTCAGGCGGATCATCAAACGGACTTTCGCCCACTGTCAGTACGGTCTTATCAATCGTACCTTTGCTGATTGTGGTCAGTCTGATCGTCTCAGCGATAGTGATTATCAAGAAACAGTGATTTCTGATAATCCAAACCTTTTACCTTTTCTTTTCATTAGTTTTATAATTCAGTGTGCCGAGTGATAATGTCCGATAGCATGGGACGTTATAAACGTGTTTACAGAACGATGATCGAGGATACGACAACAGGATACCGTCACGGGAAGTCCGGCACCGTCAAATATGAATCCACCAAAAAGGGAAAGAGATTATCCGCTAAAAAGAGGGGAAAGAAATGAGTGGATATTACGACGCATTCGACGATTTCATGGGATCATGGACAGAATACGCTGACAAACCGAAATCCAAAACAAGAAAAACACCTAAGAGGACAACGGAATACGTCGCACCTGGACATACAAGAGTTAGATATGCGAAGCGTACCCTTAACATTCATTTCAGGGAGACCGAGCAACATTTCAAATCCAAGCAGAAAGCGAGACGCAGAGCCGGAGCAAGAAAAGGAGCTAAAAAACGTGTATATCGTCCCCGTGATGACGGAATCTATGTCGATTTCATCGACGGACAGATGGTTTATGTCGATTCAAAGGGTAGGGACATTTCCCTGAAAGCGAGGGGATATTCCGACAAGGGATCGCGTGAAATCGTCAAGAAGAATCTCAAACGCGACAAATACAACATCGAGGACATGAGAGCTTTACTCTCAGACGCACACTGGGAGGAAGTTTGCGGTCATAAACGCTGGAAATATGATAGCCAGTCCACTGTCAAGGAATACAACAAATACAAGAAGAAATACGGGAGTATGCGTTGATCCTGACCGACGGGCATTGCCCGTCAGTCTTAACCTAAGTTAATTCCCCCCCCCCCGAACCGTCCCGATTCGTATCCGCGAGTTCTTTTTGTCTTATTTTCATAAATTCACGACACGCATACTGCACCCATTCAGCACGATTCATGAAATTGTTGAGGGAAATGTCGTGATCCATGAATTCCACTATTGATAACGGGACACGTGCAGCAACTTGAATCGTAACACCTTTTGCCATAGAATTTTATCATCAATAGTTAATAAAATGTATTGTTTTCAACATATCTTTATTGATACCAATAGGTATTGTTAAATAGATTGATACCTATTGATACCACATGAACACGGATAACAATGTTCAGGTCGGAGTTAGGTTGCCACCTAACACCATTAAGAAAATTGATATGATGGTCTCGAAAGGGTATGCGATGAACCGTGCTGATGCGGTCAGGAACATAGTCAGGAAAGCCGTCGAACAGGAGAGCGATATTGAATGAACGACGTGGAGCTTACCGAGGTTGTGCGTACCAGTGCATCCCCGTTCGCGAGGGATATGGTATCAGCCAGATTCATCCCGTCAGTAGGTCTCACTTGTCTTTGGAATTCATTCAAGGACAAGAACGGTAGGGAGGGAATTGTTTTCTCATTCCCCGACTATCTCAGCGATGCACCCTATGTCGTGATAAGAGACATGACAAGAGGGATGATCCAGCAGATTTGCTATTCATCCAAACACGACTATTGCCAGGAAACTAAGAAATGGCTCATTATGGGGATGAACAAGCCGGAGAAGATTCACAGGTATTGTTCTCGCAACAATTACACTGAATTGGAGCTTTATCAGGACGCGATCATTGTAGAATACAACGGTGATGTTGTCATATCATCGCCCATTTTCCGCACGATTGCAGTCCCCAAATCAATGGCTGACGCACCCGACAGGATGCACATCATCGAATCTGAATACAAGTCGATGAACAACAGGATAGAGACCTACATGGAGGTCTGAAAATCCAATGCCCAGGTATCCTGAGAGCATCGAATCCGCAATCTCTCACTATGTCAAGGACATGGAGAGACGCGGTGGATATGCCGAATTGTCCCTACTCGCTGCGAAGAAGACCACTCGCAGTGCATTTGCGATCATCACAATGTTCCAGGAGGACGCAATACCCAGAACGGTAACGTCCGAGACATTGAGGAAAGCATTGCAATACATGAGGGAGAATTATGCAGTCGCTACTCAGAGAATCTACTTTTTCTACATTAGAGAACTGATGAAAGCGTCGGATAACCATGCGTATGAGGACATACGCATAGTCTATCCCACTGACATTAGACCGCACGTTGATTGGCTTACCCTCGACGAAGCACTGACATTGATCCGCACGAATCTGCCGGAAGTAGAGACGATGATAATATCATTGGCTTTATTGCACGGTCTCAGAAGAACGGAGATTAGCAATCTCAGGATCACTGACATTCACGACGGAGAACAATACATCACGGTATTGGGTAAAGGGAAAGGTGGCGGTAAATTCCGTTCAGTCCATTATCATCCCACATTCCATACCACTTTTGAACGCTGGATGGCTTACCGCACCAATCTCGCCCAGAAATGCCGTGATGATTGTTCAAAGAACGCTTTGCTCGTATATATTAAAGGCGGAAAGCTCAGAAAATTCACACCCGACACAATCCACCACAAACTGAGGAAACTGTCAAAGAAGATGGGTTTTGAATTCTCACCGCACACTCTCAGACGGACTTTTGGGAGGGAAATGTACCACTCAGGTGTCCGTATCGAGACCATCGCCAGAATCATGGGTCATTCATCGACGGAAATGACGCTGAGATACATCGGAATAAACCTGGACGATCAAGCTCAGGCAATGAGCAAATTCATTCTTAGGTGATTTTATGGAACTGGATAAAGAAGTCAAGAAGAAATTGATTGAAGATACCAAAAAATATCTCAACAAGAAAAAAGTGCCGTATCGTTACATCACGATCCGCGACGGGGTGCCGGTCATCATCGTCGATAACGACACATTCTACAAATTGCTCGACAGAACACTGGATGGACGTTGCATTGTCGGACGTTTCATTACCCAGGGAGAGAACGGTTGGTCAGCTTACTATTCTGAGGATGAATTCAGGAAATTCAATCTGATGGAGAATATGACGGAGTACGAAGCATCAAGATTCGTACTGTCTCAGGAATTCGGAAGAAAACCAAAAACGTCTCGTTATGCGGGGGGATGTTCGTGATTCCCGCAAACACACTGGCTAACGAGAAATCAAGAAAATATATTTTAAAGGATTCTCAGACAGCCAGCATAACCGTCCCCGACATGAATCCGATCCGTGTCGTAGAACTGTTTGCCGGTATCGGAGCGCAGCATCAAGCATTGGAGAATCTGAGAATTCCCCATGAGATTGTGGCAATCTCAGAGATTGATAAATCCGCGATCATCGGATACAATGCAATTCACGGAGAAGCACCGAACCTGGGTGATATAAGGGAAATCCAGCACTTACCCGAATGTGACCTCATTACCTACTCATTCCCTTGTCAGGACTTGTCAGTAGCCGGTAACAAGGGCGGAATGGCTGAGGGAAGCGACACCCGTTCATCATTGCTATGGGAAGTCGGACGCTTATTGAAAGACATGAAAGAGAGGAACGTGCTGCCCGAAGTCCTACTGATGGAGAACGTCGATGCGATACTCAACAAGAAGAACATAGATCAATTCCGCAAGTGGATAATGACCCTCAACGACATGGGTTATACGTCATCCTATGCGGTACTGAACGCAAAGGATTTCGGAATTCCGCAAAACCGCAAACGTTGTTTTATGGTCTCGACGCTGACATTCGGTGAGTTGGAATTCCCTACCGGTTTCCCGTTGGAATTGCGTTTAAAGGATATGCTCGAAGATGACGTGGACGATTCTTACTATCTCAGTGAGGAAAGGATTGCCAAATTCGAGGAACACAGGAAAAGGAACGAAGCGAAAGGTAACAATTTCGGATGGAAACCCTTAGACCCTGAGAGAGAGAGAGTTGTCAATACCATCACTGACAACCCAGACAGACACGCATCGGGAAATTGGATCAAGATACCCAAAAGTGAGAGCCAGGGGGAAACTGGCATAGAGATTTCTGGTAATCTGAATGAACAGGGGAGATTGGAGCAACACAACCGTGTCTATTCAGAGAATGGGATTGCACCGACAATATTCACACCGCATGGCGGAGACAAAGCACCCAAGATTCAGTTAGCCGGATATTTAGGGGAACAACACCAGCATTATAACGTCTATGACGGGGGGGGGATTTCCCCAGCAATCGCATCATGCGACTGGAAAGACCCTTGCAAGGTCATTGTCACCAAGGGGGGACTGAATGAATGATGATCCATTCATCAAATACCCCACCGCAAACCGTATCGGATTCATCCCAGCATACGCTGGTGACGGAGTTGTTACCGAAAGAATCCATGTCGCACGCGGGACAGTTCAGCACCAGACCGCACCAACAATCTGCACTCAGAGGGGGGGGGGATGCGGAGTGGTAGTTGAAGATAACTCAATCCAATTTTGCAACACCCTTAACACATATCGCGGATGCGGTTCCGGTACCGTTGTCGAATCGAAAGAATTGGATAACGTAGGTTCAATCCACACACCTGGAAAGGCGAACAAGAGACAGAATGGCCCTCAATGCAAATCGGACGGAACATCGTTCACGATCACTGCACAGGACAGGGATGGGGTCATCGGTCAGCAAGGTAACAAGCTCAGAATCCGGTACCTTACACCCA